>Ga0209629_10001383_pt1 | contig 15258 bp, 5 predicted proteins | sample TergutCu122P5_FD_187286 | JGI IMG/M metagenome (GOLD analysis project Ga0209629, IMG submission 187286) | Cubitermes ugandensis P5 segment gut microbial communities from Kakamega Forest, Kenya - Cu122 P5 (SPAdes) (version 2) | ecosystem: Host-associated > Arthropoda: Insects > Digestive system >...
TTAATTACTATGTATTATAGCTGCTATAATTGTTTTGAAACATTTAAAAACTGTACTTTAGCCTAATTTTTATAACTACAACTATGACAATTTCCACATCCTTGGTTTTCACCTGTATATGGATATACGGAAAATAAAGTGAATGAATGAATGAATGAATGAATACACTCCATTCTTTCTCTCTATAATGCCTTTTGACTGATATGAACTACAGTGACAAATTTTGCATTATGTAAACAATTATAAGCTGGACCCTTCAGATCATCTTACCATAGTAAGGTACTGACTACTGCAAAAATAAATTTCAGGGCCTGTACATTCTGGTGCAAAACATCACTACAGATGAAAGTTTGAAGAAATTCCATGGAAGGCTTTCATTTGTTCAATTCAACACAATGAATTAAGCCTCTTCTGGCAAAAAGTACTACAAAGTGTGAGTCTAGCAGTGGGTACAGTTTACAGTTTGGAATATACAGTGGACAGAAAGATGGAAATGAGGGTCTCCCTTCATGTGAGGCTGCTGTTGTGATGGAGCTGATGGCTCCATACTAATGCAAACATTATGACTTCATACACATAAATGGTGCTAATCACCAACTCTATTTGAGAAACTGCTACACACAAGCACAGATTTACTGGGAACAGTAAGGCTAGACAGAAAGAATACACCTGAAGAACCAAAAACAAAGAAAGCTATATAAAGGACATGCTGTTACCATTTTCATAAACATGCATGAGAGCATGGGCACAGTGGACACGGGCAAGACAAGATGTGAAACAGTCAGAATACCAAAGGTTGTCCTTGACTTAAAGTACTGGGGAAAGGGGATGTGTCCTACCCATGTGACACTATCTGAAAGTGTAGGAGAATTTCTTCTTCTGCGCTTTGACACAACAGTATTCAACATGTATTTTCATAACAGACAGCTCACTTCATGAAAACTGTACCACAACCAGTTCAGGCTAATAGTAGCACAAGAGTTACTGGAAGGTTGGTAAAGCTGAAATATGAAGATGACGCTGTCCAGCATCTGATACATACATTATGCTCAGGCAGCTTGTTGTTCCACTTTCCATGGTAATGCTTCCAACCATGTGAAAGCCAACATATAAACGTAATGCAGGGTCTGTTCAGTCAAGCAAATCAAGAACACTAGCAAACAAATGTGATAAGTTACTGAAGTGACCCTCCATTCGCTGGAGCACTTCAAGATTTATCTCACACAGAACTATTAGGTATGTTATTATTCTATGTATATTACATTACTGAAATAACTGTATTTTATGCATGGCATTTACTTGTTTATAAGTGAAATTAAGTGTATGTCCATAAAGAAACCATCATCGGATGTAATGAAAAGTTGAGAAGTTCAGTGTTACGAGTGAGTGGCCAATAACAATCCTTACGTCAAAAATGAAATGTTATTTCATAGCAACTGATAGGAATATAAAAGTGGTATGCAAATGAGTTAATGTGTCAATAATCACCAAAGACAAGTCGGGTAGCAGGTTAAACACAGTACCTCTCTAATACACAAATTTTTATTCCTGACTAGCAAAAGTCCCTATTCTTTGCATGGGGTGCAGTTGCTTTCTGTTGTAGTACCAGAGTACAACCCATCAGTCTGGATACTTTTTGATCAGATGCTGCATCTTCTCCACAGCATCCACAGCAGCTCTGTGTCCCACTCAGCCCTCTTTTCGTTCCTTGGGGGAAAAGTGGATGGGGCATGAAAATGAACACTCACCCCCATCCAGTGCTGAGGTAAAGAATGGATGGAGGTGTAACTCCACTTCCTTATATGCCTTCGTGGCATACAAAGGGAAAACTGTATGCTTTACCTGTATGTAGGAACAGTTGGATGTATGAAGGGAACATACATCAGTAAGAACCAGTACACAATTTAATTTTTAACTGTATTTTCAGCCGACCACTTGATAAAAGGTAGAATAGTAAAACTCAATGTCCAAAGGGAGTATAGATCTCAGTCCATCACTGTACATGGATACAGGATACACAGTTGTTATTATCTACAAGAAAATACCACATCTCTCTCAAAAACAAAGCTCAATAATAAAACACTCTTGGAAGAAAAACCCACAGAAAAATTGTTGCCTAAAATACAAATTTGTCCACGCAAACACTGCTCACAAGGGAGTAGGCTGTTCATCACTCAGCACAATCATCTACAGGGATTAATAAAATATTTTAAAGATAAAAATACATTTAATGAGAAATCACCACAAAAGTATGCTTACAGATCATGATAATATACATCTGATTACGTGTCTTGTACTGGGCATCTTCACCTTCAGTACAGTGATGCTTATTTGTTCATAGACAGAGGGTGATAAAGGCCTAGTTCCCCAAGGCTATCTTCTCATATTAAGAAACTGTGGTTTGACATCCCAAGTTCTAAACCACCCTCTTACTATGTTATTATATGCATATTGTGGAGGGGTTATTTTATTGTAAAATTTATTTAAAATATTTTGCACCACTCTAAATCCATTTCATCATCTCAAAGTCCAAACTAAACATGTTCAATACTGTTGAAAATCATAAAATTTCACTATATTTTGAAATCCCTTCGAGTATGCTTCATGGAGGTTATATATTGAGCTTTGACAAGTGGAATGTGCATAATACATCCCCCTCCTCTTGTTCAAGGGCTGTTTAACAAAGCAGCTTCTTGCAACAAAGGCAAACTTGTTCCCACAATGAGGACCACACCTTCCCAGATTACCTTGAAGCACTGATATGTTTCTCATTACTTCGGACTACATGACATTGGCACACTAACATGAAACCCATAAATAACAGGGTACTTATGTTTTTTCCCTTCATTCTGGCATTATATTAGCTTGTAATCATTAGTAAATATAGCAGCAGATTTGTATTGGCCCAGTAAAAATGCTTAAGAGCAATGTCATAAAATATGGTCTGTCATAACAGGCGTAACACATAGCATATATATTTTTGGGTAATATTATTTTAATATTTGGGAACAAGTAAGACTTTGTGGCTAGACATAATTTCCGCATGTTCATCTTTAAAACATTAATTTCATTTGATCTTGAAGCAGAAGTACTGAACTACTTTACATTATTCAAACATCCTCAACAGCAGTCAAGATTTGGTAGAGAGTGTAACATAGACTTCCAACACTGGAATACTATGCAGTGACCTATATTTGACTACTGTGCAAGGCATCTTCCAGAACATGGAAGAACTTACTGGATACATCATAAGAATGCAGCTCTAAGAACAGCTTGCAGGTTACAACTGTATCAGCTTGCACTTCAGAGCAGAGTTCACAAGAAGTATGCTGACATACAATAGAAATTTCAGCATATAAAACGAATACATTTCAGACTACAAAAGAATGATTATTATTATAATTATTACCATGCTTTTTTTTCACATATACAGATAATAAAATGTGATGTCATGTGTGGGTTCTACAGTTATTTGCAGCAAAATGTGTGATGAAGTTGTTAAAAAAATGTGATGTATTATTCTGGCTCAAGCATGTGTCTGTGATGTCATGCTGCTACTCTTTTATTTAATTAAAACTGTAAACAAAACAACTTGCATCTATGTGTAAAGCTTTATTAAATTATGGCAAATCAGTCACATAAGGATTTAAAATTACAAGCCCATGTATTTGTATAGTAGCCATATGAAGAGCAAATACCAAATAGTGCTAACTTCCAGTTCAAAAACAATACCACTTATGTTTATTGCCATTTCCATTCCACAGATTTAAGAAGGATCCAGATCTCAACATATTTTTATTCAGAGTCCAAATAAGAAGCCCTCTGATATTATAATCCTTCATACACTTTATTAAAAAATTAATAAACTGGACATTATCATAGAATCCAAATATGTAACAGGGATCCAGTATGACTGAGTACCTCCCCATGCCCTTACTACAAAATTTCACTGTGTTCAGTAGACCTCTGAGTCTGCCCCACACTTCCGTGTTTTGTATCAGACATGTGATCTGCTCTTATTACACAAATTGCAAGCTGATGCAGAGAGATCTGCTTGGCACAGCCATAATGGCTAACACATCTTGATACAGATTTCAAATTTAAATCTATAATAAATACACCATCTTGTTGTATGTGAATTAACAGCACATATATTCAAAACAACAAACAGATTATTGTGCATAAAACTGTATGCAACCTTTCAGAAAAGTGGAAGTAATGAAATGTAGTAAATGAATTTGTATGAATTTAGAAAGTACACACTCGTGTCAGTTATATCAATACTCATACAAAACAAGTTTAACAGACACTTCACAGTTCTAACAACATGTTTGTTCTTCCATGTAGTTTGGATCACAAAGTACATACCTAACAGCAAAGTTTCGACTAGTACCGTTGAACACTCTGGTATTTGGCCTCACCACCCTACATACAGAAATATTAATTTTGTCATCTAGGAAGTGAAAATCGTGAGACAGTATTTAAACAAAAAATATGTATAATCTTGAGCTATAATACATCATAATACGGCATACAATAATTATTGAGTCTTAAGTGTGTGTTTTGTAGTGTTGAGTGTGAAACAAGGAAGGATTACCAAATATAAGCGATATACATCGCCTACCGGAGAATGAGCAGAGCATGGGGTCGATAATGAGCAAGGGTCAGGATTGTATTTGGGATGGAGGGAATGGGGTCGGTCAGGAGAATTATACGGCAGCTCTAAGTAAAAAATGCTGCCACCACAGAATTAATACATACATCAATATAATGAGCTAGCTTATTGCATGCTTACTCCCTAGTCTTCACGGCACACAGGGGTATCCTTTTTGGCGGAAAACTTAAGTACTAGATAGAGTAAATGTATGGTTGACTATATAAAACTCGGTCGGAAAGAGTTGCTCGAGTGTCATGGCTCATCATGATTATGAGATCATTTTGCAACATGTGTCCCTTTCCACACTCCAGTCATTGTTGGCACAGATACAAATCCAGGCACATGAACAATAGATTAATACTATTGATTGTTAAAAATCTACTGTATAAGTAAAACACTATTTTGACATTATCAGGTAATTATTTTTTTGAAAGACCACAGCAATATTACTTGATTGTTTTCTGTTTTTTGAAATCACACTGATAAAGTTCACCGTAATGTCTGATGTACACAAGAATTCACACAACAATAATGATTTTTTTAACAATGAAGTGACCTTAGCACCCGATACATAACAACAAACACCAGAGGAAGTCAACTGACAGAGGAATCTAACTAACAATATCCATCTGCTAACAACGATTTCATTAACAGTTTCACCTAAACTCGCAATTTTTATAATTATTAGTCACATCATTATTCTTTAAATTCTATGATTCACAATAGTTACGAAAACTTAGGTAACTGATACAGCCTCAACAATGAACATAAAATATATAGATCCTGCTCTTCTTAAATAGATTTGTATACACAAGTACTCACATGTACATTATCATACACCACACACTCATTCACTACACTATTACTTAAAATTTGTTTACTCTCGAGTGAGGATTGTCATTATAGTGGGGTAAATGTATTCCTACTGTCAGCTGACCTGTACATAGTTCAAAAGACACAATAAAATTGTATTTATCACAACACAGAGCAAAGTATCTGGCAGCAAAACCTGAAAGGAAGTTTGTAGCCAAGGAAACATATTTTTACTGTATTTAAAACAGGAAACAAATCTCTTTTTGTACCAAGCTAAGCCTACATACAATATGTGCATGTATTCCACCATATAAATACATAAACTGTATACATATGTACATGCACATGTACACATGGGGGATCAATATCTCTTTTCAAACAAAACAACATCTGTTAAAGTTTGAGAGTTTTTGATGTTGTAAGTAAATGCTATATATAACCATCTATACATGGAAGAATATTCTTGGGTCTTAATATATGATCGTTTCATATGGGTAGTATAACACAATTCAAAGTGTTTCCAGTGTTTCATTCATTCAACAAGACGTGGTAATGCAGTCTCTTCAGTGTTAATTCTCAACATAAAACACTTATATAAAACCATGGTTGAAATTAACAAGTTCAGTCTAGTTATATGACTTACTAATATGTTTTCTCTCTGCTTATTATTGTGTGCATGCCACTCCACGTGTGATACGATTAAGCAATGTCTTTTCAGAAAACTTGTATTCCAATATTTGTTAGACATTTCATATGTGGTAGATGTAAATAAATGTTATACGAAGGCTGTTCTACCTACCTCTCCATCTAGAGTCATCCTCGGTCTCCCTGTTGCAACCTAATGTTAATCATGCGGGGGAACTGTGGTACTAAATTATTCTACTGTCTTAGGTGACAGACAGTCTTATTTGGGTTATTGTTAAGACCAGAGGCAACTGTCTGTTTTAGATTATCTGCATCTGCATGAAAGCACTGATGAAATACATAAGAAGCGTCACCTCCAGCAAAGATTGAAGCTGGCATCTCCTAACTATTAAGTTGAGATTCTACACACAACTGTGTGATATTTGCTGTGTCTTATATGCAGGTAATAGATATGTCATGGTACATGTCGAGCATGTTTTACTTTGACACTTCATACATCTGGTCATATCTTGCTGAACATTTTAAAAATGTATATGTTAAATGGTTTATTACTGTAAGATACTAAACAGTGCACTACTTATTATACTAGTAATATGGAGAAAGAGGAAATAGATGTGTTAAATAACCAGATACATGTATATGAAGTATGCTGAGAAACCACAAATCTTTTAACTCTTGTTATTCAAGGTAAAGTGAGGTTAGAAGAAAACATGCAGTCTGCATGGATAAGTGAAAGTAACTCATCAGTGTTGTGTGAATGTATAACAGTTATTTCCTCTGCTTGGGCAGGACAACCGAGGACACACAGCTTAATTCCCGGAATAGGTACAACATTTTTCCCTTCTCCAAATGGTCCAAACTGGCTCTGGAACCCTTATTAAATGCGAACCATGGGAGATTTCTCCAGGAGTAAAGCAGTCACAACATGATGCTGTCCACTCACATTGATCTTGTGCCATGGCAAAACTGGTCTTGTACCTCCAGTATACCTATATGCCCTCAATGCATGATCAGGGACAACTTAACTTTAACCTTCACTGTCAGGACATCCTTTCAGGATTGCATGCTCTTTCACTATACTCAGAGTAGCCTAGAGCTTTAGCAGACAGTATGTCAGAAAAGAGAGTGAGCAGTATTTGAAAGTTCACTGGCAGGTACCTCTCACTGCATATACTGCTTACATCTAATAGGCAGTTATCATACTGGTGGAGATGAATGACGACTGAATAAAAAGATAAAGTTTCCATTTCTACCCATTTAAACAGGTTTATTACAGAAACATTTAGCACAGTGTATTTAACTTGAGAATGAAAAGACTGGGTCCTACATAAAACATAAAAGATACTCTGAAAGCCTCCAAAATGTAATTTTAGCAACATGGCCCCAAAGATATCTGAATTGCTAAATATTACAAGTAGGTAGTCAACACATTTTGAGAGCAAGGGGAAGTTTAGTTGATTCATTATAAAGAAAAAGATCAATGCATAATGGACAAGCTTTGTCAACCATCTGAAATAAGACAGCCAAATAAGGTAGAGAAGTTCGATCATCCAGAAAGGTGAAAATGTGGTAGACCTAAGAAGAAATAGAAAATTAGTATATAAGGAAGGAAGAAAGAGAATTAGAGAATGAAGACTAAGAAGAACTGGTTGAAGTGAAGACTAGAAAGAGAGACAGACTGATAATCTTTCTGATGGTAAAAGAACGTGTGTGTACTTATACAAGTCATGTGTATACATATATACTGCCGATCATTTGCCAGTACAAAACTACTGTCTCTACATGCCTGTATACTCTTCAACATGCATTTCTCAGGTAAGTGTTTTCCATTGAGATGAGTAACTACCATTCTGCAGTTATTTGGAGCAACAGTACATCATAATAATGGCTGTTTAATCACTGCAACACAAATACAACATATGTATAATAAGAGATGAGCAGCTTAGCCATAAAGCTTCACAGCACATGTAATTTGTGCAGAATATATATTTTATATTCATCAATGCTCTTACTCATTTTTAAAGTTTTATATTCCACATTTCAATTTTAAGACTTGTTGAAACAAATGTGTAAGTTATAATAAACATGAAATTTGGTACTAGAGTGATGGAAGCATTGCTATTGAGAATACATTCATGTTTTAACATGGAAACACCTTAAATTATGTCTTGCTGAATATACTGAAAAATACATTTTAATAGACAACTGTTAGAAGATACCGAACAGTACAATGCTTTTACAAATTTAATATTATTCATTCCGTGTGTTGTGACTATAATCACCCACACAGACCAACAAATGCACAAAATTTATATAAAATCACGAATCATCCACATATACAAACTCTCTTACACGTTCCAGCCCTGGGAAACATTAAAACAGAAGAATATAAAATTAATACAACCAATTTACATACACAAGGTTAAAAACATATATTAAAATAAAGGTGTCCCGCGACAGGCCAAGGTGGCCCAAGGGGTTCCGGGTAGATTAAGGCCCCAGATTTTCTTGACGTTTCAGCACTACAAGGGTGGTAGGTCGTCAGCCAAACGCACCGGCCGCCTTTACCCCAGGAGAAATCCCTGGTACTCACTTTCAGAGGCTGAGTTGACCTCAGGGCACATGGTTCTGTCGGGGGTACCACGGAAAAAATCCCCGGTGACACCACCGGGAATCTATCCCGGGACTGTCCGACTAGTAGCACAGTGCCTTAACCACTACACTACCCCAGGCCCCTAAAAACATATATTGGCAACTATAAATATACAAATGTAGATACTATCTACAGTACCCAGATTTTATATTCACAGGTCCCTGTATTGTTTTTAATATTGTACATGTAAATTGGTTGTATTAATTTTATATTCCTCTGTATTAATGTCCCCCTGAGGATGGTGATTTATCACTGGAACATGTAAGATGGTTAATATGTATGGATGATCTGTCACTTCATATAAATTGTGTGCATTTGTTGGTCTACATGGGTGACTATAAGACACTGCCTGTTATAATGTGGAAAAATTGCAAACATATGGCTTAAATAACCAGGTTAAGTGTATTCCAAACTATGGGATACTCTCTAACAAGGTAAATTATTTTAAAAAGTTTTAATTTAATATTTTGTGCTTATTCAGAAGAGTTATTTGAAATATATAAAAAAAAAAAAAAGGATAACATAATGTGCAGTTATAAATAACATCAGCATTTTACGCAGTCCCATTATCCCCTCAAATGTAACCATACATGGTAAACTGAACTTGCATCTCTCAGAAGAAAATGGTTCAGTTTTTCAGGGTGAAACCTCATCTGAAATTCTGCTTGTTTACAGACACTGTCTAGCAATGGCGGTACTCATAACCTCAGCTGATGATGCTCCCTGACTTCTCTGAAACTTGCACTTTCATTAATGGTTTGGTGAAATTGTATCAATTTATGAATGCCACATACCCATATTTCATTCATCTGTCACCGCTAGTGCTAAGATTACATAGTTGCAGTCCAGCACAATACAATCTCAGCAAGTCAGTCACACAATAGAACACATCCCTGTATTTTAGATTGGATTTCAAGCTTTCCAAAGAGGGTCAAAGCTAGTTTAATAGCATGAATGACATTTCCACTCCCACTAGGAATTTGTTGTTGCTGAGAACTGTTTCTAAAGGAATGGCAGACCACCTGCACATTCCATGCAACAAAAATCAAGCACCTAAAATTTTCTGATTCTATAAACCGAAGTAATGTACGTGTAAAACTGCCATCATGATTCAAACCATTCATAACTTCCTCATATTTGTTAATGTGGACTTCCTTCTGCCTCTGCCCTTCACTATGGTTACTTACACCAGATACTGATGTACAACAGAGACCAGTATGTCTTCCTATTTAGCAAATACATATGGATTAGGATGCATTACCATTCTGCAACATGTGAGTTAAACCCACAACAAAGCACAGTTCAAGCCTTCAAAGCCCATATTCACTCATAGATGAGTGTAGTTCAAACTAAGAACATCCTCTATCTGTATGACTCAGTTTTGAGCTTGTAGCACAAACATGGAATGAGCTCCTGACATGGCAATAGGCAAAGAAGCACCAAGGAGATTATCTATTGTAAATTCGACACCAGAGGCAAGTCTGACACTAAAGGCCCTTGCAGACTCCATGATGTGCAGACCCATTAGTTGGGCAGGCCCCATATCTACAGAGCACTAATATTTGTTGTGAGTTATTTCAGACTAAATTCCATTCTTCTGGCACAAGGCAGTATTGTGGATTCTTGTTATGAGATCTGGCAGTAACAGGGGGCCCTAATTACAGAGTCACAGGGAGACGAAGGGGGTGACTGGTTATCTATGTTGATGTTCAACACGCTCCTTAAATGGGTTCTGGAAACTTATGACAAAGAAGACTCACGATCTTGTATGGTGAGTGAAGAACACATGCATGCATAAGACAGTGAACTCACTGGTCTTCCAACATGGCACAAAAATTTTACACATTTCTGAAAGAATAAACTACTAAACTACAGCAGAAAGCGTAGTGGTGTTAGGAGTATGGTCAAAATACCTCAAAAAAGCAGTAGTGCAGACCTTTGCCAACAAGGCAAGAATAAAGTCCTGAATTCAGGTAAATCCGCAAGGAATTAAGCCTCAATACAAAAATCCAGGAACCACAAAGGACTTCAGACAACATTAAAAAATGTCATAACTTACTGAATGACCACCATGAGCACCTGTTGTAATCCCCATGAACAATAAGCGATGTAAGGTCAAGAAAACCACATAGGACTCTCTGTCAGTTCTCTTGTCTAAAAACAGTGATGCCTTCTTGACTCTTGTATCAGACACTTCAGATGAAATTGCTTTTGTCTGAGTGTTATGTTTGATCCCTAAGTGTGTCCATGCCAAGAAATGTGATCCACGGTTCAAGCTCAGGGATTCAGATATCATATTAAAAATGATGAGCCTTGAAAACAGCCCTTCAAGAGTTCACTTATCAGTTTATATAGTGTATAAATAACTGATATTCTACATGAAACAAAATGATTATGTAAAGAAACTATGTTTTGCAAATAAAGTTCTGTCTGTCTACAGTCACATTCAAACAAGAACCCCTCAAGTGAGCACGCCAAGGAACAACAAATCATACAGAAACAACAAAAGTATAGTGAAACCCTCCGAAGATGTCTTCAGATTTGGCTTATTTAGGAGCAGATGTCTTAAAAGGATAAGCTTGAAAATCCTACTTTAAATTCTGCAATGAAACTGACATTCATTTTATTATAATATTATTCCACATAAATTTTGCATTAAGTGATATGTTTCCCTGATCTAACCACATCTTAAGTCTTTAATTATTCTGACATATTCTTGAACACAATATACTTTTACAAGTACAAAGGGAAGATTAACATCCCATTTTTTCCCAGAATTAGCCCATAAATACTGATTCTACCTTACAGCAGTAAGCTGTTTTCACATTTTTCTTGCTCAGATGTTCAGTTACATAATGAATTCTGTATCATACAATTATAATCATTTTCAGCATTTGGTGTAGTTTTATTTTTTATTAAATCACCTTCAATCATTTTTCATTACAGTGGAAGGATGAATCTGTAACAGACTACTGCAGAGTAAATAAATATACTGCAGTCCAGTATGTTACTTGCTTCAAGGTAGGTGGTATACAAACTTACTTACATCAAAGAAATGGAAATTCATTTTTTAATATTCTGGAGAACCATTAATGAACTTGGTGAAAAGTCTGTGTAAATAAATTACAGCTGTAATGCATACTTTGTATATTAGACATACTTCATAAAAGAAGTCTTTGTAAAGGTTGTGTACAGGCTGTTTTATGTTACTGTATGTGTTAAGTTGATAGTTTCTTCAAACTTCCTGTCTTTTCTTTGGATGAAAGGAATGACCACCTTTCAATGTTAGCTTATATGGATAACAACGGATCTACATTAAGAACCTCAGTAGTCCCAGCTGTTTGTTTTAGGCCCCAAGTTCCTCACTGTTGGTCAACATTAGTTTCTCTTTGAAAATGTGTCACTGTACAGACACAGAAATTCCAAACAATTATTCTGAAACACTTTAAGTAGCAACCACTATAAAGTGTAGGTTTTGTCAAATTAACAGCAGCATACATTTTTTGTCTTTATGTGCTCAATAATTAAGATATGATGAAATGTGAAATGAACTCAAAAAGTATATAAATTGCACACACTGATTACTTCAAATTATTGGAATTAACGTAGAACAATTACTGTCACAATGCACTCCATCAAAGCCACAATTCTTGATGTTGCTGATTACACACACATCATGTAATGCACATGCCAAAATAGATGACGGTGCAGTCAGGAAGTGATGTCATTTTCCACCACATGTTTCCATCTATTAATTGTGTTACTTTACTGTATCTCTGATCTGTGGTGGAAATATATTTGGTGATTCACCTTTATAAACTGAGCACGTTATTCTGTTGCTGTACACTGGCAAAAAATTGACTGAATGATAACCTAGGGAAATTTTTATGATTTTAATGTGAAAAATTTATTAAAAGGTAACAATCTGATGTGTCATGAACTTTTTGTGTTTCTTTGGGAGGCCATTCTTTTAGAAGGGAGCATATATGCTAATCTCATGGGAGAATTTTGGTACTAAATTATTATAATGTCCTATGCGGGGAACTTCTTAAGCAGGGTCATCTTAAGTGGGTTTCACTGCATCTGTTTCACTTATACTTCCAGCCTCACAAATGCAGCAAAACTCACTTCTGAAATATAATTTTAATTAATATAACTGCACAGTTTAAAATAGTATTTATGCACAACCAGCATGTGTAAAAAAAAATTATACTGCAACTCAAACTAGCATATTGATAACAAAGAAATACAAGTCTCCTGACTTGTAAGTGTTGAAGACCTTATCTATGCCTTGCCACAGAAAATACACTGCACATTATTAACGTCCATCTAGAGCACTGCATAGAAATACACCAGTGATATTTACTCCACTAGAATATGTGGGGGAAAAATAGTATGCACAGTGACACAAATCTGAAATGCACACTCCAAATTTGAGTACATTTTAACAATCCTGTACAGCATATCACCAGCTACAACAGCTGAAATGTTGTATACATTCGTTACTGGATTGGATCTGTAAACAGACAAGCTTTTGGGTGAGGTTTCAACCTGATGAACTAAACTATTCCCTTGTCAACAGAACACTTGCTTTTGTCTAGAGTGGAAAAACACAGTACTACATACCTGCTTCATCAGATGAAACCCACATCTGCAGGGAAAGTTCAGAGGTTACACGGTGCACCTCATGGAATGCTCAGTGAGCAATGCATGAGAGAAGGGAACGAGTTATGTAAATTGACAGAAAAAAGTAGCAGAATCACAGCCACAAAGTTTGGAAAACACTGTTGTAAAGATGTACACACTTTGAGTATTAATAACTTTCAAATTCTGAAAAAGAGCTTTCAGCTTGATTCAAATTTACTTGCAGTCCAGGTCAGATAAACAGACTTAGCTAAACACATATATAAGAAACGTGTCTTATTACCATCAACATACACTCATCAGCAGTAATGCTGTTTTATGAAAGCATCATATTGACCCTACCCTGTGTATAATGTATTGCTTCCTTGCACCTTGTCTGTCGGCTGCTGCGCCGATCATTGCATCATTTCACCTCGACTTGACCCCATCTCATATTCTGAGTAGCAGTTTGGATCCAGGTAACTTTCAAATTTTACCTAGTCACAAGGCACTTTACTTTACACTATATTTAGTATGCTCTGCACTTTGGTATTGGCATAACAAAAATGTATTTTATGTGTACACATATGCAATCATAGTCTAACATACATCACTAAATAGCTAACAACGTAACAGCTTTATACAAAAACAGTAGCTAGAAATAATTATTTAAAAAACAAAGACAGCAAAACATGTGGATTAGAACCAAACAACACTATTCTACACATCTGTTGGAAAGATAATACTGTCAATCTGGGCTTTTTGTGCCTTGAAAAGAGACTCCAGTAGAGATACATATCTACAGTACTCTAGTGCACTGTAGACTCTATTACTCCCACATTTGAGAGTCTACATAGTAGGCAGGTTTGGAGTTTCACTCCACTTCACCCTTTGTTATTTATAATGGACTTGTCTTTGAGAAACTGCTGGCCAACACTTTGATGGAACATTTAAACACAAAAGGCCAACTATGCACAACAGGAAGTCCGTCACATTCTGGCAAGAAAAGTTGTACCTTGTTCATTATAAGAAAAGGAAATTAAAATTACAAAGATGTACATAAGAAGAGGAAGATGATTGAGAAAGTAGAGAGGCTTATTTCATTGAGCACAGTTACACAAACAAAAAATAACCGCACAACTCGAAGTGCAGCCTTTTTGAAATTACTAAGTGCCATATGGAATCATATTTCACCATTTCCATGGAACTGCTCCTGCTAGCCTGCCAGTTGCTCCAAGTATGCATACTGGCATCATGAATTCTTTCTGTTGAATTTCAGCCCCTTTTTATGGCACTGGATGTGATTATCAAAGGTTTGTATTCCTCTCTGACACAATTTGTTTGTGTCATTTTATGGCACATCTTCAGCTTTACAGCCTTGTGTATCACCCATGGCACAATTTAGGTTATGTCATCCTACAGTGCTATAAAGGTAGGAGATGATAACTGGAAGAAAGTGCTCAGGTGTGTCGACAAATGGTTGTACTCACACCCACAGCTCGTCCCAGAGTCTGCTCAGCAGCCTCCATCTTATGAGGATCCAGTTTTGCTTTCTTTGGCTCAGCATCTGGAGGGCGGTGTGACTTCATATGAGCACTGCGACTTTTCACTTTATTAAAAACTCTGAAATTAAAAAAATTATCCGGTACATTAGTTTTATGATCACGTTTTGCCATGATATGTGTAAGTGCACCTGAAAGTACACCATACCACAACTATTACATAAATTGTGAGATTCAAGGTTTTCCCACCAGTGCTGGTAAGTATTTCCATCATCTGGGATATGGCATTGTGTACATTGGTACACAGTTACCAACCAAGAACATTAACCACCCAGACTGCCCTGAAGGTGGAGGCAGTAAGCTCT
>Ga0209629_10001385_pt1 | contig 15252 bp, 13 predicted proteins | sample TergutCu122P5_FD_187286 | JGI IMG/M metagenome (GOLD analysis project Ga0209629, IMG submission 187286) | Cubitermes ugandensis P5 segment gut microbial communities from Kakamega Forest, Kenya - Cu122 P5 (SPAdes) (version 2) | ecosystem: Host-associated > Arthropoda: Insects > Digestive system...
CCCCCCCAAAAAAAAAAACTACTTCACAGATACAGTGAAAAAAAAAAAAACAGAAAAACTGCAGTCACATCAAAATCACAGCCCAAAGGGTGGCAAGTTGTAAAAGATGTACACAGGATAAAATTTATTATATATATCTATATACATTTGTGTGTGGGTGTGTAAAATTATAAAAGGAAAGAGATGTGACTAGTTTGCTGGTAACTCAAAATGTCAGGACACAATACACAAACATTAATTCAATTAAGATGGAATATAACTTGCACACACCGATCTCTTTAAAATCTTCAAATCAACAAACAAAAACTTAAAACTATTAAATTAAACAAATAAAACAAATGCTGGCCAAAAGAGACACAGAAACTTGTATAGAGAGACTGGATTATAACTGTAAGAAGAAAGTAAGAACACACTATGATTATAGTAATTAACAAAGTTTAGTCTGTTATCTCTGTTCATACGAAATGTAGGAAAGTCACATATTAAATGAAAAGCTCAATGGTTTACAAGAAAACCACAAATTTGGGATCTTGACCATGTGTATGCATGATCTGCAACTGACAGGCGGTTACAAGTCTCTCAATTACACAAATTAATTTTCACAAAATGGCTCATTATACAAACAGTACATATCATACAAGAATGAGCTCAATATCCATACAAAAACAGCAATAATGACCATTATGGTGTGTGCACACATACACATTTTCTTGTGTTATCTTCCATTTTCCTATCAAAGTTTGAGTCATAAATTAAGTTAGAAGTTTTTCTGGAGGTTGGATTTACTTGCAAAATTAATTTATGGTTAATAAAATAAATAATCAAAAGACAATTAGAAACCCTAAGCCAATAATCGAGAACACTGCCTACTGTTCCCTCCTCTGTAAGCAGTCAGCTTTTCCACAAAATCCACACTGGAATTTTATGAATTTGGATGACTTACCACTGAAACAACTCAGCCACTTCTAATGTCATAATGAAAAAGTCATCAAACATGTAAAGGTAATGGTCTCATAACTATTTAATTTAAAGCACAAATCCTGTATTGTAAAAGCTACTGGCTGAGTGATGCATGACATGTTAGTGCAACCAACTACAGAACAATTAGATGCGGCTGGCTGTGCTACACCACACTAACTCCAACACTGTTACTGTGTGACTCACCATGAGATGCGTCCTTTGTTAACTTCACCTTGCCTTGGTCCAGTACGTCACTGAAGGCTGGCCAGCCACACCCAGAGTCAAACTTTGTTTCTGAGGAGAACAATTCCTCTCCACACACTACACATGTATATGTTCCAGCATCTGTTGTTTTGTAGTACTTCCCTGTAAATGCCCTGTGAAAAATTGAGACAATCATATACTTGCAAGACTGATGTACTAATTTAACTAATTTAGCTGTAACATAATCTGTATTTCTTTTAAATGGACTTCATAATACACCTTTGAAACATGAACTTACCAGTGTATATATATTCATGTCAGAGACAACAATAATAAAATACACAATAGTAAGCGCTAATAAATTAAAAATTGTGTATTTTATTATTGTTGTCTGACGTGAATCTACATACACTTATATTGTCACACAACGGGATGGCTTCCATAAAAAAATAAAAATAAAAACTTGGAAAAAAATCTATGCAAAAGATGAAAGGGGGAATTACTGGTAAAATGCAGTGTCTTCAAAGATATTAAGAAAAACATTTTTCCCTTAATAAATTCAATTTAATTTTGCTAGACATCCTGTAACTTAAGCCTCTTTGCATATAAAACTTATTACCTAGCACCATCTAAATCTCTATATGAGGAACAACAGACATATATACAGGAATCAAGTGGCAAAATTAAAATTAGAACACAACATTCAATGAAGCAGGAAACTGTGAAATGGTTACTGAAGGTCAATGTGACAAAACATTCTGGAGCCATTGTGCTGGAATGAGTGTGACTTCTATTGACGTTACAGTCTACTGCCCAGTACTCCATGTCAAATTAATAACATCTGAAATAAACAGAGTTGTAACTGAAGTCAAAAACTGAAACATGGATTTTCATACATTAAGACCAAGTCTTCTAGACAATAAAATGACAAAAATCATTTCCTTAATTTTTATGGAAATGTAACACAAAAAACAATGCAAGTGTAGTGGCAAACACAACATGATTCTGATGGTAGATGCTCTAAGTCCAATATTTCTAAGACCAACAGTCACAGCCACACAATTTTTGGGACATAATGCAAAGTATGCCTACAGCTCTTTCTGTTAACATTGTAGCCAAACATTTTTGGAACATTTATTAATCAGGTAAAACGATGCTAGCCCTCATTTGCTGGTGGTTCGAAGCCATCCACCATAAATTTCACTGTAAATGTCCATTCAAGAAACCTTTAGTGAAAGTTAGGAAAGGTTGGCTACAGAGATCTTTGAGGCTGAAACCCTATAAGCAGCCAACAAGGGGCAATAAAATCTGTTTAGCTGATCCCTGAAAGGCATGGGAAACATACAGTATTCATAATGTAACATACAATGAAGGGCAACAGCCTAACACAAGCAAACCTTCCACCCACGAAAAAATAAACTAATAAAAGGAATTTTCATACTGACCATGAGGGTTGGACACTGGCAGTCAAGCAAGCGAGCTGTGTGAGCAAGGATGCTCCTAGTGAGGTCATCTAGAGCATGAATGGATAGTTCTGGAGTGAAGTGACTGTTGGTTTTTTTTAGAATACGATTTTTAGTTTATTAACAGTACAAGAGTGGACTTTTTACCTCAGATGCAAATAAATAAATAAATAAGAAATAGTGAGGACTTTATCCAGTTTGATGAACCCCACCTGTATCCCTTAAGAAGTTTCACCTACCATACCAGGCACGTCAGGGCATACGATGTACATAGGGTGATTGTGTACAACATCCTGTACTTGAATGAGTGCAATCATCTTACATTTTATGAAACACAAAGTTGCAAACAAACTTAATTCAGTTATGGAAGAGCTTGTAACATCCAAATGATGCTGTATGTTAGTAGTCTCACCCAAATGAAAGTACTTTACCAGTGTAGAAAAAGTACAAATTTCAAACCTAATTCCAAGTAGCTGGAGCATAAAGGTTTGTAATACTGTAGAAAGAACAGAACCTTATATTTAAAAAATACACATGAGGTAATTAAGGAACATGGCCACAAGGTTTTCTTGTTAGCCCCATGCCAAACACTGAAAGAAAACCAAAGGGAGGAATAATTAAATGAAGAGTGACAGGAGAAAAATTCACAGTACAAAAGATTATATCAAGTTTAAGAAATAGTACCCTTCTCGCAGCTTTGTTTTGCAATGCACTAGAATAATCTTTAAACTACTATGTTTGTGCCATAAGTGTGACAACACATCCTATAATTATTCCACTGCTGCAACAAAAGGATGTAATATCAGTTATGAGTAACCACAAGACACTGTACAGAACAAACAGTATATATAAATGAATGTTATGACATGTTTTATTGCCAGAAGAGAAACATGGATGAAAACGCTACAGTCATATAATAATGTTCAGCAATGTTGTGTTTCACCACTTATTTACACTGATACTTAGTGTTGCCAGCCACCATATATGTTAAGAATTGTTCCTCATTTAAAAATGCCTTCCCGCATTGCCAATAGAAGATGTGTTATAACATACAACTGTCTTGCATTTGAACAGACATGCCACACTGACTTAAAACAGTCGTTTATCCAGGTCGCTACTGTAACTGACAACTTTATGTTAAGCTGGCTTACAAAATTTAGTGCAGACACCTTTTGCAACTAAGACAGAGATTATATGGGTAACACCAAAATGCCTACTATCTTGCCAAAGAGTCTGAGTGAAGTCAAGACTGAGTTACCAGGTAAAACTTGACACTATACCATCACCTGTCATCTTCAGTACCTTTACAAGTTCAATTATTTTCTAAATACATTTACTGAATCACAGCTTCTCACATAAACATATATTCTTATACATCCAAATCCATTCAATATCACTTAAGATAGAAATTCAAGAAACTGCTCTCACTGGAATGTGTGGACTGTCCATCTTAGAAGTTTACAGGACAGCCACATTGGTGCTGCTAATACAGTGAATAATAAGGTCAGAATGTATTTTCCTCCAAGTGCACACATTTCATACCATGTTCCATGAAAACTGGGCAATTAGTGTCTGTAACAGTCATGTAAGAATGTCAAACAGCGGACAGATAATATGCAGCTAACAAATATGGTTCAGATGCAGGAATATGGTAGGTTAAAATGATGCAATATGCTTGAAGATTTCTGAACCCTGTATTTTGGAAATTAGTTTAATCATACAAACCAAGCACAAGCTATATCCTAAATAATTTCATAATCCAACCATTCAAAATATATCATTCTATTTTTATTGGTTTACTGGAATTAGAAACAATGTATCCAACGAACAGCAAAAATCAGAAGCATTTACAAATTATGAGTTGCAAATAATGTAGGAAAAAGCTGTTATTACTCATCATTGTCTACAGTATGGTGCAAAACACAGAACAAAAACTGCCCAATCTCTTAAGTGCACAGCATGTACTGTACAACTTGGCCAAACAATATCAGTGGGATAACCTTTTAAAGTATCTACAGTTTCACTATAACCATCACAAACACTTGCAATCAGACCTGCCTCCAGACACATAAAATCAGTTTACATTATTACAGCGCTATGGTATATGGACCAGAATGCAACAGAATACAGCTACACACAACATGGATTTGTAGCACAGTCTATAATACCACTCACAATAGCCTGCTCATATGATAGAAGTAACATCTATTATATTCCGTAATGCCGATCCCGTTACTGAAGAATTGGAGAAGTACCAATTAAAGTACAAAGACAAAGTAAACGTCTTTTTTAACAAAAATCTATGCTCTACTGTAAACTAGTGAGCTGATTCCCTCCAAAGAAGATGATAAAACATCACTTCGACATTACATTTTAATTAGAAACTTACCTTTCCGTGCCCTTTTCTTGAGTGACATGGTACTGTAAAGGTGTTAACCTTTTCTTTAACTCTGCCTTCGCATTTTGATCTTTTTCACTGTCTGTCATTTTTCTCAAACAAACAAAAAAAAAACAGCTTATCTTGCACGGAAGAACCTTTCCTTCACAACAAACAGCCAAACGAGACACTTTGCCTTATATGGTATGGGTCAGATCTCTCTACCACCCACACCATGCAAATCCTTCCAGAACAAATTTCGCTCCACAGCAACACCTGTGGGCATAAACGCCGTACTAATCTGCGAGCAGTGACAGCTTCTACTTTTGACTCTGCGGTTGTCTCCTACACCAATTTCTACGCACGTCATGCAACATTCACATACAGATCACAACCATTTCATTCCATTCAACCACACTCCGTGCTCTTTCATTGCGTTTAGAACTTTACTATCACAGATCATATAGTATACTCACTCTGATCTGTGCCTAATATGCACACAGCCCAAGCTATCAAATACGTCCACCACGGAGCTGTCTGTCAAAAACTACTTGGATAAACTTCATAACACTGATAATATTGAGACCTGTATCTGTAATCTATGCAGCAGGCGTCACCACAGATGAAAGACACGGCCAGGCATCGCCATGGAAACCACAGATCGTCTAGATGGAAACGTTCTCCCAGTGTATCATTTACGAAAACGGCATGCGTGACTCTGTGCGTTGCCCATGGTCGAACATATAGAACCACAACATAAAGCAACTACACTGCGTGCCTTAACCACTCCACTGCGACTGTTCACGTGTACTACCAATTCCCAGAGAAACTTCGCAAGTGTAGCCTTCCAGGTTACCGAAACGAATACCCTGACTGATGGGTACTGAGACTTTCATTCCATAACCAAATACCAGACAATATGGTGGTCTCACCTACACCGCATGAAGAATCCACACTGAGCATCTCAAATCCTGTAACAAACAATACTGAGAAAAACAAGTGGTTTCATGTTCGCAAATGCATTGAGCAGCAAACTAATTGAAGGAATCGACTCAACACAGCTTTAATCAATGTCAAATATCTAAGAGATATAAGGAGGGTGCGTCAAAACACAACACTTTATTACGATGTAATGTGTCACAGGACAGACAACGAGATTCACCTCCTGAATAAAGGCCCCAAATACAACTTACACAGCCGCAAACACAACTGGCTATCGACACTTGCACTCGAAGCTGAAAACCGCCATCACATCCCTCCCTACCTCTGATCGTGATTATTACAGAAAGCAGGTTGCCAACCGCATTGACAAACTCCACAAGTCCACCCCACACAAAAACACACACCCAGAACTCAGGACCTTAAAATCAATACAGTCAAAACTCAGAAACGTCTGTCCTGTGACACATTACATCGTAATAAAGTGTTGTGTTTTGACGCACCCTCCTTATATCTCTTAGATATTTGACATTGTATTCACACACAACGGGGATGAACCAGTTACAGACAGCTTTAATCCGTGGCGTCTATCATAGTTTTCTGAGGATCATCTCCATTAATGAGAAATATTTTCAAAATTCAAAAAGAGCAATTAGGATTATGCTGAGACAGGGTCCAAGGAGTTCTTGTAGAGTGAGTTTCAAAAAATTGGATATACGTGTTTATATATTTATGCCCTGATGTTATTTGCCGTCAAAAATCTTAATATTTATCAGCCTAACTTCTCTGTTCATGATATGATACAAGGCAGCAAAATAAACTACACATACCCTCGGTAAGACTTTCCTCAATACAGAGAGGTTTCTACTACTCATCTGTTAAAATATCTAACCCGCTACCCAAAAATATATTCAAATTTGTGACAACATACATACTTTGAGACCTTGTTAAGAGACTACTTTGTTAAAAACGTTTTTTATTCCATGGAGGAATATCTGTCTACTGGTCATAACAATGTAGACACATGTACATTCATATTTAACTTGTATTATTATTTTGTGTATATATGATCTTTTCTTTGTAATTTATCATGTTCTTACTAATTTTATGTAATTTATAACTTTTTATTTGACTTGATTGCAAATTACAATTTAGCTCTTTTCGGGACGAATTCAACATTCAGTACGACTTTTGCGGATGATGTATCTGTGAATGAATATGTATATGTATGTATGTATGTATGTATATATGTATGTATGTATGTATGTATGTATGTATGTATGTATGTATGTATGTATGTATGTTTAACTTTCCGAACTAAATGTAGAAAGGTAGAAATAGCAAAATCTATGTTTTTTGTTAATATCAATCTGTGCCGTCTATATTAATTTTAATTTTTGATGCTATTCGTTAGGCCCTATAAGGCACTCCTACAGAGAGCTGTTGGGAGAAATTCGGCGAAGTGGCAAACCTACTCATTAGCACAGATGACACCGTAAATTGCTTTGTTTTCTGAAATCGCATTCAATTTCAAGTTTAAATTTACCGCCTGAGTGGTGCGTAGTTCCACGTACGTTCTGTTTATACCTCTCCAGCTATCCTGACAGCCTATTACATTTTTATCCGCTTCGCGTCGCTCCCGGCACGTCATGTCGCGTCGCTGTTGTCGAGCGGAATGAAGCGTCGGTCCTTGTCGCGTTCTCTGTGAGGTTCGTATTAAATACGTGTCGTGCAGGGATTGGCCAGACGTCATCACATTCAATTCTTTCCTCACAGAGATGCGTGAGACAACGGGCTTCTTCCTAACCGACAGTTCGCGACCAAACAGACATCGTTGAGTAGCGCAGAAGAGCAAATTTTGTGGCCCTCGCATTTGATTCGAGAATAAATTCTTATAGCAAAACAACTGCACGCGACACAGCAACAGCGACGTCTTGCGCACAAAACAGCGCAACATCACAAATGGATTAGGCTGTCAGGATAGCTGAGGAGGTATAAACAGTACCTACGTAGACCTGCGCAGTATCCCGGCGGTACATTTAAATTTGAAAATGTGATGCGGTCTTCTTGAACTAAGCGCGAATGTAGTGCCGTGTGTGCCTACGATTACGGTCGGCATTTCGCTGAATTTAACCAAACAGCGTCCTGTAACATGCCCTATAAGGCCTAAAGAATTTCACCGAAACGGAAAATAAATATGAACGGACAACGATTAAAGCTAATAAAATTAAGTGTTATGCTATTTAGATATTCGTAAATCCCTATGATACCCACACACGATCCCCACGACATTCAGCATGCTTTAAGAAAACCCATATTACACACGATACATAATACTTATAAAACACTAATACTCCCTAACTTATAAATTACATTTTCCATATTTACAGCGCCAAGTACCATAGGCAGCAACCATCTGTATCAATCTTGAGCTCCTGATGATGGGCATAATGGTGCCCGAAACATGTTGAGCGAACAATAAGTTTTGCAATAAAAAACCAATCTGTTGCATGTAATTGGCCTTTTATTTCCACGTATTAACGACGATGCACGGTGAAACTCACATCAAGTGATGTTGAAGTCTACGTATAGCGCTAGAAGATACCAGTTGAGGGTGTTACAAGCATGTTCCAACCATGTCGTGTCTGTAGGTGACAGCACGGGTATACCTACTGCCACGGTTAGCATAGATCTACTTATCTGAACCCTGGTCAATGCTCGTCTGTTGTTGCGTTTCGATACTTTTGTCGATATTTACCATGTTATATTCTTAACGGCAACGTCGCAACTTGCCACGCTGGTTTCTGGCGTGTGGTTGTGCTGAAGCCGGTCGAGCAGGTTGTAGGTGGTTTGTAGTGAGGTTAGCCGATTTCCATTTAATTGTAAATGAAACTTTTAAGAACATCCGTATCAATGATCTACTTGTTCAGGGCAGTAGAAAGTGTAATACTGCATTGTCCTTAGGTTATGTGACACTGAAAGACGCCTCTTTTACCTTGTACACATAAATCTTGCGGATATGTTCCAAAGTGGCCAATGAAATGAGTTGTACGTTATAACTTGTGTGTGTATGGGTTATTTGGTATGTATTTTACAATTTGCCGTAGTAAGAGTATCGTAATTTTGTTGCAGTTTTGTATATGCATTTAGTATCGACCCTCTAGATCAGCGCAGAAAATATGGTTGGGACATTATTGAAATCCCATAAGATGCGGATGTCTCCGGAAAAGCAAGAGACACTACTAAAACTAAGTATATTGTCACTTGCTGCTATTCTTTGTAAGTATATCAGTGTTAGAATACACTCATTAAATGTGTTGGTGTTGTTTTCAGCGTTTCATATTTCAATACACGACAGTGTATCACAGCCCTTTTTTCCCCCCATCTTATTGAATAAGCATCATCCAAAAATCTCAGACATGTTGTGTCAGACCTAATTCTAAAAGCATCGGAATTTGAGCGCCAGAATCTTCATCAGGTACTTTAACATGTTAATATATTTGGCCTGTTATATACTGTCAGTGGTTTTAATTGTGCCATATATATGAATTTTGTGTGCATGCAATCTCATGCTTTTGCAAAACATGTTTAAGTCACTGTGTTACTGTAGTTCTACATAATCATCTGCATTCTGTGGTTTTCTGGTGTTCTGAAATGCCTTCTGTTTCTTTAAATGGAATATTTCGTTGTTGACAAACACTGCAATTTACGAGGGTATGGCATTGTGTGGTGTGGTGGGGAGTTTTTAAAATTAAAACATGGTTCTGTGTTCTTGAAAATCCAGCAGTGTTAATGTTATGATTAAAAAATGATTGAATGCAGTTTTGATCAGGCAACCTGCATACAAAAGTTTTGTCTTTGATGTGGGATTTTTCATGTAGTTTAAAATATGGGGTTTAAGGTATCTTAGTTTTTATGAAAATGCCTCAACTTCCACTTGTACTGCCGGAAACTATCCCCCCCCCCCCTCCTGCCAATGCTATTTGCCAAATAGGCAGTGTAAGTAAAAAATCAGTTTGGTGGTAGGTTAATGGGTTATGTAAGTGTGATTTCTTAGTGCTGAATCATGAAACTGTTCAGTGTAATTGTAATTGTATTTTTTTTATTAAGTAACTGTGTGTGGACTAGAGCTTTTGTTTAGAAGCTGGTAGTCCCTAACATGGTAGGTAGATTCTCATCCTAGTGTGGAACCCAGGGGTTTTGTTAGTTCTTCCACAACTGCCTACTATTGGACCAGGTTCAGAGGCAGTTGAGTTCAGACCTTACCCATACGTCCTTCTTTATTTAAGATTTATTTCAGTTCTGTATTTAAGATTTGTTTTAGTGTTACATTTAAGACTCAATTCAGCTCTGTTACTTGATCTCTTCTTAGTCCTCTTAAGTGGTCTTTTCTCCTCAATTTTAGTGACCAGTATTTGGTATGAATTTCTTATTTCTTACATCCAGAAATCTGTAAGTGGTCAAATGCGGACTGCTTGTGTTGTTTGGTAGTGAGTAACCAAACATAAGTAAGGTACAGGTGTGCATCAGATTACCATTAGGTCTGTGGTGACATTTTGGTGTATTAATTTTTATGTGTGCATTTTGGTCTGACCTTTCTTGTGTGTCATTTGTAGTTACTGTGTTATATTGTATGACAGCAAAAAACGTTCTAAGAAACTTGCAGACAGAATGGTGGTTTATAATAACTTGGCTGGATTATCTGTCTCTTTCTCTCTTTCTTGCTGTGTTCTTGGTAGTTTCATACTACTTATGTTATACATGTTATGTCCTGTTCAGTGGGTTGTGGGGACTATTTCCTCTGGTGTGAAGCTGCCAGAGTGTATGGTTGACCAGTCATCTTATTCTAGTGCTGAGGTTAAGAATGGGGAGAGCTGTTATCTCCATTTCCTCAGTATGCCTTCATGGTGTGCACAAGGGCAGCTTTATCTTTTACTGGTAATGCAGTTGTGATTTGGTCTTTTTAACTGTGTGCTTACTTTTGCAGCCTTTGCAACTCGTTTGTTCTCTGTTCTGAGATTTGAGAGTGTCATTCATGAATTTGATCCATACTTCAACTATCGTACAACCAAGTTTTTGGCAGAAGAAGGGTTTTACAATTTCCACAATTGGTTTGATGACAGAGCATGGTATCCTCTTGGGAGAATTATTGGAGGTAATATCCTGCACTGCTTATATATATACATATATATATACATATATATATATATATACACACAGTATATATATATATAAATATGTGTGTGTGTGTGTGTGTGCCCACATGCATGCACGTGCATACATTCCTAATTCTGCAAGTGTTGGAAAAGTACAGTACATGTTTTGCAGTGTTAGATGTAATGGCTGGTAAAAGTTTCTGTTTATTTGACTAGCTAAGAAGTTCTGTGACTGACATTTTAAAAAAAGGATATGAGGTACAAGGAATTAATTATATTATTTCTGAAAATCTTATGCATCACTCCTTCAATGGTGGTGATATGATACAGAAGAATTTTTAATTATTATTTTAAAATCTACGTGATTGTTGCTTTCATGTGTTCTGTGTGTTCAAGCATGTTCAGTGCCCAGCTTTTAAATTCAGACATTGCTTTAAATGCCGGCATTTAATAGCACAGTTGTGAATTTGCACTTTTGAGGAAGAGGTCATGTTTTGAAAATTTGAGGAGAAAGTAATGACAACGTTACGTTAACTGTGGGAGACATTGATAGTGTGATACCATGGGCATCAGCATGGAAGATGCAGTGAAACTCTTTGCTGAGGTACACACGAATCTTTTTTCCTGCACATTCTTTTTGAGATTCAGTCTGTAATATCTTCTGAGGTCTGTTTCATACTCTGTTAATTTTTTTGGCTTGGGGTGGCTGTACAGGATGATACATTTTATTATGATATGCTGACATGTTAGATCTCTTGTCTCCGCTTATCTGTTCTGTAGTTTAGAGAGACAGCTTCTTAAATTCTTAAATCAAAGACCATGATTCAAATATTTCTTGATGAAGAGGGTTTCCCTAATTTGAATACTGTAGTAATTGTAGTAAAAATGGTAGTGTAATTGTTACAGACTACTTTTATTCACTGCTGTGCTAGTAATTTGCAACTGGTTTTGGTAAGTGATGCAGTTTGCGTTTTTATATACAGAACATGATATGGTTGATGATTATCTGCATAAGGTTGGGGGTGTTATGAAATGTTCCAGATAGTCATTTGGGGTCTGGCTGTCATGGAATGTGAATTTGCACTGCAGGGTTAGTGTTAAATGGTGAAATGGTAAATTGTGGGATGATTGGATGATTTTGAAACATTTTCTTTGTTTTCCTATGTTGATAAAGCTGATGGATTTAATGTGGGTATAAAATTGATTAGAATTGCTGTCATTTGCACTTTTTGCACTTTTGTGTTCTGTTGATGTTCATTGACAGAATTGTGTTGCTGATGCAAATGATCCCATGATTTCTCCATCAGCCCTGTTTCAGTGAATGTTACTGGTACATGAATTGATTTTTAGTAATATCAGTTGTCATTGATGTTAGGTGGTGCTTCATGTACCACCTGGGCAAACGGAGATGTACTGGATGGTGTGTACATGGAAACAAAACACGTTCATTGCTACTTGCTTGGGTTGATAAATCAGTGTGTTAGTTCATTTTACATTGTATGCAGTTTTTTTATAGTCTTATATTATTTGATGAAGGTAAGAGAAAGGTGTCATATTTTTTTTCTCTTATAACATTTAGACTTTTGGTACTGAGAACTGAGACACAAACTGAACAAGGAAGCTGCAATCTGAATAAAAATAAACATGGTGTAATTATGTAATAGAAAACAATTTACTAAGCATGGAAGCAGAGATACTTGCTAGCTGGTAGGCATAAGAATGGGAAGTTAGTGTTTGAAGTCGGGTGTTTGGTGAGCCTCCTGAGTGACTTGGAGTGTTCTTATGCATGTATTAAGGTGGTCATTTTCTGTCGTTTAAAGAGTAGTAATATGCATGATATTTCAAGAGTCAGCAGTTCTTGGGTCTTCAGGTTATTAGTATACTGACAGAGTTTTTACATTTTTTAGTATGTTGTTTGGTGGTTAGTGTATGAGCTCAGGAATGAAAGAGTTACAATTCATCGCACCAAAATATATATATAAAAGAATAGTATAATATGTCATGGGCGGCCACAGTGTGGCTTGTGCATGTCATGTATTGGGCTTTTGCAAGTTGCCTCTAAAAATAATAGAAAGAGCTGGCTGCATTCTCTCAGGTAGTGATCAGTGTTGCCACTGTACATAGGAGTTAATGATTAAAGTGATGGGTCTTGGCTCTTGCCTGAGTTGCCTAGTAAAATACAGTTCCTGAAGTTTGTGTAGCTGTTGAGTGACTCATTAACCTTTAATGGCATGTGTTGCATTATTGCAATGGATGTGCACATAATCCAGCTAGCCAAGCATTGTAATTTTGTAATCTGAATTAAAACATAGCACTTCAAATCATTAGGTTAGTTCTGGAAGATTTAAAATCTATTTCTAGCTGTTAAAGGTTAAAGCTTTTCATGAAATTAATCTGCTAGTGCAGTATACAGTGAGTGGTTTTAATTGTGCATTTCTTGGCACAGTAGTCTTGTTGTGTTGTATTGGCACTTATTACCCATGTTTTGTTGTAGACTTGAGAAACATTTGTTTATCAGATTGCTGTATTTTCTTTGGCAAGTGATGTCAGTAATTGTATGGAATTAGGTACAATTTACCCTGGACTGATGGTGACATCAGCTGTGTTGTACCACCTGGCGTGGCTTGTCAATGTGACAATAGACATCAGAAATGTGTGTGTGTTCCTGGCTCCTTTCTTCTCAAGTCTCACCACCATTGTTACATACCTTCTGACAAAGGAATTGCGGGTAAGGACAGAGATTCGTTAGCTGACTTTCTTATGTCATGTGCATGAGTATTTTTATGTATTTATTGAAATATTTTATTGTTGTGTTACCTGGATAAAAGAGCCTAAAAATTAAACCCAGTACCGAAAATTTGGAGTTGTTTTATGCGTCAAGTCATTTTGTATGCCAGTATGTATGATACCTGGGAAAATAATGACCCCATTGGCTGGTTTTGTCTGAAAGTGCAGTTTTATTTGTTTATTGTTTTAAATGCATCCCTGTTTGTGTTTTTTTTTTCTTACCAAGTGTGTTTTTGAAAGGGAAGCTGGTTTATATTTCCCTTTAACAAATTATGGTGCTAAATAAGGCCACTCCTTGCATGGAATGAATGGAATTGGATTAGTGATTAGTATCACCAGTCTTGAATTTCTGCCTGATTTATTCATGGTAATTCATTTTGGAAGTGTCACAGTAAGTGAAGCAGGTAACAAGTCCCGTATTAAATTTTGTGACAATTTGTCCCTGATTGAAATTTGGGCTTATATGCAAAACATTGTTCAAGTTGCCCAGTATGAATAGAATTAAATTTTCTGAAGAGAGCAGTTTACATTTCCTGAAAATTTTTCTAGTCAAGGTTTCTGGTTTTTAAGCATACAGATTGCCACCAACCATTACATTTTATTATTCAATAAATGGAATTGAAACGCAAGCAGATCCAAGTACATTTTTAAAGTATTGGTACAAAAAGCTTCAGCACTTTTGTAGTGGCAGCTTCTGGAAAAAACTAAATGTATCCTAATGATTTACATTCCTGTGTAATGAGAACTGAGCATCACTGATACTCACTGGTTCCTACAACTAAGAGTTGAGCATTCTGTCATATGTGGAATTGGTACATTTCACACCAATACTTGAAAAAATTGTCTTGAAATAACAATATGAATTTAATAAACTGTAAGTTAACCAAAATATCATCATCATGTAGCTTACAGGGTTTTAGGCCTCATGACCTGTTCTGGGCCCATTAACAGTCAAAAGGTCTTTCATGGGGTCGTCCTTGGCCTCATTTCCTACTTGGTTGATATTTTGTAATTAAGTGTGGTAGTCTGTCTCCGTCCATTTGCCGAACACGTATCCATTTATTTTTGTATTTTTGAGTTTTCTTTACAACTTTTTTTTTTTAATAATAAATGCTGTTTGATGTCGGGTTTGAATTTGATGTATTCTTGTTTACTTTTATACATGAACTTTTTTCATATTTTAATGCGATACGTTTTACTGTTTTATACAGGGTGTCACAGGAGTAACGGACCAAACTTCAGGAGGGTGTTCCTTATGTTAAACTATGCCGATATAACCCAAAACACCTATATCCAAAGTTGAACGGTTACGGAGATAATGGCAAGAGAAGTTTGAAACTTTGACAGCTGTTACACACTTACTGAT
>Ga0209629_10001386_pt1 | contig 15251 bp, 13 predicted proteins | sample TergutCu122P5_FD_187286 | JGI IMG/M metagenome (GOLD analysis project Ga0209629, IMG submission 187286) | Cubitermes ugandensis P5 segment gut microbial communities from Kakamega Forest, Kenya - Cu122 P5 (SPAdes) (version 2) | ecosystem: Host-associated > Arthropoda: Insects > Digestive system...
ATCTGAAAGTCGGGACGCCTTTCAAACTATCTCCGATATTGCTGCACCGCCGAATCGGATTGCTTCGAAGCCAGAGCTTCCGGGCGATGTCTCGTTCCGGTTCCTTGAACCGGAATAAAGCTTAAAATCTACTGATCCTTCGATCAAGCAGCGAGAGCGTAAGTATTTTCGCCAGTTAATTGTTTATCATTCGAGATTAAAGCGCCGAACAACGAAGCGCTGCATGCTTACAAACCCCTTCTACCCGCTGTCAAAACCAGTCAAGCCCAAAGTTTGCGCCACAAAGGTACAAAAATTAATTTAAATTACAACATATAATAGAAAATTCGTATATTTGTAGCTCATAATTTAAAGAATAATGAATATGAAAACTCTTTACACGGTTTTATTAGCAACGATTAGTTTTTTCCCTGCATGGTTGCAGGCAAAACAAGTAAGTAAGGAAACTGCACTTCAGGTAGCTGAAACGCAAGTTCGCTCACGCAATCAATTGAGAAGCAATCAAACGCCTGCACTCAATCTGATTCATACAGAAACAATCGATGGCAAAGCAACCAATGCTTTATTCAAATCGAGCGGGATTACTTCTACCAATGTTATTTATTATGTTTACAATGTAGAAGGTAAAGGTTTTGTCATCGTTTCGGGTGATGATATTGCAACGCCGATACTTGGTTATTCAGATTCAGGGACGTATGATCCAAACAATTTATCGCCCAATTTTGTCTATTATTTGAATTGCTTAGCCATGGAAATAAAGGAGGCAATAGCAAACGGTTTACCCCAAAGCGATGAAACCAAAGAACAATGGGATGCTTATATGGCGGGAAACTCTTTGAAAACTGTCGCTTCAGGCACGCCATTATTAGATATTGAAGGCATAAAATGGGGTCAATCTGCTCCTTACAATGGAATGTGCCCCATTATAACTGTTAATAATAAGCAAACTCAAACTGTTACAGGCTGCGTAGCTACCGCAATGGCGCAAATCATGCGGTATTACAAATATCCTAATCAAGGAAAAGGAACAATTGCCTCTTATAGTACTAAAAGTGCTGATTCAGTAACAATCACGATTCCAAGTAAAAACCTTGCTCTATCTAATTATAACTGGAATATCATGAATCCGGCTTATCCTTATGCTGTTTATAATGAAAACGACCCTGCACAAAAGGCAGTTGCGTTATTGATGTATGATTGTGGAATAAGCTCAAAAATGCAATACGATACCCCTGACTATGGGAGCGGAGCCTATAATTGGGATGCAGGCAATGCTTTAATAAACAACTTTAGCTACAGTAAAGGATTGACCTACAAACTACGAACGTTTTATTCCGATACCGAATGGGAAGCCTTGTTAAAAGCAGAAATAGATGCAGGGAGACCGGTATTTTATGCCGGACAGGATAATATTAAAAATATGGGTCACGCTTTTGTTTGCGATGGATATGATGGCAACAACTTCCATTTCAATTGGGGATGGGATGGGTACCAAAATGGCTTTTTCCCAACTACTGCTTTGAATCCTAATACTACTGAAGGATATCGTTTTAATGATTCTCAGGAAATATTGACTGGCATAAGTCCTAACGGTACTAATAATTATGAAATAATTTTAGATGCAGGCTCAACAAAACCAATGAAACTTACTTCTTCAAAAAGTCAAGTGGATAATAATTCAACTGACCTATTTAGCGTTTCTGCACAATTTTACTTCAACATTGGCTTTACCTCCCTTAGAGGGTATCTTAATATAGCTTTATATAATCAAACCAATCAATTGGTACAAATTCTTTCCCCATTGACCGATGCTAATAAAAAAGCAACTATTGTTGATCTGGAACCAATGGGTTATGGATATAGTATAAGTTTCAACAATATACGAATACCTTCATCAGTTCTTCCCGGTAATTATTTTATTCAACCGATAGTGGTTGATTCTGTTTCCAACGACATAATACCGGTTCGTTTATATTCAACAACCTCTTTACCTCTTACTGTAAAGGGAATTGTTCTTGACAGTACATCTCTGAATCTGTCTGTTGGCAATCAGGCGCAATTAACGCCGTCTGTTTTTATGTCGCCTGCGCCCATTGTAATATGGTCGTCAAGTAATACAAATATTGCTACGGTTGATGCAAGCGGTTTAGTCAAAGGCATAAATATAGGGTCAGCAACGATTACAGCTTCAGTCACAAGCGGGACGACAACCTATAACGCAACTTGTGCCGTAACTGTAATAAATGGCGGTAACGGACTGAAAGAAATTAATCCTGATATGAAAGTGAATGTGTATGAAGCTAATGGTTATATTCAGATAACATCTGCCGCTTCCAATCAGATAAAAGAAATAGAAATATACAATCTGCAAGGCTTATTGATTTATAAAGAAGCATCCATTAACGTTATCTCATATACAGTTAATAAAAAATTGCCGGCTGGAGTATATATTGTAAAAGTAATTTCCGAAAAAAATACCGATAATGTTAAACTGGTTTTACATTAAATGAAAATTCGTTTTCATATCAATTTTCATACCGTTTGGGGGCAATCGGTTTATATCACAGGCTCTTTACCTGAATTAGGCGCTTGGGATACCGCTTCGGCAAAGGAGCTGCAATATACGGGCGACGGCAACTGGTCGCTCGAATTGGATTTACCCAACAAACAGGTTCATTTTGAATACCGGTATTTTCTCGCTTCCGGAAATCAGTTGATATTTGAAGAATGGCATCGAAATCACAAACAAAGTATTACCGAACTGCGGCAAAACTATGTACTGATCGACTACTGGCAAAGCCGTCCGCAGAACGCAGTATTCTTTTCTTCTCCTTTCTACAAAAGCTGGTTTGCTCATCCGTGCGATAAATTCGAGCGTATTGTTAAGTCAAAAAAGAAATTACGCATCAAAGTAATTGCATCCGAAATCGAACGGAATCAAAGCGTTGCGATACTGGGAAATCAAACGGCGCTGGGTAATTGGGATGCCAATAAAGCGTTGATTATGGCTTGCGACCAATTTACTGAATGGTCAATCGAGTTGGATGCAACAGCGCTCTCCTACCCTGTCGAGTATAAATTCTGCATTATTGACAATGAAAACAAATCATTAATTGAATGGGAAAAAGATGAGAATAGAATTTTAGAGAATCCACAGATAAATGAGAATGAAACCGCTATTATTTCCGGCTTGCGTTTTCGGAAAGATTCAATCGAATGGAAATGTGCAGGAACAGTTATTCCTGTCTTTTCCCTTCGGTCGGAAAGCGATTTTGGTATTGGCGATTTCGGCGATTTGAAAAAATGTATTGATTGGTTAAAACATACATCGCAAAAAATTCTCCAAGTTTTGCCTGTTAACGATACGACTCAAACGCACACATGGAGAGATTCATATCCCTATAATGCAATTTCTATTTATGCTTTACACCCGATTTACCTCAATTTGAATGCAATGGGTGAATTAGCAATTGCAGACCGCAAAAAGTTTTATGAGAATAAACAAGCTGAATTGAATGCTCTGAAAGAGATAGATTATGAACAGGTTGACCATTTCAAATGGATGTTTTTCAGGGAAATCTTTGCTCAAGAAGGAGACAAAACGTTGCAATCGGCGGAATTTCTTTCATTCTTCGATAAAAACAAAGAATGGCTGATTCCCTACTCAGCTTATTCGCATTTGAGGGATAAATATCATACCTGCGATTTTCGTTTATGGAAAGAATACAGTAAATACGACAGGGAAGCAATCGAAACATTCTGTTTGCCCAATAAAACGCATTATCCGAAAATCGCTTTGTACTACTATCTGCAGTTTCATTTGCATAAACAGTTAACGGAAGCCAAAGAATATGCTTATTCAAAAGGAATTGTTCTCAAAGGCGATATTCCTATCGGCATCAGTAAAACAAGCATTGAAGCATGGACAGAGCCTCAATTTTTCAATAACCAATACCAAACCGGCGCTCCTCCCGACGATTTTTCTTACACAGGACAAAATTGGGGTTTTCCAACCTATAATTGGGAACAGATGGAAATCGACAGCTATGATTGGTGGAAAAAACGATTCCGCAAGATGGCTGATTATTTCGATGCTTTCCGCATTGACCACATTCTCGGTTTTTTCAGGATTTGGGAAATACCTGAAGATTCCGTTCAGGGACTTTTGGGTTGGTTCAGTCCCGCCTTGCCTTTCAGCGAAGAAGAAATCAGAAATTCCGGTTTCAATTTTCAATTGGAAAGATTTACAAACGCCCATATAAATGAACAATTTCTACCGGAATTATTTGGTGAATACGCGCAGGAAGTTGCACAGGTATATTTAAACAGAACTTCTTCCCGACATTTTGCCCTGAAAGAGCCGTATAATACCCAATTAAAAATACAAATCTATTTTACAGGGAAAGAAGACAGCAAAAGTCGAAAAATTCAGAATGGATTGTTTGCTATTTGCAACGAGGTGTTGTTTATCAAAGACAAACGCCAGCCGAATCATTTTCATCCGCGCATTTCAGCTTCTCATTCTTATATGTACAAAGAATTAGATATTCCTGACAGGTATGCTTTCGATTATTTGTACTGGCATTATTTCTACCAGCGCCACAATGAATTTTGGAGAGAACAGGGCGATAGAAAATTATTCCCGTTAATCTCCTGCACCGATATGCTGGTATGCGGCGAAGATTTAGGAATGATTCCAAGCTGCGTGCCGGAAGTCATGCAAAAACTTCAGATTCTCAGTTTAGAAATCGAACGGATGCCCAAAGAAACCAATCGTGAATTTACCGATTTAAATCATCTGCCTTACCTTTCGGTTTGTACAACTTCTACTCACGACATGCCAACCATTCGGATGGAATGGAAAGAAAACAGAGAGAAAACGCAACGGTATTACAACGAAGTATTAAAACGGGAAGGTAAAGCGCCGGAAGATTGCACAACAGAAATTTGCGAGCAAATTATTTTTAATCATCTTCATGCGCATTCTTTGTTAGTTGTCATTCCATTACAAGACTGGCTTGCTATGGACGGGATTATTCGAAGAGCAGACGAAAACAACGAACGGATAAACATCCCCGCTAATCCTGCGCATTATTGGAGATACCGCCTGCATCTCCAGTTGGAAGACCTGCTAAATGAAAATCAATTGAACGACAAAATAAGTCGATTGATTAATCAGACGCAAAGATAACAAACTGTTAATTCAACATTCTACACGTACCGTTGAAAGAAGCTCCCGTTTCGATTTCAATATATTTAGCAACAATTTCGCCTGTAAATCGGACGGAAGACTTCAAACTGACAACTTCATGTATCATAATATTACCATTGACAGCGCCCATTAAATCTGTATTCTGGCATTGAATGTTTCCATTGATTTCGGCTTGCGGGCCTACAATTACTTTCCCGCTACACTCAATATTACCATCCAATTTTCCATCAATGCGAAAATCTTCTTCCGCTTTAATATCTCCTTTAACATAAGTTCCTACTGCTAAAGCATTATGAGCAATACCGGAAGATACTGTTTCTTTATTTTTCATAAAAATACCCATTTTATTGACAAATATACAAATTATTAATTACAAATACAAAACTATTACCTATTTTTGAACACAAAAACATAAATATTATGGAATGTGTTGAATTAAAAAAAATGAACTTTTATGCTTATCATGGAGTTATGCCGCAAGAAAAAATGGTTGGCAACAACTACAGAATTGATTTAAAATTATATCTTGATTTGAGTGCAGCCATTGAATCGGATAATCTGGATGACACTTTGAATTATGCCGATATTTTCAACTTAGTCAAAGAAGAAATGACGATTCCTTCCTGTTTGATAGAACACGTAACCGGAAGAATTGTCCAAAAAATCAAAGAACGATACCCTCGCATTTCAAAAATCAAGATTCGTTTAGCAAAAATCAACCCGCCTGTTGAAGGCGAAATGAAAGAAGCCGCGATAAAACTGTCTTGGCGGGCTTGACCCGCCATCCCCTAAAATACTATAAGGGGATTGCGGGTCTTCGCTACGCTACGCCCGCAATGACATTTAATATTTGACTTTCAACGAGGTCAAAGCCTTTCGCGCCATTTCATCGTTGGGGTCTATTTGTAAAATCTTTTTACAATAGTCGATAACATTGGGCGTATCGCTAACAGAAGCATAATACGAAACTAAGTACTTATAGGCTGAAATAATATCTCCGTTTCTCGCACCATCGGAATTATTATTTTGCATGACAGGAAGCGCTGCTTCAAATAAAGGTTTTGCATAGCCTTGCGTTTTCCCTGTTTTATCGGCGTCATATTTATCCAATAATGAATTAATATTGGCGCGACCCAAATATCCGTAATACAATTCGGGCTTCCGTCTTATTATTTCGATATACGCTTTATCTCCTTTTTGTACAAAATTTTTAAAAGCCGCTTCATCCATCACAGCATTTGGATTTGTAATATAGTTTGCAGCAGCAGCATAATTTGCGTTTGCGTAAGTATAATAATCCAAAGCATCTGCATCAGGGTCTAAAGCTAAATATTTTTCGTAATAACTGATAGCGTCCAGATATGATCCTGAATTTAAAGCGGCATTTGCCATTTCTTTATACAGTTCCGTTTTTGTAGAATCCATTTCAATGGCTTTTTGAAAAGCGTCTATCGCCAATTTATGCTGTTTGGTTTTTATAGCCAAATTCCCTAAGGTAGTATAATCCTGAAATATATGCTTTTCTTTCGGCATGTCTTGCAAAAAGGCTTGCAATTGTTTTAGACCTCCATCATAATTTTCCAAACGATAACTGTTATAAGCTTCCAGGCGTTTCATAACTAAATTATTCGGGTCTTTCGAGAGGACATATTGAATGTGATCCAACGCTTTAGGATATTGTCCGGTAAAATACAGTAATTGCGCATACCGTTCATGCTGCAACAAAGGAACGCCTGGTATGGCAATAAATTTTTCATAAGCATCCAAGGCTGCCTGATATTTTCCAGCCTCTCTGTCAATATCGCCTATCAAAGCGTAAGCAGGAATATAATTCGGATCCAAAGCAACTAATCTGTCTAAGTATTTCAAAGATTCGGCAGTATTAATGTCTTTATAAACCTGCGCTAATTTTAAATAAGCTACCTTATCGGTATTATCAAAAAGAATGGCGTTGTCGTAACGACCGCAAGCTTCGCCCACTTTGCCCTGTTTCATCAACATATCGCCTTCCACTACGTAGATTCCGGAATATTTATTATTAATCTTCCGTGCTTTATCCAAAGCAAGGTTAGCGTTGTTATAATCGCCAATATTTACATAAGCCTCCGCGATAGCAGTTTGCACCGAAGGGTCTTTTTTTGCGAAACCATTGGCTTTTTTAAATAAATCCTCAGCTGCTTTGGTATTTCCTTTTTGCAGTTCCTGTCTCCCTTGCCCAATATACCCGAACGGATATTCAGGCAAAGTCTCAATTGACTTTTGATAATAATAAGAAGCGGAATCTTCTTGGTTGAGTTGATGATACGTTTGCCCTAAATAATAATAATTTTGGGCTTGTTCGGGCGCTGACTGGTTCGTTTGCTGCAAAAAGAATATTTTTGCCGCATCATAAAGTTCAGCTCTAAAGTACTCAATTCCTTTTTCATTACTTCCTGCAAACACATTAACAATGGCGAGGAAAAAAAACCCCGTCAAAATAAGCAATTTTCTTTTATTCATTTTTCTCATATTATGTATTTATTTTATTTTCAATTATTTTCATCAGGAAAGCCATCCACTCTTTTAACAGATCGATTTTGCGGATCGGATACGGCAGGCAATAAACCGGCTTTTAATATTACCATTTGCCCTACATCGTGAGCAAGGAAAATACTGAAACCGGAAGACAAGCCCGACCTCGGATCGGACAGTAGCACATATATGGGTCGCCATAAAGGATAATTTTCATTTTTAATATCGCCTGCATACGGAAGATAAGCGTTTTGCAAGGTCGCTTTCTCATCTCTGCCAATTCTTATCAGCCGAAGTTTTTCCTGCAGACCGGAAGATTTCCAACGTGCTTCATCACTTATCAGATTAAACCCAACGATACCAATGGCGTTAGGGAGTTCGCTAACTTTTCTGATAAGTTCTTCGCTGTTGTTCAAAGCATACAAATTTTTGGATACAGATTCTCTTTGTGCAATAGAATCCACTACATACCTTAATATGCCGGATTGATTGCTGTCAAAAATCACCCGAATCGTATCTAAAGGAGAATTTGGATTTATCTGCGACCATCTCGTAATTTCTCCTGTAAGAATTTTCTTTATAGTTGGCAGACCGATAAGCGAATCAGGATTTGCTCTGTTGGCTAACAGGGCAATTCCATCGAATGCAATCAGAAATTCTCGGACAAACATCTTTTTATCTTTAGCCATTTTTTGTTCTGTAGCGTTGAGATTGCGCGTGGTCACAGCCAAACGCACCGAATCTTCCATTAACAGACGAATGGCTTCAGTTTCATTGGTATAAATGGGATTAATGATTGCTGAATAATTACTGTGCGCTTGAAAAGCATCAATTTCAGCATCCATCAGATTTTTAAAATTTTCATCGCAGGCAATGGGTATGATACCCGAATTCATCGTATCGCTCCATTTATCTTTATCGCCTTTCGGTCTTCTATTGCATGAACCAAGCGCCAAGAAAAGGAAAAATACAAAACCAAGAAATAAAAACTTTTTCATTTGTAATGCTTACTTTTATAATTTAATAAAGAGGCTGTCTAAAAATTCTCACTTTCAGGCAGCCTCTTATTTAAATGTTATTTATTCATTTCTTTGTGTTATTTTTTTATAAGCTATATACACTCTAAACAGCCCATATATTCCTAACACGATTCCGAAACCGATTCTTAATCCAGGCTGGATCCGGTGTATCAGTAAAGGAGTAAATAGAAGTATAACGCTGATAGCTACATAAAAAAGCGCCATCATACATTCAAAAATGAACAATCCCAGCTTTACTCCATCAAACTTATTAAATTTTTCAGAATCCATAAATAAACTTCCTGTTTTTCAGAATCATCAACACATTTATTTGTTTAATCTGAACACTATGGGTAATGAATAATATACCGATACCGCATTTCCATTTTGTTTTCCGGGAATCCATTTAGGCATTTTTTTCACTACCCGCACGGCTTCTTTATCACAACTCGGATCAAAGCCCTTCAATACTTCAACTCCATCAACCGATCCATCGGATTTGACAACAAAACGAAGGCTTACACGCCCTTGAATATTTCGTTCTTGAGCATCAACCGGGTAAATCAAATTATCCTGCAACCATTTCATTAATGCAGCCTGTCCGCCGGGAAATACCGGCATTACTTCCACATGAACCGGAATCTCAGACTTTTTAGTTTCACCAATTCCTCCATCGCCAACAATGTCATTATTTACTTTTGCATCAGCTATATCAACAGTTCCACCCGGTTTTCCTTCAATGGTTTCAACCGATATATCTACCTTGCTATCAGATAATGCTTGTTGTGTTTGCATCAAATCCTCATTCCTAACCTTGTTGTCATCTGTAACTTTCGGTATAGTAAAACCTATTGAAGATTTCAAAGAAGGCGGCTGAAGTACAACTTTGTTAATCGGAGTTTTATTAACATCCTCCTGTGTAACAATAATTGTTGGATTTACAGGTATTGTTTGAACAACTCCATCATCGCGAACCGGTAAAACCGATTGAAGCGCTTTCGGTAAAAAAATCAAACCCAACGCAATAACAGTGATTAAAAGCATGGCTTTCAAATGCCGGTCGGAAGATTCTTCCCGTTGCACATAAGCGCCATATTCCTTGTTTCTTCCTTCAAAAACAAGCGCTAACCACTTTTCCGAATTTAAAAAATCTCCTTGCATAATAATTCAGTTTTTAATTAGTCAGTGTAAATTACTTCTTACTCTCGTTTCTCCAACGCATTTACTGTTTTTACGTGACAATTCAGTCGGTTTAATCATAACAGTAAGAGCAATTTCATCATTTTTATATTTCCTGAATTTCCGCTGTTCATTGCTTTTTACTACAAGAAGTTCAATAAATTATTAATTATTCTGCAATCTGAATGTTACAGGTAATTGATAATATACATACACCGGATTTCCGTTTTGTTTTCCGGGAATCCATTTCGGCATCCTTTTCACTTTACTTACTGCTTCTTTATCACAACTCGGATCCAAGCCTTTGATTACTTGAACATCATCAACCGACCCGTCCGGTTTAACAACAAATCGCAGACTGACACGACCTGAAATGCCCTGCTCCTGAGCAATGGTCGGATAGTTAATATTTTCAGACAACCATTTCATTAATGCGGCATCTCCGCCCGGAAATTGCGGCATTACTTCCACATGACTGAAAATTTGAGGCTTTTCCGGTTCTGCAACTATCACTTTGTGTTCTTGTAAATCAGCAATATCGACAGTTCCTTTTTCACTTCCTTGAACCGTTGCAACAGAAATATCCGCTTTTGTTTCAGTTAATTCCTGTTGGCTTTTTATCAATTGTTCATCTTTGATTTCCTCGTCCTTTTTAATTACCGGAGGCGTAAAAGCCACTGTTGCTTTCAAATCGGGAGGAGGAGGCACTTCAATCTGTTTGATTTGATTTTCCGGCGGCACATCTTGCTTTACAATGTCGCTTAAAGTCACATCGGTTACCTGCTCAATATCTTTAGGAGCAGGCAAAACCGATTTGATTAACCCCGGTAAAAAAATCGAACCCAACGCAAGAATTGTGATTAGAGCCATAGCTTTCAAATGCCGATCGGAAGATTCTTCCCGCTGTACATAAGCGCCATATTGCTTATTTTTTCCTTCAAAAACAAGCGCTATCCATTTTTGCGAATTTAAATTTAAATCACTTGCCATAATCATTCATTTTTTATTGGTTAATAAATTACTTTTTAGCAGGAGCGGTAGCTTGGGCGCGTTGCTTATCTGTGAGATAATCCGGATTTTTCGTTTTCATAAAGAGTAAATAACGATCTCCGTCTGTAATATCAACAATAGCATAAGTACCAATGTTGCAGACCAACATTTCGTCCAATACATCCACTAAATTTTTGTAAGTAGATTTTTCAGTCGCTTTAATCATAACCGTTGGAGCAATTTTGGTTACTTTCATAGCCTCGTCCTGAATTCTCTTCACCTCGTTGTTAAATGTTGTATCGTTGATTTGAAGATTTTTCAATTTAATCTTCAAATCCTGGATCAACTCGTATGTACCTTTGTTTTTTTCCAACAAAAGTTTGCGCAATCCATCCGGACTATAATCAGTGCTTTGGAGAAAATTCGCATCGTTATATGATTTTGTCGAATCTATTTTTCCCAAATAATAATAAAGCTCATCATTTTCCCCCAAAAGAAGCGTCACAGCCGTTGATTCTCGCGCTACAGTCTCGGTATTTGTTGTTTCTTTAGAGGGCATATTGAGGTTCATTGTTTGAGGCTTCAAAAGCGTTGTACAAAACATAAAGAAAGTGATCAGCAACATGTTCATGTCCACCATAGGGGTAAAATCAACACGCAAATGCTGTTTCTTCTGTTTGTTTTTTCCGCCTTTTTCCTCTTTTACTTGTACTTCAGCCATTTTTGTTTATTTTTCAGGTTAATACTAATTAAGAATTTGAAGCTGTTTTCAAGGACGTAATCAAAAGGTAACGATATTTACGCATAGCGCCCAGCTCGTCGAGCACGGTTTTGACAACGGGATAAGGAGTTGTTTTATCAGCTTTAACAGCAATCTGTAAATCCTTATTATTCGTTGTCGCATAAGTTACCCATCGTTTGAATTCGTTATCCTGCGAAATGATTCCCCTTGCATCCGATACCGCCACTGAATCGGTTGGAATTCCAACACGCTGATTTCCGAGTTCTTTCAAGTATTTATCCTGTTCATTGGCAGGCATATCCAAAAAAGAAGCCATTGAGCGTATCGGGACTCCAAACGAATCCATTTTTCTAAAAGCAGCCTGTTGCTTTGGCGTAAATGTAATCCCGTAATCTTCACCTATTTTAGCCAACGTTTCCAGTTTATCTTTTTCGTTAGTAAAACTCATAAAAATTTTACCCTTATTATCAACCAGAATAGTCATCAGGTTGCTTTCCGGAATTTTCTTTTCAGAAACAGATGCAGGCGTTTGCACCTTTACCGGTTCATCCTGAACAAAAGTGGAAGTCAACATGAAAAAGGTAAGTAAAAGCACGGTCACATCACTCATCGCTGTCATGTCGATAAACGTACTCTGCTTTTTTACTTTTGCTTTTGCCATAATTCCAAATTATTTATCGTGCGTTTCGGCATAAGTTTGAGTAAGCGCAAACCCCATTTCGTCTATCGCATACGTCATATTGTCAATTTTACCTGTGAAGAAAGAATAGGTAATAATAGCCAATGCGCCGGTTGCGATACCGAAAGCCGTATTAACAAGCGCTTCAGAAATACCGGCGGAAAGAGCGACCGAGTCTGTAGAACCTGCTGCAGCCAAAGCGCTAAATGAACGAATCATCCCCAATACGGTTCCGAACAACCCGAAAAGAGTACCTAAAGTAGAGATAGTAGCAATTACCGGAAGATTTTCCTGCATCGAAGGCAATTCAAGAGCTGTTGCTTCTTCAAGTTCCGCCTTGATTTCTTCAATCTTGGCTTCTTTCGTCAAATTAGTAGCAGTTTCCATTTCCTTGTACTTTTTCAATCCTGCATCTACGATAGCAGCTACTGATCCTTTCTGTTTTGCACAAAGAGCTTCGGCGCCTGTAATATTGCCTTTTTTCAATTCGGCTTTTACATCATAGACAAAATTAATTAAATTGCCGGTTCCTTTGGCTTTTGCAAGAGCAATGTATCGCTCTACAGTCAAAACAAGAACTGTCAACAAAAGAGTAATGATTAAAATCACAGTCATACCACCTTTATAAATGGTTCCTAATAATTTACCCGGTAACGGGTGATTTTTGGGATCGCCATTTACAAAGTTACTTGGTTGTCCGAAGACGAAAAAGTAAATCAATATTGCTACAACAAAGCAAAATAAAATTACGATACCTGCAGAAACTCCACGAGATTTTTTTCCTACTCTCTTGTTCTGTCCTCCTGTTTGTGTCTTTGTTTCCATAAATTTTTTGTGTTCGTTTTAAATTAAAAAATTTTTATTATTTATTTTTATAAGTTTCTTTTTTTGTTAGTAAATAATTGATACTAATTCTGTGCAAATGTAATGAATTATATTTAATTCGTACAAAAAAAATTGCTGAATGTATTCATTTTTAATATAAACTTAACAATTTATTAGATTATTTTTCAAAACAATTTTCATCATATCAAGTCGCTTTATATTAAAGTATTATTTTTCAATCAGTTATATTGTTTATTGATTTTACCATTATACAGACGCCAAAGGTATAATTTTTCTTTTGCTTTAACAATATTTTTGGGGTTATTTTTAAAATAAATTCAAAAATACATCATCAGCCAATGAACGAAACATGATTCCTGTATGTTAAATACCAAAACTTAATCCTCCAATGTTTTGATAGATAAAACTCAAAATTCCAACAATCAAAATGCCTAAAGTACAAATAACCATGCCGACTTTATTGTAATTATCAATCGAAAACCTCCCTATTGCTTCCGGCTCTGCTTCTTTAATAAACATAGCCTTTACTATCAGCAAATAATAAAACAAGGATACGACTGTATTCAACAGAGCAATAAATACCAATAAATATTCGCCTTTGGAGGCTGCTGCCATGAAAATGAAGATTTTACTGAAAAATCCAGCAAAAGGCGGAATCCCTCCTAACGAGAACACAGCCAGCATCATAATAACACTTAAAACGGGGTTGGATTTGTATAATCCGTTGAAAGCCGCAATCGAAGTTTTTCCTCCGGAAGCGTTTTCTACTGCCGAGATTACGCCGAATACCGCCAAGTTGGAAAATATGTAAACCAATACATAATATACGGTTGCTGTCATTCCTTGCGCACTTCCGGCAATAATCCCCAAAAGGATGTAACCGGCTTGCGAAATGGACGAAAAAGCGAAAAAGCGTTTGATGTCGGTTTGCCGCAAAGCGAACAGGTTGCCCAACGTAATCGTGATAACCGACAGCCACCATAAAATAGCGTTCCAAACGACTTCGATATTTCCGAACGCTTTGTACAACGTAAAGATTAAAGCAAAAGCGGCGGCCCCTTTTGATGCGACCGATAAGTAAGCCGTTACATTCGTAGGCGCTCCTTCATACACATCGGCAGTCCATAAATGGAAAGGAACCAATGAAAGTTTGAATCCCAGTCCGCCGAAGAAAAAGACAAATCCGAGAATTGCCAAAGTATCTGTACCTGCGTTGAAAGTAATATCCGAAAAATACAGGCTTCCGAAAGCGCCGTAGAGGAAAGACAGACCAAACAAAAGGATTCCCGACGAGAAGGCGGAAATAAGAATATATTTGACGCCCGCTTCCGCCGATTGTTCCTTATATTTATTGAATGCCGCCAAACAGGCTAAAGGCAAGGAGGCAGTTTCCATTCCTATATATAACATCATAAAGTTTCCTGCCGAAACCATAATGTACATTCCCAACAAAGTAACTAAAATTATCGTAAAAAATTCGCCGCGCTGATGTCTGACATTTTCGGAATGCAGCCACGAATAGCTTTGCAGAAACACAATCAAGGTAGCGATATTCAATATATTCTTCATTAATATAGTCATGGGAGAGCAAACGTATAAACCTCCAAATGCTTCGCCTACGGGAGAAAAGAAAAATCCGTAAGCGGTTTGACCGGCAAACAGCAAACAAGCCAATGGATAAATCCACGCCCGCGCTTTGCCGGAAGCAATCAAATCGTAAAGGAACAGGATCAGGAAAACGACGAGTAACCCCGTTTCCTGCCTCATTATCAAAAAGTTTGTAAAATCCATACTTTAATTCTTTAATTACTTTAGTTTCAAATCAGTCTCTCAATTATCGGAAGTAAGCTGTTCCGGATGATATCGGATATTCCAAGCGGAAAGAATCCGATAGCCGCAATACCCACAATCAGAGTAACGGTAGATACTTTTTCATACCAGCTAGCATCCGCCAAATGCGCATGATGGCTGTCCTGAAGCGGTCCGTACAATATCTTTGCCACCGTCCGTAAAATATATACGGCAGTGATTACAATCGAACTGCAAGCGATAATGGTAAGAATCCGGTGAAAA
>Ga0209629_10001388_pt1 | contig 15248 bp, 14 predicted proteins | sample TergutCu122P5_FD_187286 | JGI IMG/M metagenome (GOLD analysis project Ga0209629, IMG submission 187286) | Cubitermes ugandensis P5 segment gut microbial communities from Kakamega Forest, Kenya - Cu122 P5 (SPAdes) (version 2) | ecosystem: Host-associated > Arthropoda: Insects > Digestive system...
TCAGTTGACCTCACGAGGCTGAGTGGACCCCGTTCCAGACCCACTACTACTCAGAAAATCTGGTAGTGCCGGGAATCGAACCCGGGACCTCTGTATCTGTAGCCAGAAACTCTGACCACTAGACCACAGAGGCGGTCTCGTTCGTAACATACAGTTTTCTGAATAGCTGTGAGATTGTGGAAATCTTTTTTACCTTCAGATTTCAAATCAGAATTATTTTAAAACAAATGTATACTCTTCCATATTACCATATCTTTGTTGACATTTGTAGTTATGGACTTTTAAATATTACACCAGGATTAGAGGAATACAACTCAGAATCTACCAACTGTGTGGCACAAAGGTCTTCTGAATGTGATAATCTTTAGCTTACCAATAAATTCTGTGCTGTAAGGAACCCAAAGTTTTGTTTCTGTGTTTGCAAGAGACTCTAGAATGGATCCTGTTCTGAGCCAGTTAAATCCAGTCCACATCCTCACCGCGCTTTGAGATGCATTCTGAATCTATTTGCCACCTAAAATCCACTTGTGCATTATATCAGAAGGTTTCGATATAAATAGAGGCCTATGTATAGCTTGTGTTTAAAACTTTAATGTGAAATATTAATATCAATTTAATATGAAAGTGATCCCTTTATTTAATAAATGTTTACATTAGACCGGAATGAAAATGTGCAAGCCACTAGACTACTTAACTAGTGTGTTGAGAGTCAAAGCATTTCTGGAGTCCCGGTGTACAGGAGCTTTGTAAACATAACCTGGTATTATTTTAAGCTGTGTGAAACACAGAATGTAACATGTACAGCATCATAATTACATTTATCATCCTTACAGTTGTGTATGTGATTAAATGTCTAAGATTCTGTCTAAATGAAATTCCCATTAACATGGTACCATAGTTCTTCAAATTTAAGATAGATTAAATTTTAGAAGTCTTTAATAGCATTCAATTTAAAATTTTCATTTTTCTCTTTCAGCCCCAAAGATTGAGAAACATATATAATGTACTTTTATGATTTGTTCTCTTTCACTGTATTATTAAGGTGTTTAAATTTGGGGTCTGTTGAAAAAGACATGTATGTATGAGGAAATGAAAAATGGATACAGAGGTTTTGTTTGGAACTTCAAGGACCTCTTAGAATGAATAGAATGATTTCAGGTAGAGTTCAGTGATGGACTTCTGTGAACTTGGTAATGAAGCTTCATGTTCCACTAAAGCAGAGAATATCTTGATAGCTGAACAGCTCATAACTGTCAGTAAATAATTTGTACTATGTAATCAGGTGTTTGTATGGAAATTGTGATGTCTGATGCATGAGGAGGAAGGAATGAACTAGAATTCTGTTGTTATTTTACAACATTATATGTTATGTTATGACATAATTACATGTAATAATAGAGCTGCACATGTTGAAGTCCTGATATGTGCAGATAAAATTGTCCCTATTAGGAGAGTTGTGTAGGGTACTTAATATGAAATTTGAAACAACCTATTTAGTGATAGTTCTGAGAGGTTTCATTAATTCTGCTTATTTAGCGAGAGTGCAGTGTCACTTAGTTTTCTGGCTGTATATCCAAAAGCTTCAGCAGGGTGTCCAGAAGCTTTGTGCATTTTGTATTTGACATAATTTAAAAAATACTGGTGCAATTATTCTGTACAATTCTGCTCCCTGCCCTCCCTCTTGTCATGTTTATCTCCCCCCTTTATCATCAAGAGATAAACTTCACATTGAGCTGGAGAATCTAAGATGATTGGAGTGTGCAGTAATACCAGTGTATAATAATTTTGTTTATGTGTTCATCCAGTTTATGCGTGATGCAAGTGAAGTTATGGATATGTTGCTGAAGGCACAGACAGGAGATCTGCAGGATGATGATCCCCAGACTTCATATCTGATCTCTGCCTGGGCAAGAATATGCAAGATATTAGGTTAGTAAACAGGTTTAGAATATAGTGTAACACACTGCACAAAATGCATGCATAAAATAAAAGGAAGAATGATGGATACAGCATGTGTGTGTGTGTGTATGAAGCAGATTGTGGATATCGAAAGTAGTTTGAATGTATTTCAATGTTTCACCGTGCATTTTTCAATTCAATAATTGATAAACACCAACACATGCACTTCACATTCACAGTATATTAGTCTAGAATGTTGATTTCAATGTTAAAACACATAAAAATACTTAAAAGTATTTATACTACAGATCATATAACTTTATACACACATGATCTGTGGGGGTGGCAATCCTATTTCTAACTATAGCAACAGCATTTATAGGATATGTATTACCATGAGGACAAATATCATTCTGTTTTAACATTGAAATCAACATTCTAGACTGTGAATGTGAGGTGCATGTGTTGGTGTTTATCAATTATTGAGTCTGAATGTAGTTGGGTTGCTCCATTCTGAATGTATACTTTATTGAAAACGAACTGGTTAAGTCTAAAGGTCACATGAGTAGCTTTGAACTTCTCCATATGAAAGGTAATGGACTCTCTGTCACAAAAGCAGTTTTGATACAGAAATGTATGTGTGGTGTGTAATGTAAATCTTGTAGAGATGTATAACTGTTACTTGTCCCTTTCTGATATATATTTAATGAAATACAGCAGTACATAATTCATGGCTTTCTTCAGTGCAAAAACTGTGCTGTTTATGACTTTACTGAAAAGAATATTCTTATCCATGAGTATTCACTGAGTGAGAGGTCATTCTTTGTAATTTACAGGGAAACAGTTTGAACAGTATCTACCATTAGTGATAGGCCCTGTGATGAAAGCTGCATCCATGAAGCCTGAAGTTGCCCTTCTTAACAATGAGGATATGAAAGGCATTGAGGAAGATGTTGATTGGCAGTTTGTATCTCTTGGGGAACAGCAGAACTTTGGCATCAGAACATCAGGTAATTTCTGTTCATTGTAGAAACAGGTTATGGACATGAGAAAGAGTGATTTCATCTCAGGGGTTCATCACTAACTGATACAGTAAAATACCATTAATTTGGCACGTGAGGGACCAGGCAGGTGCTAGATTATTGTATGTTCTGGATTATCAGATGGTATCTATGCAAACCTGTGTTCTTACAGATAATTTTTTTGTTACTGCTCCTCTACTTCAGTTGCACATCTGTCAGCAGAGAGAACTTTCTGATGTCATGGCATTCCTTAAAATTTTGTAGCCATCCACCAGAGAATGTGCACTTGTCAGTTATTTTCATTTTATCACAAAAATACTGAGCTTTTCAATTATCATAGGACCAGTCACTCATGTACCTTTGGAATGCATTGCTGTAGATCACTTAAAACCTTGTCCAATTGTGCTAATTTAGGCTGTTTTAACTTCTTTTACTTGAAAAAGTTTTTCACATTTTCTCATAATGCCATAAACTATCAGAATTAGCTATTCTGTTTCTTTTTGTCACAGATTGTTGATGATCCAGTGTTTTGTGAAACTGTGAACTCTCTTCAGTTTGTGCCACTTCAATGCCTCCTATTTTTTCGAAGTTTCTGAGGAATTGTTAAAGTTATGTTTTTTCTCTTTCTACCAGTACATTGTTTACTCATCTTTGGATCTTTTGAAGCCATTGTAATAGCTTGAACAAAGAGTAGCGCATACCACATATAACACAATGGAAATAGAGTTCGTAGTAATGCTATTGATTGTGCCAAACAGGTGGTGTGACCCACTAGTTGCTTGCAGTGTCATCAGGGTGTGGGACGATACCACCTTGCAAAATCTTAGCATATCGTATTCAGTGACAAAGTTTGTGATAGGGACACATCCTGATAACCGGAGATAAAGTCATGGAATAAGTACGCGTACTGTAATTTTCAGTTGACAAAACTTCTGGTCTTGGAACTACTTTCCTCACGTCCTTGATTATCAGATGACAGATTAAAGGGATTTTGCTGTATAACACTCTTATTGCCACATGATTACTGTCCACATTTCAAATTTACTGCTTGTTAGTGAAGCACAGATACAGCAGTAATAGTTTCTAAACTAGTATCTGATCACGCTTTCTTAATCATGAGAAGCTGCTGTTTACTTCGCTTTGAATTTCGCACTATACTGCTTTGTGCCTGGTTCAGAACTCGAACTGGAGATGAGCCATTCAGACAGGCTTTTATGGTTTTCGCCAGACCCTTATAGAAGTTGGCATTATAGTTAGTTCCTGAAAATAGGACATAACTTCTTCCACACAGTAATCAGTAAAGCAGGTGTTGTGGAGTTATATTAGTCATAGAGTGTAATTTGCAGCTTGGTCTAGGGTTTGTGGTTTGTGTCATTTGCACTTACACATGAATTTCCAGAAATTGCTTAAAGTGAAGAAACAGGTTTGTGTGTATAGCAGAATGCTTGCAGAGTTTTGCGAACTGCTGACCTGTTTCTGTCATATCTAGAACAAAAATGAAGGGAATAATGTTCTTGTTTAACCCATATTCGGATGAATATGAAGAAATACACTCTTACTGTAGGTGTTAATACAGGAAATTTTAAAGAAACTGATATTCTCACCACTGAGAAATTAAATTACTGTTTTGAGCAATATTTCTTTCTAAAGGAATACAAGATTTTACCAACCCGTAGATGATGAATGTAATTTTTTTTGCATACATTTACTAGGTGCAAGGTTTAATAAAAAGTTATTTTTGTTACCAGATTCTGTGTTTTTTGTAAGCAAAACTTTCTTTCACATTGGGAGGAGCATAATGAGATATGAAAATGCCTCTGTTTTTCTTTTCCAAAATATAATTCTTCTGAAATTGCAGATTCAACCAAGAGGTACACTTTGTTGTGCTGTAACATGATTATTGTTCAGTTTAATTATCTGTGATGAGTGGAAGCATGTATATATGTACAGGATTGGAAGACAAAGCGTCAGCTTGTGAGATGTTGGTCTGTTACGCGCGCGAATTGAAGGAAGGCTTTGCAGACTATGCAGAAGAAGTGGTGAAACTGATGGTCCCTATGCTCAAATTCTATTTTCATGATGGTGTACGAACAGCTGCTGCAGAGAGTTTACCCTACCTGCTTGACTGTGCCAAAATCAAAGGTTTGACCTGCTTAATGTGTTATCATCTAGTCTAATGGTAATAGCATAATTTGAATGTTAATGTTGTATTTTGAAAGAATGACATTATGCTAATTAAATTATGAGAATAATCACATAATAAGGCATATTTCCAGTATTCCAATACCAGTTATTGTCTGCACTTCATGCAGATGTGAAGCAGTTATTGATGATCATATTTTTCTCAGTATAAGATGATGGTGGCATGTAAGACAGTCCTTAATTTTTAGGAAAATAACCTACAAACAAATTGCTGAAGTTTCAGCATGATTATAAGGCCATGCCCCAGTTTTAGAGATGGTAAATTGGGAAACAGTTTTTCTTATTTTAGGTAAATATGGTATAGTACTGTTATCAACTGGGGCACACAGTAGCACAGGTGATTGAGGCACTACGCTACAAGCCGGAAGGTCATGGTGTCAATACCCAAAGGTGTCATTGGAATTTTTCATTGACAAAATCTTTCTGTCCACATTATGGCCCTCAGGTCAACTCAGCCTCTAACAGAAATGAGTTCCAGGAATATTTCCTGGAGGATAAAGGCTGTCGGTGCTGATGACCTCACCACCTTCATGTGCTGATTGTCTTGAAATTTGGGAGTCTCAGCCTCTCGGAACCCTCAAGGCCTGACCAGGCCTGTACAGGGATTGCTTTACCTTTTACTTGTATCAACTGGCTTTGTGTTACATTGCTGCATAGTAGAAGAATTTTGGTTGTGATCATCTGTGTTAGATTTACATTGGTCAGTTACATCTGGTGCTTTCAAGTAACTAAAGTTGTTATCACTCTTGCAGTTGTAGTGTGTCTGCATGTATGTGCACTTGTTTTCATCAGGGACATCTGTTATGTATGTGCATTGTGTGTGTTGTTGTTTTTGTTGGTATGTGCATTATGACAAATAAATTATAGAATTTGACTACCTGAAAATGGTAATCTTAAGAGATTGTGTGTCTGCATATACTGCTTCAGGAACAGGGAAATTCAAGTATCAAAACTATAATATGAGTGAAAACTTAATAACTACAAGAAATAAAATGTAGTATTAGATGTTTCATATTTTGCCCTCTGTGTTTCAGTACTATGCTTCAACATTAGCTGTGTTGGAACTAGGACATTGGATTAGGCTTTAAATCTGTAAAAATTCTTAAATTTTGGTTGCAGTACAGGTCGACATATCAAGTAGCAGCTGTGTTATCTGCAACTGGTTGTGTTTTTATTGTACGTTTTGATGTGTAACTTGCTTTATGTGAATCAAAATCAAGTTTATTTGTTGAGCTCAAGTACTTTCCTGTGGATGTGACTGCTGTCACCACATTTCACCAGCAATGACTGTAGAACTTCCTGACATATATATATTTTTTTCTTTTTTCCTCCCCCCGCCCCATTACAGTTGTATCTGAATTGCAATCAGTTTATTGCCTTCTCCTGTTATAAATATGTAATATCTGTTGTAGAATTACAGAATTAAATAAAACAGTTTTTCCCAGTCAGCTGTCAGACCTATCGAGGCCACTGCAGCTCTTAAATAGTTGACTGTGAAAGGCTTAACTTTCTGTTAATTACCATTTTGTCCCCTGGAAACATTTGTTTACATAATATAGACTGTGTAAGATGTCAGGTTTTCTTAATTTTAAGCCCATCCACAAGACAGTATATTCACATTTGCATCCTAACAGGTTTCAAATTTGATTTTTCTTTGGTGTTTGTGTAGGTTCATCATATCTGCAAGGGATGTGGAGCTTCATCTGTCCTGAACTACTCAAAGCCATTGATACAGAGCCCGAGAATGAAGTACTGGCCGAACACATGCACTCCTTAGCCAAAGTAATACATATAGCACTGACTAAAATTCTTTTGGGCTTCATATGGTAGGATAATATTAAAATGAATGATGCAGAGGCTCAGGATAGTATCCACTGACAATGTTGTGAACCCAGTAAGAGACTTTGGATTTCATAAAAGCTGGGGTAGGTCTTGGACAGCTGAGCAACTGTTAGCATGTCAAGAAGGACTGCTCCAGGGAGTTGATCAGTCATTCATTCTGTACGTACACTGTACTTACATTGCCACTGATAGTGACACCACCCTCATGCTGTCATATTGTTATTCCTGTTTCCTGCTGCTGGTCAATAATAATGTTTCATCTAAGAGGTAATTGTTGAAGAATTTCATGGTTTTCTCATTTGGATGAAAGTTTGAGTTTTGTTATAGTAGTAACAGCAATTCTTATTGTATTTTATTTTGTGGTAGGTTACGTAGAAGACATGTTTCCTGAGTAAGTGACTGTTAGCTTCTGAAGAACTCAGCTCCATGGAGTTAGATTTGGAAATTTTAGTGTCTGAATTATTGGTGATAAGTATATGGGGTGATCCTTCATTACATGCAGTGTATATAATGCTTGTGTTGTGATAAAAATCAAGCCAGTTAATTTTTAAAACAACTTGTTGCAGCCACTGTGTGGGCAAGATATGGCAATGGAAGAGTTACTTCAGCTGCTGTGGGATGTACAATGGCAGCATGACACATGATTTATGCATATTGCAGCTTCTCATTTGACCCACTATGTTAAGCAGTTTTTGGATTCTTCACTACCCAGATTGGGGAGAATGAAATGTACTGGTTTTTTGGCCTATATGATTGCCTGATTTTACCCCTCCTATCTGTGGGTCCATCTGAAGAGGAAAGGCTATTAAAAAAGATGCATTGTTTGGGACAGGCTTTGTCACTTGGTTGGAAGTGGCTGCAGAAGAATGTGACACTGTGCCTGGCCTTTTTCATCATGCCAAGAATACTTCGTATCACACGGCTGAGTTATGAATGCATGCTATAACAGTTTTAGCAGCTTTTGTAAACAATTTGTCAGCATGAAGGCACTTACATAGAAGTCTGATAAATCAACATTAGTAAATATGTATGTCCTAAAATATGTTACTTGTACCATTTTATTTCCTAATGTTTGCCAGTCTTACAAGCATATTGGTTGCAACTGTATGTTTAAGCAAACTTTTTGGCTTTATTTTACAGATAGTACTTGTTTCTTATACTTATCGAATGTAATTAAGAAATGCCCCATATATAATGTAAAGTAATATTTTGTTTACTGAAATTGAATAATTACTCTGGATGTTCGGATTTATTCCAGTGCATAGAGACACTGGGAAATGGGTGTCTGACAGAAGAAGCAATGGCCGAACTGATACGTATTTTGGATAAAATCATGAAGGACCACTTTAGTAAAGCAGCAGCACGTCAAGAGAAACGAAAGGATGAAGATTATGATGAGGTAAGCATTCTGGCTGTAAAGACTGTGCATTAGGTCTTTGACACATGGGGGCTCTATGGGAAGAAAGAATGAAAGGAAAAAGTGAATACAGATTTTCCCTTACCTGTGTGCTAGGAGGTACCACCCTGGGCATGCCTTCTCTTCCTCTAATAGTACATATTTCGTTCCATCTAGATACTTGTTGCACATTTTTGCCATATTATTGGGATTCCTGGGTCAGTAATGGATTTTCTGTGACAAGTCATGTAATTTAATTTTATTACAAGAAGGGAGATTAATTAGAACACAATGAGTGAAACCTGTTTAAGACAATCCTGCATAAGATGGAATAATTTAGTTCATAAATTTTCATACACGATTAACATATTTGAATGCAACACTAGCTTTTTACCTTAAATTTGGCACTTAAGTATGTGAGGTAGCCCTAAATTCACGATGAAACAGCAGACGTGACTTCAGCCAACTGGATTGCTCGAAACCAGACCATGTGGAGCCAAAGGCCTGCGTTGCCAAATAATGTGAGCCCTATCCTCCTTCAAGATATTATGCAGCGTAAGCAGAGTGGTAATTCCGTACCGACGTTTCAGGACAACCTATTGATCCCAGCTTCAAGGGCCAAGAAATTCAAAACAGAGAACAGAGCATGACAGAAGCTAACTGACACAGTCTTGTTTTTGGGACTTTGTCCATCATCTAATTTCTTGAAGAAGCACAATGTTACAGAAGCCAGCTCTGTTTCCATTTTCAGGCCAAGAAGCACCTAACCTAGTGGACCCCTTCGATTGAGTTATTCTCAATTACTGGGCACCTCAGCCCAGTAAATTCTTAAGATATGCACCTGAGAACAGCTCTAGTCCGAGGATGGTAACAAGAATATGGCCGTTGAAAGATTAAACATTGATGTTTCAAAAATAAAACCAGATCATTGCACCATAAAAAGAACCACGAACTCAAAGGGATCAGACCACAGATATGACACAGAAATCCAGAACACACGTATTTAAATTCTTAACGCCATCTGTGGAGAAAATTATGAATTATAAACCAAGAAACATAAATGTAGTATTTAGTCAGTGCAGATCATAACAACATGGCAACACATCTCACCAGAATTGATTGTGAAGGGTTTGAAGAAGTTCTGTATAACCAGTGGAGTGGCTGGGAGTGATGGTGATATGTTGTGGAATGGCAGTGAAGAGGATCAGAATGTTAGGAGTCAGTGTGAGAAAGATGACAGCACTGACTGAAGATGCAGATGGTGACACTGATTGGTAGAGGTAGATAAAATTTGACATCCTTTGTGTATTACCATATTTCCCGGCCCATAAGACGCACTTTTTTCCTGAAAAATGTGACCTAAATTCGACATGCATCTTATGTGCCGAGGGTATTATTTCCAAACTTATAAATACCCATACCTCTTTTATACAACATCTTTATCGTGAGATAGTGAAGTTTTCTTCCAAATCATGAGATCTTGCATCACTGCTTGTGAACGGCTTACTTTCTTATCCGGGGATTTACCCTAACATATACATTGCATCACATGTGATTCCGGGTATTTACACTGCTGCAGTAGCAAAGTGTAGTCAAGTGTAATTCAGATGCTTTACACGTTCCTTAAAGTATATCTGTTTTGTGTGTTTTTACAAACAGTGATTAAAGAGTTAAATTTAAAGTTTGAAATCAAAGAAAACTCTCATGCGATCAAAACAGAGACATTTATCTTACAGTATTGCATTTAAAATTGAAGTCATTATTTACGCTGATAAACATGGAAACCGGGCAGCTGAAAGGCGTTTTGGCTCACCTCCGACAGAGAAGATGATACGAGAATGGAGAAAGCAAAGGAAAGATTTAATCAAAGCAGATAAGAGTAAAAAACTTTACATTCATGTGCTTCTAAATGGCCAAAACTTGAAGAATATGTTAAGAACTGGATAACAGATCACAGGAAGAATGGAATTGCTGTTTCAATGAAAATGATTTTAATTGAAGCGAGAAGACTAGCCACTGAAATGTCTATTACTGATTTTGCTGGAACAACTTTGTGGTGGGAAAGATTTATGAGAAAAAATGGCCTGTGTATGCGTACTAAAACTACAATAGCGCAAAAACTGCCCTGATTATAGTATTCCATAAATATGCCATAAACATGAGAAAGAAGCTGTGTTTTGAGATAGGACAATTAAGGAACATGGATGAGGTACCTTTGACATTTGATGTTCCATCAAATAAAACAGTGGATGTTAAAGGTGCTAAGACAATTATGATAAAGACTTCTGGTAATGAGAAGACGTATTACACTGTTTTCTTGTGTGCTGTGCTGATGGCACAAAGCTTCCACCTTTATTAACCTTTAAAAGAAAAACGCTGCCTAAAGATGTCATTCCACATGGAATTTACATTCATGTTCATTTTAAAGGGTGGATGGATGGAGAAGGAATGAAACTGTGGTTAGAGAAAGTGTGGTCCAGGTGGTCTTCTTAAAAGACCATCTTTATTAGTGTGTGATCAGTTCAAGGCACATGTAACAGAATCAACAAAAAGGCTTGCCACTAAACTGAAGACGCATCTCGCAGTAATTCCTGGTGGATTAAGTAGTCAGTTACAGCCTCTGGACGTTTCAGTTTATGCATGAGGAATGGGCAAAGTGGATTGAGGCACCAACTCATCACGTTACACCGGCAGGAAGAGTGAAACGGCCTTCGATTTCTAATGTTTGCATGTGGGTGAATAATTCCTGGCAGTGAGTTAATGTAAAGTCTTACAAAAATTGTGGCATTAGCAATGCACTAGATGGAAGTGGAGATGATAGTTTATATGAAGAAAGTGACGCATTGTGTAAAAACAACCATGAAGATGATTTAGTGGCAGTGACGACGATTTTCTGGGTTTCTGTGATGAATAAATTACATTATGGTTGCTAATTTTGGTATGTAACAATCCTGTTTTCTTCCAATAAATTACTAAAATTAAGATACATTCAACATTATTTTTTTCTAAAATTTCCAACAAAAAAATCATGGTGCGTCTTATGGACCTGGAAATACGGTAAGTGTGTGAAATTAATAGTAAAATTTTTTTCTTAGCAGACATTTTATTTTTGGTGGGGTAATCTTAGATTTGGTTAAATACGTTTTCTCTTGGTGGTTTTTTGTGGGGGGGTGTGCGTTGTCTTGCATTCGAGTAAATATGGTACATATCTGTGTAGCATATGACTGTAATGGGCATTGTGTTTGACAGTAGTAGTGATGGGTGGCAAAAATTTCAAGTCTTTGACCAGATGACTTGTGAAAGAGAAATCATTTCACAGGTCCAGAATATTTTATTTAATACTTTATTTATTCATTTAATGAAGTTTTAAATTCCATAGGCCTCTACCTGCATAACAGCAGGTGTGGCCCTCAGGTCCCCAGTTTTTTATATCAATATGAAGCAGAGGACAGATGTAATGGGGCTGTACAAAATTATCCTGAATGCAGCTACTGTAAACAAGGGGGTAGAGGTATGTTCAAGGGCTGGGAAGAAGACAGTTACGACACTGCCAAATGGCATAATTGTCCAGGAGTAGTTAATTGCATTCTTTGCTAGTAGCAGTACTGCTGATGAATGCAGCTCCCGCACGCCTGTGTACTGGGTGTCTGTAAGCTGGTGATGTTATGTTTTCATAACCTTGCTCTCAGAAATTTTGTATGTGAAACTGAAGCAGGACTGAAGACTGTGCCAGGAAATGTGGTGGTTAAATGGATTCCTAGAATCTCCTTACCCAAAGAAATTCCACTAAAAAATAAGTTACTTGAAGTTTATGTTTGGGATATGTGATGCTTATTGTGTCATATGGACACTCCCTGACTTGGTCAGTTTCAGGTTATACGATTTCAGACTTGCGGCATATTAGAGAAAGTACAACAAATTTAAAATAACAACATACTTCAAATGTACACCATATTTTTCCCTCTCTTAATGAAAGTGCAATAAGACAGAGGTGGCAGAACAATGCTGGGCAAAAACTCGGGTGGCAAGGTGGTCACCATTGCTCGTGATCACGTTCCATTTTGTTGGAGTTTGGGTTTCAGCTGGACTCCCTTGTATTAATAAGGGAGTCCAATTGAAATCCATTATATTTGACCACATGTATGCCCAATTCTGATTGGTGCAAAGTTCAACTTATGCTGGATGTTTTGGAACATTGGTGTTGCCTTAGTTGGGGAGTGTTCATCTTGATAAATGTTCCACAGAACTAATTTGAGAATGCATGGTATTATCACAAGTTCTAGATAATCATCTGTCCAGTGCTGTAACAGTTTTTGCATGCATCCATTTGTCATGGTGCATGGTAATGCACAGATGTGTGTGCTTCCATTGTTCCAAGTCTTGATGATTTCAAGGTAGCCTTGTTATAGGTGGAACTTAATAAGTGTAGTTTGTAATGGGTAGCCAATCTGCGAGGTGTGGAATGTTGAAGATCTTGCTGTTGACTACACAATGTAAAACGACTTGCTGTATTTTGTTCACAGACTGTTGAGGAGCAGCTTGAGGATGAAGACAGTGAAGATGTTTATATCTTCAGCAAAGTTGCAGACATTATTCATTCACTTTTTATGGCATATAGACTGAACTTTTATCCATATTTTGACCAGATAGTTGGCCATTTTGTGAAATGCTTGGTAAGTTGGATAAAGACAAGAAATTAGTAGGATCTGGTTTATCACTGGTAGATAGCAGGAAAACAGAAAAAAATCATGGAAGTACCGAAGAAGGCCTGAAATGTAGACCAAAAGGGGGGTGGAGGAGTAAAAATAATATCATTAAAAGATATGAAGAACTCAGCCCAAAAGCACTGATTTATAAGAAAATAAAAATTAACATAATATATATTACTGGCCTACAATCTTAGCAGAGGACATCGCATTGTGTTTTGTAAATTAAATACCAAAAGAATGTAGCTGCCTTATAATTTGTAGTGTGGTGTGCATGTTGGTTTCACTTCCTACTATTTTGTTTAGTTCACTATCACAAGAATATAGTGAATATCTGTGTGCATGCATTCGTTTGTGCTCCCAATTCATTGTGGGAAAAGTTTCAGTTTATTCCTGAAAACAGATATTTGTATGTTATTGTTCCATTTGTGTTGGATGTCCATCATGCTCTGCAACAAGAACTTCATGAAACTGTATGAGCTTATGGTGGTCCTTTAATTAGCTAAAAGTCAGTGTTTTGTGTCTTCATTGTTAATAGCATAAACTTCATTAAAAGTAATATATTGCTTGTGAGTTAAGATACCAATAATTTAGTACAGTGATTATCTTAGGATGGCAGAAGCTTATTGTGGAATGAGGTTGTAGCCATTGAAATTACAGGTCAGTATTGGAGGTAGTTTTCTGTTTCTGAGTTTTAAGAAGCCAGTGTGTAGCAGCTGTTATGGCCAGTGTTTGGGAAGACAAGTTTAATATTAATACTCCTAATGTACCTCCATTGATGTTTTATTGTAGGTGATTATTATAAAATAGATTTAATTTTCGTTAGCATCATTTGAAAATACTGAATAAAATTTCAGGCACCAGAAATGCCATGGCCAGATCACCAGTGGGCTCTTTGCATCTTTGATGATGCAATAGAATACGGTGGGCCAGCCTGTGCCAAGTACCAGGAGTATTTTCTTCAGCCCATGTTAAACTATGTGACTGACAAATCAGCAGAAGTGAGGCAGGCGGCTGTGTATGGTTGGGGTGTCCTGGGCCAGTTTGGTGGTGAAGCATTTGCTGGTTGGTAGTATGCTTTGTCTATTGTTGTTTGTTAAAGCATGTTTGCATATGAACTGTACAGGTGCCAGGAGAATAATTTGTCATATGCAGATGTACAGAGAGAAAGCTTTGAATATAAATCATTAGGACTGTGTTAGTCAAGTCCTGGGAAAAACAATACATTGAACATTAGATGAACACAAATATTTACAACACATTTAACTAACTGCAGGGCTACATAGGAAATATGCTATCATGTGGACACTGCATAACACCAAGGAACAAAGTTGCTTGCAATAAACAGTTATTTAACATACGTACATAACTTTTCTTGATTTTGAGATTTACTGCATACTTACTGTTGGGACGTTTATTATGCTCAAGTGCTCTGCTATCCTGGATATACTTAAAATCTTTATTTTGTTCCTTTGATCATGGATATTTATGAAGGGAACTCCATATCTGTTACTACAGATGAAATAATTATTAAATGAAATTTCCATTTTAAAAAATGTGAGAGTTTGACATTTAACGCAGGTCAGTTCAGAAGTTTCGTGTATGGTGGCAGCACCATGCAGTGCTTCATACTACAGAACTCAAATCATGTGTGGGGCACTAGTGTCAGTATTGTTGCTGTTACAAAGGTGCACTGTCTTTGTGATATAGTTGCTCTTATCTTTGGATTGGGAAATTTTCTTGTGGGTGGACGTGAGTACATTAATAAATGCCTTTACCCACCATGTTTTTTGGGTAAAGGTGCTCTAGAGTGTTAAAGGTCATTGAAGGAAGGTTTAGGGAAACATGCTTCTTCATATGAAACTGTTTGCCCGTGAGTGAATTCCATTAAGAATGGCTGGGAACAGACAGATGATGCCCATCGCAGTCGAGTCCCAACTTCAGTGACGGATGAATGACACATGGAATAGGAGGAATCTGTCCTTGAACATACGCACAGTATTTCATGTATGGCAGTTGCTACAGAAGTTGGAATCTCTCCAGCAAGTGTTTATTGTCACCAGTAGCTTGGGGAAAGGAAAAATTTATGCAAAGTGGATTCCACATGTGCTCAACAATGGCCAAAGAGCCACGTTTGTTCTTCTTGCCACCACCCAACTGCAACATTAGAGAAATGAAGGC
>Ga0209629_10001389_pt1 | contig 15246 bp, 13 predicted proteins | sample TergutCu122P5_FD_187286 | JGI IMG/M metagenome (GOLD analysis project Ga0209629, IMG submission 187286) | Cubitermes ugandensis P5 segment gut microbial communities from Kakamega Forest, Kenya - Cu122 P5 (SPAdes) (version 2) | ecosystem: Host-associated > Arthropoda: Insects > Digestive system...
TAGAGCATATTAAAATTTGTTATACCGTAAAGAGTTAAAAAATGTTATGATGTTCACCTTTGTCATCCGTTTCCGTATTTTTGACATGGAGAGTCATCATGAAACCGATTCCGAACGAAATGAGAAAACGTATTCTCGACGACAGCCACAACGGCATGAGCGAAGTTGCCGCTGCGGAAAAGTGGAGCGTCTCGCCTTCATTCATCACCAAACTCAAACGTCATGTTCGCGAAACAGGCTCCCTCGAACCCAAAAGCGGAAAAACAGGCCCGAAACGGAAACTCGAATCATGTCGTGAACTTTTACAACAAATTGTCGCTCACACACCCGACGCCACTTTGGAGGAAATTCGTGACCAATTGCCGGTCGAGGTCACCACTCCGACAGTCTTCAATGAACTGCGAAGATTAAAACTGGTTTATAAAAAAAACAACTTCATGCCGCCGAGCAAGAGCGATCCGACGTCGCACAAAAACGAGCGGAATGGAAAATGATGCAAGTCGGTTTGAACCCGAAAAAACTTGTGTTTTTGGACGAAACATCCGCGAAAACGAACATGACGCGATTGTACGGACGGGCACCGAAAGGTCAACGACTCGTCGACAAAACGCCGTATGGTCATTGGGTGAACACCACTCTGGTTTGTGCTTTGAAACGCGACGGGATCGTGGCTCCTCACGCCTTCGTCGGCGCGATGAACAAAAAGCGGTTCCTGGGTTATTTGAAGCGACATTTATTGCCAGTGTTAAAAAAAGGGGACATGGTTGTCATGGACAATTTGAGTTCGCACAAAGGTTCGGATGTCGAAACCTTGCTTGCCTCAAAAGGGGCGACGGCTTTGTACTTGCCGGCGTACAGCCCCGACCTGAATCCGATTGAATTAAGTTTCTCGAAGTTGAAATCGGTTTTGCGAAAATTGAAAATCCGCGATGTCAACAAATTGAAACGATTCCTGCACCGTTCGCCAAAACTATTCTCAAAAAACGAATGCAAAAACTACATCATACATGCAGGTTATACAGTATAGTAATTTTTAATACGCGCTAGCCCAGGGCAAGGGAAGTGTACCGACAAGGCAGAAATACGAAAGGGAAAACAATGAAATATTTAGTGATCGTATGCCTTGTTTTGTGTTGCTGTCTTTTGTCAGGATGCAAGCCGCCTAAACCTCCTAAACCGCCTAGTTCGGGTCGAGGTTCTTCCATGTCGGGGCAACCGAGTAGATTAGCTGTTGAAGATTCTCGTGAAATGGTCAATGGACGAGAATATTATGTATTGAACGAATATTTTTGCCCTGCCTACTACAATGGAGAGGGTTGGGGGATAGTTGTTCTTGCAGTAGCTGATGTTACTGATCGAAAAGTTGTCTCTGCAGCAAATGATGTTGTTGATTGGAAAACAGAGTTTCAACCATATCGCATTACCAGCACGAACAGTTTCGCACAAAGCGTTGATTTATTAATCGACGGAAAGAATGTTACGTGTCAATATGAAAAAAACTTTGTTACTGTGTGTTATAACGACGAATCAGGCAACTGTTATCGTACCCGACTTGAGATGAGTGATCCAAGAATAGCTTGTCTGTTTTATCGTTCTGACAATAAAAACAGGACTGAATTGATCGACTTGTGGCATCAACTCAATAAGGAAAAGGATAACCACTCCATCATATTTAAAATCCCATGATTCCCTTGCCCTTGCAGGGCGGCAATGATTTTTAGCGCAACTGTAACCCAGGGCGGCGCGGAGTGCCGCTTGCCCTGGGCTAATATCCGTTGCCCCTGACGGGGCGTAACTCAAACAAGCTCCTATCCCATTTTATTTCGCCGAACAGGCTCGGCGGCTGCGGAACTGTCTCTCCTGTCCCCTGACAACTGTCCCCCGCACCCTTCATTACAAGGATTGTTTCATGCGTCAAACGCTTTTTCATATTCCGACGGAACTGTTCGGTTTTCCGCTTTTGGGAAACGGTGTCCTGTTTTGGCTGATGCTGTTGCTTGCCGTCGGCTGGTTCGCCTGGTCTTATCTCAAACGCGGTCTCAAGTCGGACGACATCAGTTTTGTGGTCGTGCTGCTAATCGTCGCCTTTCTGGTGCGCGTGTTTTTACCGCGTATCGCCGATCCGGGGCAAGGGCTTCCGATTCGCGGTTACGGCATGATGCTGATGCTGGCCATCACGTCGGCGTCGGGGTTGCTTTGGTATCGCGCCCGAAAAAAATGGAACATTCCGACCGACATGGTGTTTTCGCTCATTGCATGGTGCGTTGTTTCCGGTCTCATCGGCGCGCGGCTGTTTCATGTTATTGAATATTGGCCGACGTATGCCGATTCCAAAAATCCGCTTGTCGCAATCCTGATGTTTTCCGAAGGGGGGTTGGTCGTGTACGGTTCCATCATCGGGGGAATGACCGGTACGGCGATTTTTTTTATCAAAAGCCGCCTTTCGATTCTCGCCATGTACGACGTGCTTGCCCCGGCACTGTTGTTGGGAATTGCCATCGGGCGTCTCGGCTGCTTTTTGAACGGCTGTTGCTTCGGCGCGGTTTGCGAACCGGCTTACGGCGTCGTTTTCCCGGTCGGTTCGCCGGCGCATTGGACGCAACTGGAACGAAACGACGTGTTTCTCGGCGGACTTAAACTTGTCCCGGAATCACAATTGCCCGACCGGCTCAAAGGCGATGCTTCTGACGTGGTCACAGATGAGACCATCGCGGAACAGTTGAAACCGGCGAAAAAAGAATTTATTGATGCGGAATTGCATTTCGGCGGTTGTGCCTGTGCCGGATGCCGCAAACCGGAAGCCGTAAAAAACGACCTTTCAGACGGAACACCAGCTGTCGTTGCCGGGGTCGAACCGGGAAGTGATGCCGAAAAAGCCGGTCTCATGCCGGGCATGATCATTCGGCGTGTTTTTGTCGGCGAAGGGGACCATCGTCAGGAACTTGTCACGCCATCCGGGACTCCCGATGCTTTCGAAATCAAAAAAATCATGCTTGACATTGTGACCGGCACACCGAAAAACGCAACGCCTCCATTCCTCGAATTGACGGTGACCGAACCGGGGTCGAATCTTGAGAAACCGGTTCGATTTCAAATTGCTCCGCCGGAAGTGTTGCCGGTTTACCCGACGCAACTGATCAGTTTTTTCGGGGCGCTCGGTTTGTGCGGCCTGCTGCTGTTGCTTGAACGACTCGGCAACCGTGACGGTTGGACGACGGTTTTATTCCTGTTCCTCTATTCCGCCGCGCGTTTTTGCATCGAATTGATGCGTGCCGACGAAGCGTCGTTTCTCGGAACCGGACTTTCGATTTCACAAAACGTCAGTATCATCGTCTTCTGCATTGCCGTTTTGTTGACGATTTTCATTTTTTCGCGACCGCCGAAACATGCGCTTGCCGAGCGTTTTACCGGAGAAACGGCCAATAAAGGAAAGTGACAGTGAAGGATTTTCATGAAAAAAACGGTTGACATGTTTTGGAAACTGATGATGATTTCCGGACCGCTTTTTCTGGCGGGTTGGATCGTTCTCCTGTTTTGGATCGTTCCGGTATTCGGCACGATCGACGCCGAACATGCGACCCGCGACAAACTTGTCAACTGGTTCCTGTTTCGTGATTTTCGAAGCGTGCCGGAAGAAAAACGGGACGCACTTGCCGAATGTTATCTCAAAGAATTTGGTTTCCCCGCTCAAAAGAAACCAAAATTCGTCGTTTCCGCACCGGTCAAATATCAAGTGCGAAAAATTGAAGCGGCACGACGGGAACGGGTGCAACAGGAACTCAAAGTGCTCAGGGAGCCGGAAAAACTTCTTGAGATTCAAGTCCCGATGCATGAACGAAACGCCAAGTTGCTTGCCAAAGCATGGTTGCTCAAACAGGCGGCAAAATGGGATAACGCAAGTTTCGCCGATAAAAAAGCGGTCATGAACGAAATGATCACCGAGATCAAATGGTGGCAGGATATCAACGCGATTTATCTGGCGACGTGCGACGTCGTGCCGTCGTCGCCGATAGAGTCGATTCAAGACCTCGACACGATGTTTGCCCGTTGGGAAGCCGAAAGTCCCCCCGAACTTGCCGCACGTTTTCGAAAATTGAAAACGCAACTCGTCGCCGGAATGGTCAGCGACGGTCTCAACAATGCCTTGGGAGGCGAAATCAACAGCTTTTGGAATAACATGAAACAATAACGGACTTTCTTGCAATGAGTCAATTGTTTTTTCATACGAACCAAACGAAACAAGGAAATTTCACAATGTCACAACGTCCGGATCAACGGGAAAACGATGCTTTGCGTCCGATTGTCATTCAACGTCATTTTCCGACCTCCGCGCCGGGCAGCCTCATCATTTCGGCGGGGGAAACGGTTGTGCTTTGTACGGCCAGCGTCGTCAACGGCCTGCCGAACTGGATGAAAGACGCAACGTCCGGCTGGCTGACCGCCGAGTATCGCATGTTGCCGGCCAGCACGTCTCCCCGTTCGAACCGGAGTGACCGTCCCGACGGTCGCGCCACCGAAATCCAGCGTCTCATCGGTCGAAGCATGAGGGCGGTGGTCGATCTCGAAGCGTTGGGGGCACAAACGATTTATCTCGACTGCGATGTTCTCAAAGCCGACGGCGGCACCCGGACTCTCAGTATTACCGGAGCATTTATTGCATTGGTCGAAGCGTTGCACGCAGTTCGGGAAACATTGCCGAATCCGGAAAAATTGCCGATTCGTGACAGTGTGGCGGCGGTGAGCGTCGGAATGACCGGTGGTGAGCCGCGACTCGACCTTTGCTATCTCGAAGATGTCGTTGCCGAAGTCGACATGAATGTCGTCATGACCGGCAACGGACGGTTTGTCGAACTTCAGGGAACTGGCGAAGAAGCGACTTTTTCTGAAATTGAATTACAGCAACTAATTTCATTGGCAAAAGATGGAATCAAACAACTATCTATCTTACAGCGAAACACTCTTGGTATGCTCTGGCCATTTCATACGCAATAAATAATATTGCTTGATAATATTAAAATATGGAATAGTATAATCATTTTAAGCTGATTTTCGTCGAGCAAGCTCGACCGCCAACATCCTGATATTCCATTTTATTTAAAACGTTTATCAAAAGTTCCTGAATTTTTGCCGAATTTTGCTTACACCATAAGATTTTCGTTGACACCCCAAATCGCCCTATTTAAAATCGATCATACATGTTATTGTGAAAGTTCCCTAATTCGTAATTTGGAAACGGTGACTTTAGTATTGCCCTGGACATAAGAGTTGGACAGCAGCGACCAACGGAAGCTGCGGCCTTCGTGGCCAAAAAATCTGGTGGCGGTTCAACTTTTGTGTCCATACCAATAATAACGAAAAATGCTTTTCCCGGTTCTTTTCAACGATCTGGCGTAAATCCCTGTCCCCTCATTCAACTTTTCAAGGAATTGCAGCGTAACCGCCGACTGCAGAGGAGCAAATCCCCATGGCTCGTGGTGAATCCCAAAACTTTGTCATCGTTGTTGTTTCGTTTTCCGTCGTCAGTCTGATTCTGCTTGTTGCAACGATCATCATGTATCGCAACTGGCAGGATGCCGCGTCACAACTTGCTTCGGCGACAAAAACCAACGGTGATTTGACAACCGAAGTGAGCAACTTGAAGTCCGAAGGGACAAAATTCCGCGAATTCATCGGTTTTCCGGACGCAAATACCCCGATAGCGGAAGTCCAGAAAGCATTCGACGGCGACATGCAGCAATTTGCCCCGAAAAATGACACCGGTGCTCCATTGGTCGGGCAATCTTACAAAACGGCACTGACACAGCTTTTCAATTCCTATCAAAATGAAATTGACAAGAATCACGATTTTGACCAAAGAAACAAGAAGTTGCTGGCACAAGTCGCTGAGCAGAATCAAAAAGAGGCGGATTTGCAGGCAAGTCTTCAAAAGTTGACCGATACGGCCCAAAAAGACCTTGAAACCGCCCGCACGAACTTCGCAAAACTTGAAGCGAAGATGATGAGCGACAACAAGGCGTTGGATGAACAGGCAAGAGCTGCCATTGCCGTATCGAGGGACAAACAGGCCGAGGCGGAAAAGGCGACCCTGGCGGCCAACAATGAAAAAGACAGTGTTCTTGCGATCAACAATACATTGACCTCGAAACTGGCGGAACTGGAATCGCCGACTGTGACCTACTCCGATGCACGAATCGTTTACGTCAGTCCCGACGGCAAGACCGCGTGGATCGACAAAGGATCACGCGACGGCTTGCAGCCGCGCATCAGTTTCAGTGTTTACAATCCCAATGTGAAAGACGTTTCGCGTGATTCCAGCAAGGCAAAAATCGAAGTCACAAAAATTCTCGGCGACCGTTTGGCGGAAGTCCGGGTGACGGAAGATATTCTCATTGATCCGATCATCTTGGGCGACTTGGTTTACACGCCGGTCTGGAAACCGGGACAGGTTCCGCACTTCGCATTGGCAAACGGTCTTGATATCGACGGCGACGGCATTTCCGACACTCAGGAAATCATCAAAATCATCCGTATGAACGGCGGTGAAGTCGATGCGTATATCGATGAATCCGGAGATTACATCGACGAAGGGGATCGTCGCGTTCGCGCAGTCAGGCTCGTCGGTGCCGTGACGGATGCAACACGTTATTACGTTCTGGGAAATCCGCTGGATGAAAATGCCTCAAAAGGTTTGATCGATGCACGAAAACAACTGGACGACATGGTTCATCCTGAAACCGGCAAAGCGGAAAAAGACAACAAATTGTCTGAAAACGACAAAGTGATTCGCGATCTTCAAAGACGGGCCTTGCAAAGCAGTTTGAAAGTGATCCGGATTGAAGACCTCTTGCAGAAAATGGGCTATCGCCACACGGTGAAAGTGGAGGGTTTCGGCAAAAACCGGAAACTTGACGATGTCAACATGAGACCGGAAGCCGCGCTCAATTCGTCACCCGGAAGCGTTTACCAGGGTTATGAAAAACCCGGCTCAACGGTGCCGAACACAAACATGGGGGTGACTTCCCCGCTGTTCAACAGCAGGAAAATCAACGCGTCTTCAGAAACAGTCTCCCCGCTGTTCCGTCCCAGAAAACCCACGACACAGGACAGCGACAAAAGTGCCGGAATGTAGGAAGTGAAAAGTGAAAAATTAAAAGTGAAGAGTGGGGAGGCGTATCTTCACTTTTCTATTGTGCCGGCACTAAAAAATCAGCGTGTCCGGTTCATCGCTGGTTTCGCCGAAATGAGCCAAATGTCCTATTTTATGAAATCTTGGCATTTCGGCGCAATCGGCAGGTGTGGAAGTGTCTTGCAGTTTTTCTCGCCACCACAATACTCAAGCCGGTTGAAATTCTGGAAGCTGGACACAGGCAAGGCTTTTGCCAACAAGCAAAATAAAGCAGCAGTCCGGAGCGTGAGCGACGGGTTTTGACCGTTGCCTGTCGTTTAACCGGTCGCTTACGTTCCCGACTGCTGTTTAAAATTTCTTGCCATTTTTCAAACAAAACAACCTCATTCCGCTGAATGTTTTGCCGGCACTACTCTTGTTTTTTAATGCCCGTTATGCTACATTGATATCATAGCGGTGGTCTTGACTTTTTCAAGTTCCAGCAATCGCATCAGGCTCTCATAACCATGGCAAAACGTATCGGCAACACCAGTTCTGCGCTTAATTTGGCAAAGAATGCAAAGAATGACGAGTTCTATACGCAGCTCACGGACATTGAAAAGGAAATGCGCTATTACCGTGAACATTTCCGTGGCAAAACCATTTTTTGCAATTGTGACGATCCGTATGAGAGTAACTTCTTTAAGTATTTTGTATTACAATTCAATTCTCTGGGATTGAAAAAACTGATCGCCACCTGTTATGCCGGTTCGCCGATTGCCAACAGGCAATTGTCGTTGTTTGATAATGAAAGTACGGAAAACAAGACAACGAGGAATCCGCATAAAATTGAAATATCGGAAGTGCCAAAAAAACCGGAGGGTGGATATAATCTGGCCGATGTGGCACTTTTGCTCAAGAACAGGAAAAACGTGTTGACTCGATTAAAAGGCGATGGCGATTTCCGTTCACAGGAATGTATCGAGTTGATAAAACAGGCGGACATTGTGGTCACCAACCCGCCATTTTCGTTGTTTCGGGAGTATGTGGCACAACTTGAAGAATATGGAAAAGATTTTCTGATTATCGGAAATGTTAACGCCATCACTTATAAGGAGATTTTCAGACTGATACAAAAAAATAAAATCTGGCTCGGTGAAAGTATTTATAACGGTGACAGAAAATTTGTGGTTCCGGACTATTACCCACTGGATGCCGCAGGCTGCGGCATCGACGAAAACGGCCAAAGATTTATTCGTGTCAAAGGCGTGCGATGGTACACGAACATACAAACCAGAACATCGAAACGTCTTGAAGAGTTAATACTCTACAAAACTTACAATGAGGCAGAATATCCGAAATACGACAACTATGACGCCATCGAAGTCGCAAAAGTTGCAGAAATTCCGCAGGACTACGATGGTGTCATGGGCGTTCCGGTTACGTTCCTCGACAAGTATAACCCAAAACAGTTTGAGATTTTGGGATCAAACCGGGGTGTTGACCAAGACCCCAATGGTGTCTATGGCAGAGGTTCCTACTTGAACGGCAAAGAAACATTTAAGCGGCTGTTTATTCGCCGAATTAAAAAAACATTATGAAAATCGAACTACACGAAATCACGGTGCGGGAACTGACAAACGGTTATCAGGACAATAACGAAAACGGCGTCGTCGGTTACGGAGGCAAACTGGATATTCGACCGCCGTTTCAGCGGGAATTCGTTTACGGCGACAAGGAGCGTCAAGCCGTCATGGACACGGTGCAAAAAGATTTTCCGCTCAACGTCATGTATTGGGCGGTTCGTGATGATGGCAATTTTGAAATCATCGACGGCCAGCAACGCACCATCTCGATTTGCCAGTATGTCGAAAACGATTTTTCCATCAACGGTTTGATGTTTTGTAACCTGCAAAGTGATCAACAGGAGCAAATTCTCAACTACAAGCTGATGGTTTACTTCTGTTCGGGAACCGACAGCGAAAAATTGGAATGGTTCAAGACGATCAACATCGCGGGAAAAGAACTGACGAATCAGGAATTGCGAAACGCCGTTTATTCCGGCTCGTGGGTCACCGATGCCAAACGTTATTTTTCAAAAAACAGCCGCCCAAAAATCGGCGATGAATACTTGAACGGCTCGGCCAACCGTCAGGATTATTTGGAAACGGCGATTGATTGGATCAACGACGGCAAGATTGAAGAGTACATGTCGCGGAATCAACACGCACAAAATGCCAATGAGTTGTGGCTGTACTTCCAGGTCGTGATTCAATGGGTAAAAGCAACGTTTCCAACGTACCGCAAGGAAATGAAAGGCATTCCCTGGGGCAAACTCTACAATCGATTCAAAAGCAAGTCTTTTGACACGGCGAAGCTGGAAGAACGCATCAAAACCCTGATGGCTGACGATGATGTGACAAACAAGAAGGGGGTTTACGAGTATGTTTTGACCGGCGAGGAGCGTTGTTTGAATATCCGGACGTTTACCGACTCAATGAAACGGGGAGCCTTCGAGCGGCAAAACGGCTTATGTCCGAAATGCAAAAAAACTTTTGAAATTGAGCAAATGGAGGGCGACCACATCACGCCTTGGCATGAAGGCGGAAAAACGACATCGGAAAATTGCTGGATGCTGTGCAAAGACTGCAACCGCCGGAAATCAGGAACATGAACTCTGCAAGGGCACTCGCTGACGCTTTGTACTCTGAAATGGAAACGAAAAGTGAGTGAGGCGTATCTTCACTTTTCACTTTTAGTTTTTAACTTTCCACTCTTAATGACCATCGGCGGTGTTTCGAATAGATCGAGCATCGCCGCAATCTGCTTGAAATACTCCAGTCTTTCTTGTGCGTCAAGCAACACAACGGACCGGTTCACGCTCATATTCGTTGCCGTCAGCGGGGGTTTTTGCCCGCTCAGTTTTGCCAGAGCGTGTTCAATCGTTCCGCAGGAAACCAGGTGATAGACGTGCAATGGCCGGAGGGTGCCACCCGTTGTCACATGAGAAAGCCGTTGTTTCACGCCGTCGAGATTCCAGGGACGATCGAGGTTCAGCAGGAGCGACACCTGGTGAAATGTCAAACGTCCCAAAACGCCGTCCGTCGCAAAAAGTATCCGGCAATTTTCATCACATTGAAACGTGTGTATTGATGCTTTTTGCCGATGCGGCGTCATGCCTTGATCAATGACGACATGCCCGAATGACGCATGTTCCTCAAAATATTTTGCGGCCAGAAAAAGCATCTCCGGCTCATTCGCAAAAACCACCGCCTTGACCGGGCCGGTCTCAAGGTGTTCGCGCAGCACCTCAAGCATCACTTCCGATTTGCAACCGCTTGCTGAAACGGGATCGACCAATGCCATATCGTTCGAAGTCCGCAGCATTTCATCAATCAGTGTCTGCAATCTGTATAACACGGTGACCGGCAGATCGGGAAAAGCGGACTCCGGGTTCGAAATGGAAGACTCTTTGGCGGCGGCGTTCCCTTCGGCATTTTCGTCTGGCTCCCGATCGCCCGGCATGTCTTCCAATGGAACTTTATCGGGAAGGCTTTCCGTAAGTCTTCCGAAAAAATGCGTCATGGAACGTCTTGATGTTTTGACTTGCGATACCGGATCGCCTGCTGTTTGACGTGGTGCAAACATGTCCCGCAATGGAAGGGCGATCCTGAACAATTGACTTTGCAAGTCCGCGTGATGTTTTGCCTGTTCCTCCGTGATCGGCAAAAAACGCTCATGTTCGACCAGGAGCGGCAAGGATTTTTTCTCGTGCCTGGTTTCGCGCCGGCGGAAATGATTTGGTAATGACATACCGACCCGTCCCATGTTGACATATTGAATTTGATCGTCGTCCGGGTTGAAAATTTGATGTCGTTCAAGAAATGTTTCCAGAATTCCCGAACGATGCGAATCAATCATGTCGACAAACGAAAGAAACGGCCCTGGCATGCGCGACGGATCAATTCCCGAAAGAATCAACAAATGTTCCGTATCGAGCCTGCGCACCATTCTTGCCGTTTCAGTGCCGTGCTTCTTCAATGTATGGGCTTCATCAAGAATAAGAAGCTCCGGCTGCCAGCGGGCGATGATCTGATCGGCATCCTCAATCAGGTCGTCATAACGGGCGATCAGATAGTGGGATTTTGACGACCAGGATTCCGCACGACGCTGCGGCGACCCGAAAACGACAAGCGATTCGCGATTCACGGCCTGACGCAAAACATTGGACCATGTATGCATGGTTGCCGTATTGGTCAGGATCAACACTTTTCCGACATGAGAAACGTTCGTCAGTATTTCGCTTGTTGCAACGGCTGTTTGACGCTTCCCGAAACCGGCCATGTCGAACAAAAGAAACCGTCCGGCAATGGCGGCATTCATGGCGGCCTCCCGCTGATAAGCCGCCAGGGGGATTTTCAACAAAGCGTCCAGGGGATGACTCGATGCACCCTTCGGAAACAACGCAAGAATATCCTGTTTACGGTTCTGCTGTTGAAGACGCCGGGCGATTTGGCCGAACACGTCGTCATCAACGCGAATTTCATGTCTTTCATGATCGGCTTGTTGCAATAACATTTTCAATTGGCCCGCCTGATCGAATCGCAAACGACCGTTTGCATCAAAACACCGGTTCGCCCACTTGCGGACGTTTTTCGGAATCTCCGGGGAATCGCGAAAAACGATTTCCCTCACAAGTCCGTGTTTGAGAAATATTTCCGAATAAGAACGCTCCTGAAACAATGCGTTCCATGAATCCCCGTGTTCATTTCGCAATTGGTCAAGAACAAAATGAATGTGTGAGCAAGTGCCGTAAACGCCGGATCGAAATGCCGTACAATCACAACGGTTTTCTCCCGGCTGGTCGTTCCGTATCAACACGCGATGCTTTTCGACAATCGTTTCACAGGAAAACAGCGGTGTGTTTTCCGCCAACTCAGGCGATTTTTCTGAAGATTTTTCATTTTTATAACGAATGACATCATACAACGGCGTTGTCGGATCATAACCGACGCGGACAGCCTGATGATTTGACGACGGTAACTCTGGAAACAGTTCCTTCACAAACCGCCGCCACTCGTCGGCGGGATAACTGTCTGGACAACGCCTGATTTTCGGAACCGGCAAATCACCTTGAATCGTTTTGTGAGACGGCATGAGATGGGTCATTATTGTGCTGGAAATAAAAATAAAACGTGTTCGGTTTATCGCCGATCTCGCCGAAATCAATAAAACATTCTATTTTATGAAGTTTTCGCATTTCGGCGCAATCGGCAGGCATGGTGGCGTCTTGCACTTTTTCTCGCCACCACAATATTGCTTGTGTTTTTGCCCTTGTATTAATTTTTTCAAGACACTGAGATTAACGGTGTCCCAATCGGTTTCCTTGTCGCCGGCCACTGTCGTCCCTTTCGGCGTTTCGAGATACATCGGCGTCCCGGCGAACCGTTTGTCATTGACAAGATGACGGAATGGCTCAAGACCGAGCGTCCCATGACCGAGATGCGCATGGCGGTCAACGTGACTGCCCAAGCCCTTGACACTGTCGTTCAAATGAAACGCTTTCAACAATTCGAGACCGATCACTTTGTCGAATTGCCGCATCGTCGTCTCGTAATCGTCTTTTTCGACGAGCGGATAGCCGGCGGCGAAAACATGACATGTGTCAAAACAAACGCCGAAACGCTCCTGATGTTTGCAATGATCAATGATGTCGCGCAGGTGTTCGAACTTCGAACCGAGATTGGTCCCCTGCCCGGCGGTGGTTTCAAGCAAAATCATGACCGTTCCGGAATCTTTCGGGACGGCATCATCAACCCGTTTGACGATTTCGTTCAACGCGCGGCTGATTTTTCGCAAGCCCTCCGTTTCGGAACTTTCCGTGTACGAACCGGGATGCATCACGAGAAACGGCACGCCGAGCCGGGTCGCACGCAATAATTCGTCGGCAAACGCATCGATTGATTTCCGGTAAAGTTCGTCTTTCGGCGACGCAAGATTGATCAGATACGAATCATGAATCAACGGCAACCTGATTTGATGCGACTCAAGTGCCTTCCGGAACTTTTCAATATCATCGTCGGTCAGCGGTTTGGCTTGCCACTGGTTGCTGTTTTTCGAAAAAAGCTGTACGCAGTCGAATCCGAATTTTGCAGCTTCCTCGACGGCTTTGTGCAGTCCGCCGGAAATCGACATGTGTGCTCCGAACAACGGCATAAAACAGTTCCTTTGTTTTGCAAAGTGAATCACGTCGATCTTCGATCGACCGCTAAAACGAACTCCTGCCCCTTTATTTCGCCTCAAGCGTTGGTTCTTCGCCGACGGGCAGGAAACAATCCGCGACTTCCGGAGGAATTTTGACGGGACGACGGTTTTCGATCGAAAGAAACGCCCAATGCGTTTCCGCAACGGCAACAACCGCAAGGTCCAATTTACGTAAAAACCGGTATTTTCGCCGCGAAGTCACCCGCTTGAAATCGGCGACCCAGGTTTGCACGATCAATTCGTCACCGACAAGAGCAGGTTGCAGATATTCTACCGTATGACGCCGCGCGACCCAGGCAAACCCGGACTCAAAATACCTGGCCGTCGACCAACCGTTGTGCGTCGAATGGGCGATCGCCGCTTCCTGCATCCAACGCACATAACAAACGTTGTTGGCGTGATTCATTTCGTCAATGTCCGACGGCTGCACCGTCACACGGTATTCAAAAACAGGAATGAGCATAATCAGAAAACAATCCTAATAACATACTGCCAAACATTCCAGGTATTTTCACTCATTGACAACCATCTGTCAACAAGACACAATCCAAGCGAAATTTACATCTTGCCGTCAAATTTGTCCGGAAAACTTCAACTTTTTTACACGTTTTACGCTCTTGACTTTTCGCATGTGATTTTCTACAATCACCATGTTGACGTCAAGGTCGGGTTGAGACAAACCCGATTGGATTTCCCCACAAAATATTAGCACATTTTCAGAAGAACCAACGTCGGCAACCAAACCCTTAACTTTTACGGTTAATGGGGCGGTTGCTGGTTGTCCGGTTCTTCGCCCCGTGCTAAGGGTTGTGGGGATGGCATCAGTACGCCGTCCCTTTTTTTGTTTCTTGCCGGAATTTTCTTGTGAGTGACCGAAAAACGGTGGCGTAACCGGTGTTTCGATCAAAAAGAGACATCCCTGTTGATCGGTCGTCATGGGAAAAGAATGGAATTGCTGAAAATATTTCATTTTCCGCGATTCCGGCAGCGAGATCGACGGATCGGCCTCTGAAAACTCCTCGCGCGAAGTCAAGCAAAGCGAAATTTCCTGCTGTAACAGTTAGGAATTTGTTACATTCTTTTCCAGATGACGAAATTTTCTCAAAAATGACATTGTTGTTTATAATATGTACTTTTATTGCGTTTTTTGAGCGATCGCGGAATGCTCACTTCATTTTGTCGGTGGATCAACAGGCTTTTCAGTAAGAGGCGTTTCATTGAGTGCCAAATGAATTAATAATGCAATTAAGAAAGCAATGGTTGCCGGCCACATCAGGCCATAAAAAATCCGGAGAGACAAAATTTCCGCTTCGGAAGAGATAAATGCCATTTTGTACAAAAATATCGCCTTGAAAAAGAACAGGAGTATCAGGTTGAAGACTAAAAAAATCGTGATGGAACAATAAAAATTCCAATGAAAAAGCAAATAGCGAAATCCCCACCAACAAAATGCGATACAAATCATCAGCGGGATTAAAAATACCAAGAGCAAAATAACCTCAAGAAGCCAAAAAAAATCATCTCCGGCTCCGATGAGTTCGTCGGGAACAAGAGACAGTCCCAACAGAGAAATAACCGCAAGAAGTGAGGCGAAAAACGGGACCTGAAACTCGCAAAAGAATGTCAATCGCACGAGCCAGCGAACGATCCAATTTTTTTGCCAATCGCAACACTGATTTTTATTGTCGGTCATTGAAACACACCTCCAGTTGAAGATGTACTCAAGAAACAAAAAAAGCGAGTCTGTTCGACTCGCATAATAAAACCGGCAATACCTACTTTCGCTGTTTTTTAACTATCATCGGCTCCGAAAGCTTAACTACTGTATTCGGGATGGGAACAGGTGTGACCTTTCGGATATGATCACCGGAAGAACA
>Ga0209629_10001391_pt1 | contig 15241 bp, 11 predicted proteins | sample TergutCu122P5_FD_187286 | JGI IMG/M metagenome (GOLD analysis project Ga0209629, IMG submission 187286) | Cubitermes ugandensis P5 segment gut microbial communities from Kakamega Forest, Kenya - Cu122 P5 (SPAdes) (version 2) | ecosystem: Host-associated > Arthropoda: Insects > Digestive system...
CACCTCGAACAGGCCGTACAGCAGCCCGGACGGGTCGGCGGCAGTGAGGCCGGCTCGTCCGTGTGCCGTTGACAAGCGGAAACTGTCAGGAACGAGGCCAGCGGCCGGATCGAGCCGCAGCACGACGGTCGTCTCCGGCGGGACGGTCGCGCCAGGATCGAGACGCCGGTACGTCCCCCCGTGGGACGCGGTGGCGGCGCGCAGCTCCGCCTCGACGCTGCCCAGCACGGCGGACGCCTGCCCGGGCGGGGCGACCAGCGCGACGCGTTGCCGCCCCAGTGGCGCGAGCGCGGCGTCCGGCAGCCAGGCGGGGTGCTCGGTCACCGTCGTCCCTCGTCATCGGACGGTTCATGGCCGAGCAGCCGGGTGTCGTCCAGGCCCTCGTGGTGCGTCGGCACGACCGGCACGACCTCGACCAGCGTGATCTCGTGGCGCTCGAGGGTGAGGTCGAGCAGCAGGGTGCCGTCGGCGTCCACGTCGGCGGCGCGGTGCTCCACGGCCGGCTCGGCGGCGTCGTACAGCAGCTCCATCGTGCGGGAGTCCGGGGAAGCGGGGCGTCCCAGCTCGCGCCACAGCGTCCACGCGTTGCCGGCGTGCTCGTTCACCCGGTGCCGCACGATCGCGGCCCGGGGGCAGGCCCCGACCGGCAGGCGGAGCCGCAGGCGGTGGGACGCGGGCGCCGAGCCGTACGGGCCCTCGGCGGAACCGCCGAGCGGCTGCCAGGCGAGCAGGCCGAGGCGTCCGTCCGCATGCCGGGTGACCAGGTGATCCTCCCCGCGGGCGAGCACCTCGTCGCCGAGGCGGGCCATGAACGCGTACAGGTGCCAGGTGGGTTTGCGCAGCTGGTGGCGCGCGAGCAGGCCGAAACCGCCGTGAAACAGCGCCGTCGGGATGTTCTCCTCCTCGAACACGTCGCACAGCGTCCAGTAGGAGAACGCGTCTGCCGCCGCGCCGCCGCCGGCGAGCACCGGCGCGAGGTAGCAGGCGTTGTACGCCGTGTCGTGGATCGGGTTGTCGGGGCGGTACGACGTGTTGAACTCGGTGACCCAGTGCGGCAACCCGGCCAGCGGCGTGCCCGCGTACAGGCCGCGCGGCAAGGCGAATTGCTCCAGCAGGTGGGACGGGGGGCGCAGCGTCTGGTACACGCCGAACGGGATGTGCTGGGCCGGCCCGGAGGCGTACGCGTGCGTGGTGATGATGTCGCACGGCACGTCGTCCGCCAGCACGTGCTCGCCGAACGCGCGCACCCACTCGGGCGCGTCCGGGGCGGTCGCGGGCCCGCCCACCGTGAGTGCCGCGTCGACCGCCTTCACGGCGCGGGCAGTCGCGTCGTACAGCCGGAAGTAGGTGGCCTGATCGGCGTCCCAGAAGGTGGCGAGGTTCGGCTCGTTCCACACCTCGACCGGCCAGCCGCGTACCTCGGCGGCGCCGTACCGGGCGATCAGGTGGCGCAGCGCCGCCGTCACGAGGCCGGTCCACTCGCCCAGGTCGCGGGGCGGGGTGATGTTGCCTTTCCACCAGAACACGGTCTGGGTGCCGCTCGCCAGCAGCCCGGGGGTGAAACCCAGTTCCAGCACGGGACGCATCCCCGCCCCCAGGTACGTGTCGCACACCTGGTCGAGGTACGTGAAGCCGTACCGCCGGACGCCGCCGCTCTCGCGCAGGACGCCCATGTCGTCGCTGAACAGGCCGTGCCCGCGGATGTGGCGGAAGCCGATCACGTCGTGGGCCAGCGCGGCCGACACGACGAAGTCGTGCCGCAGGGACAGGTTCGCCCGGCCCGTCCCGACGCACTCGCGCCAGGCATGCCCGAGCGACCCGGTCGGGGTCGCCGGAACCGTGATCGTCATGTCAACACCGTGCCTCACCGGGATGGCCCATGGTGTCAGCCTAACGTGCGTGGGTGAGGTCTGAGATGATCCCCTCAGGTGTGCTGCTTGCCGATGGCCTCCCACAGCCCCAGCAGGTACGCGATGCCGAGGGCCCGGTCGTACAACCCGTAGCCGGGACGGCCGCGTTCCCCCCAGATGTCGCGGCCATGGTCCGGGCGGACGTAGCCGTCGAACCCCGCCTCGTACATCGCCCGCATGATCTCGTACATGTCCGCCGACCCGTACGAACTCAGGTGCGCCGACTCGTGGAAGCTGCCGTCGCCGGTGTGGCGGATGTTCCGCGCCTGGACGAACGGCACCTTGCCGCGGCCGATGAACTCCCGCAGGATGCCCGGCACGTCGTTCGCCGGGTTCTCCCCGAGCGACCCGGTGCACAGCGTGAACCCGTTGTAGACCGAATCGTGGAACGACTCGATCACGCGCAGGTCGGCGGCGTCCTTCACGATGCGCGGCAGCCCGAACAGCGACCGCGGCGGATCGTCGGGATGGACGGCCATGCGCACGTCGAACCGTTCGCACGTCGGCATGATCGCCTGGATGAAGTAGCGGTAGTTGTCGGTCAGCCTCGTCTCGTCGACGTCCGCGTACGCCTCGAACAGCGCCCGCACGTCTGCCAGCCGCTCCGGCTCCCAGCCGGGCAGCCGGTAGCCGTCCGCCGAGTCCCGCACGCGGGCGAGCACGTCGTCCACGCTGCCGGCGACGAGCGCCGGGTCGAACGACATCGTCGACGAGCCGTCGTCGAGCGGATGGCGCAGGTCGGTGCGGATCCAGTCGAACACCGGCATGATGTTGTAGCAGATCACCTTCACCCCGCAGGCGGCCAGGTTCTCGATCGTTGCGATGTAGTTGACAATGTGACGGTCGCGTTCGGACGTGCCGATCTTGATCGCGTCGGACACGTTCACCGACTCGATCACCTCCAGGCGCAGCCCGGCGGCCTCGATCTCGTCCCGCAGCGCCGCGATCCGCTCCCGCGGCCACACCTCCCCGGCCGGGATGTCGAACAGCGCCCCGACGATCTGCGTCACCCCCGGGATCTGCCGGACGTACGCCAGCGGGATCGGGTCGTCGCTCGCCCCGAACCAGCGGAACCCCATCTTCAGCATGGCGCCCTCCTCACGGTTGTGCGTCCGACCCTACCGGGCCCGGGCCTACTAGGCTGAACACCGTGCTGAACCTTGACCACATCCCCTTCGGCGGCGACTACAACCCGGAACAGTGGACACCGGACGTGTGGGCGCGGGACGATGCCGCGTTCGCAGCCGCGCACGTCACGACGTGGACCGTCGGCGTGTTCGCGTGGGCGCTGCTGCAGCCGGACGAGGCGGCGTTCGACTTCTCGTCCCTGGATGCGACGTTCGAGCGGGCGGAGCGCACCGGCCGTGACATCGTGCTGGCGACGCCGACCGGGGCGGTGCCCCCGTGGCTGGCGACCGCGCATCCCGACGTCCTGCGTACCGACTTCGAGGGCCGGGCGCACGCGTACGGCCAGCGGCACAACGCGTGCCCGTCCAGCCGGGCGTTCGCGGAGGCGTCCGTCCGGATCGCCGGGAAGCTGGCCGAGCGCTACGCCGGACGCCCGGTCGCCTGGCACGTCGGCAACGAGCACGGCGGCGCGTGCTACTGCCCGAACTGTGCCGCCGGCTTCCGGAGGTGGCTGCGGGCGCGCTACGGCACCCTGGACGCCCTGAACGACGCGTGGAACACCACGTTCTGGTCGCACGTGTTCACCGCCTGGGACCAGGTCGTACCGCCGAACGCGCTGTCCGAGCATTGGCGCGGCGAGGACCACACGGCGTTCCACGGCATCACCCTCGACTACCGCCGCTTCATGACGGACGCGATGCTGGAACGCTTCACCGCCGAGAAAGCCGCGATCCGTCGCTTCGACCCCGGCACGCCCGTCACGACGAACCTGATGGGGGCGTACCGGCCCCTCGACTACCACCGCTGGGCGCCCGCGCTGGACTTCGCATCGTGGGACAACTACCCGCCGACGATGCGCTCCGAGGCCCGGATGGCGCTGACGCACGACCTGGTGCGCGGCCTGAAGGACGGGGCGCCGTTCTGGCTGATGGAGCAGACGCCTTCCCGCACGGCCGCCCGCGACGTGAACCCGCTGAAGCCACCCGGCGTGATGCGCCTGTGGAGCTGGCAGGCGATCGCCCACGGCGCGGACGCCTGCTGCTTCTTCCAGATGCGCGCCTCCCGCGGGGCGTGCGAGAAGGACCACGGGGCCCTGATCGGCCACGCCGGGCGTGCGGGAGGCCGCGTGTTCGCCGAGATGACCGCGCTCGGGGAGGAGGTGGGACGGGTCGGGCCCGCGCTCCTGGACGCCCGCACACCCGCCCGCGCCGCGCTGCTGTTCGACTGGGACTCGTGGTGGGCGCTCGAGATGGCCGACGGGCCCAACCGGCACGTGCGCTATCTCGACGTGCTCGTCGCCTGGTACGCCGCGCTGTGGCGGCTCGGCGTACCCCTGGACGTCGTGCCCGTCGCGGCGGAGCTGGCGCGGTACGACGTCGTCCTGGCCCCGGTGTTGCACCTGGTGAAGGACGATGTCGCGGACCGGTTGGCGGGCGTCGTCGCCAGGGGCGGCAGCGTCGTCACCGGTGTGCTGTCGGGCCGGGTGGATGCGAGCGCGCGGGCGTTCCTCGCCGACGACCCCGGGCCGTTGGGCGGGCTCGCCGGGGTCGTGGCCGACGAGACGGACGCGCGGGAGCCGGGCGTGGCCGTGCCCGTGCGGCTGTCCGTCGGGCCCGTCCCGGAGGCGTCCGGGACGCTGGTGTTCGAGCTGCTCGTGCCCGCCGACGAGCACACGCGGATCGTCGGGACGTACGGCGGCGACTGGTTCGCCGGCGCCACCGCCGTCACCCGGCGCAGCGATCCGGCGACCGGCGGCGAGTGCTGGTACGTCGGCACGGTGCTGGACGACGCCGGCCTGGACGCGGTTCTCGGGGAGGTCGCCGCGCGGTGCGGCCTCGTGGACGGCGCCGCGCCCCCGCCGGGGGTCGAGCGGACGGTCCGGGTCGCCCCGGACGGCACCGTGTTCACGTTCGTCCTGAACCACAACGACGCGGACGCGACCTGGACCGTCCCCGCGGACGCCACCGACCTGCTCACCGGCGACGCCGTCCCCGCCGGGCGGACGCTCGTCCTGGCGCCCCACGGCGTCCGCGTGCTCGCGCCGGACGGTCGTCCCGGGCGGACTTCCGCTTCCGTCCGTTGATAGGGGGACGTTCAGGTGACTGTGTGTCCGTCAGGCTACCGGAGGGTCTGGACCCCGGAGGCGACCGTGGGCCGCCCGGACGCACCGGACGGCCCACGACCGTTCCCCTGGCGGGGATGCCAGGGGTGGCCTACTTCTTCACATGGTCGTTGTAGAGCTTCACCAGGTCGTCGACGCCGGCGCCCTTCAGGGCCGCCTGGTAGGCGTCCCAGTCGTTGGCGACGGACTTGTTGCCGACGATGAAGTCGCTCGTCCACTGGTTCTGCATGTCGCGCAGCGGCTGGGCGTAGACGGCCACCTGGTCGAGGGTGGCCTGGTCCATCGGCGTCGCCGGGGCTGTCGGACGCTCGACCATGCCGGCGATGCGGTTCACGAAGTTCGCCTTGATCGGCGAGTAGTAGCTGAGCATCAGGTCCTTGAAGGTGCCGTTGGCCGGCCAGAACACGCCGTTGGAGAAGCCGTAGTCGACCGTCAGCATCTTGCGGTTCTCACCCGGGTTCAGGCCCTGGGCGTTGTTGACGTTCGGCAGCAGGGTGCGCTTGCCGCTGGCGTCCTTCGTGTAGGTGCACTTCGTGTCGTCGGTCACGCCGGCCGGGCACGCGACGCCCCACTGGGCGAACTCGACGCCTTCGGGCGAGTAGTACAGCCAGTCGACGAGCTGCAGGATCGCGAGGAAATGCGGATCGTTCTTCAGCGTGGAGCCGAACACCAGGCCGGAGCTGAAGCGCTGCCCGCCGGTGATGTGGATCGTGCCGTCGGGGCCCTGCGGCAGGGTGAGCAGGTGCACGGTGGTGTCGGCGCCCTGGGACTTGAGTTGCTGCTGGAGGCGGTTGGCGTCCTGGTCGTTGCCGGTGGATGCGCACGACGTGCCGTTGACGAGCTTCTGGTCGGACGCGTCGTTGTTGGAGGCGCCCTGCGTCATCGAGTCCTTGTCCATGAGCCCGGCGCTGACCAGATCGGCCAGGTACGCGGTGACCGTCTTGGCGCCGTCCTGGGCGGCGGCCGCGGTGTACTTCGTGCCGTCCCAGTACTGGGCGCCGTTCTGGATCGCCCAGTCACCGAGCAGCGTGTCGTACTGCGGGCCCCACACCGACAGGATGTCCTTCGCGTTGTTGCCGGCGGACAGCGGCACCTTGCACTTGCCGGAGTCCTTCAGCGCCTGCAGGTCGGCCTTCAGCTCGTCGAGGTTCTTCGGGTCGGCGCTCAGCCCGGCGGCCTGCCAGAAGTCGTCGCGCACGATCACCGAATACTGGACGTTCGCCAGTTCCATCAGGCCGGGAAGCTGGTAGTACTTGCCGTCGGCCTGGCGTTTCGTGTCCAGATAGTTTGACAGCCCGAACGTCTGCAGGTCCTTCTGGAAGTTCGGCATGTACTGCACGTAATCGCTGATCGGGAGCAGCGCGCCGGAGCTGACGTACTGCGTCTCCTCGCCGGAATAGAACACCGGGATGACCTCGGGCTCGGTCGGGTCGGCGGTGATGTACAGGCCGCGCTTGGTCTGCCAGTCGGCCAGGTCGACGTCGGTCCGTTTGAACGTGACGTTCTGGTTGGCCTTCAGTGCGGTGAAGATCATCCAGTCGTCCTTCACCGGGTAATTCGAGTGGTTGCGGTACAGCAGCGAGATTTCGACCGGTTCGGTCGCCTTGAACGTCTTGCCGAGGGCGTAGTCGGTCATGGCGCCCTTGGAGTGCGCGTCGTCGATGGGGCCCTTCGGCGCCGCCGAGGTCGACGCGCTCACGGGGGCGCTCGCCCCGGTGCTCGTGGTGGTGGTTGCGGGAGCGTTGCCGCCCGTGCCGCAGCCGGACAGGGCGAGTCCGAGCGTGGCCAGGGCGATCACGCCCCAGACGACTGGTTTGCGGGTGTTCATGTCAGGTGTTTTCCTTTCGTGGGAGGGTTTGTCCGGTGCCGGCTCATGCGGTCCTAGGCCTTGACCGCCCCGAGCATGACGCCCGAGACGAAGTATTTCTGGATGAACGGGTATACGCAGACGATCGGGAGGGTGACGAGCACCATCGCGACCGACTTGATATTGGAGCCGATCTGCACCTGGGCGTCGGGATTGCCGCTGCTCATCCCGGCGGTGTTCGCCGAACTGGCGATCAGGTTGCGCAGATACATCGTGACCGGGAACAGCTTGTTGTCGTCGAGATAGAGGAACGCGTTCCACCACGAGTTCCACATGCCGACCGCGTAGAACAGCACCATCGTGGCGAGGATCGCTTTCGACAGCGGCAAGACGATGCGGGTCAGCACGCCGTACGTTGTCATGCCGTCGACGTATGCCGCCTCCTCCAGTTCCACGGGGAAATTCTCGAAGGTTGTCTTCATCACGAGCAGGTTGAACACGGAGATGGTGCCGGGGATGATCATCGCCCAGATAGTGTTGTGCCAGCCCAGGACCCGGTTCACCAGGACGTAGCTGGGGATGATGCCCGGCCCGAAGTACATCGTGAACAGCGCGACCCACGTCAGCGCCGACTTGCCCTTGAGGTTCTTGCGCGAGATGGCGTAGGCGAAGCTCGTGGTGAGGAACATGGCGATCGCGGTGTACAGCACGGTGTAGAGCACCGTGTTCGCGTACTGCCGCCAGAACAGCGAATCGGCCATCACCTTGTTGAAGGTGAACAGGTTGAAGCCGACGGGCCACAGGCCGACGCGCCCGGCCACAATGGGGACGCTGTCGCTGAACGCGAGCGCCAGGATGTTGAGCAACGGAATGAGCATCAGCGCGGAGAATCCGAGCAGCACGAGGATGTTGAACACCCGGAAGACGCGGTAGCCGCGGCTGTCCTTGATGAAACCGCGCGCCGAAACGCGGTCGAGCACGGGCGTCCCGACCCCGGTCAGGTCCTCGTACGCGCTCACCACAGGCTCGCATCCGTGAGACGGCGTGACACCATGTTGGCCGATATCACCAGCGCCAGGCCGATGAGGCTCTGGAACAGGCCGATGGCCGTCGCGTAGGAGAGTTGCTGCGGCTGCGAGAACAGGCCGTACCGGACGAGATAGGTCGACAGGACGTCGCCGGTCGCGTACAGGGTCGGGTTGTAGATCAGGATGATCTTCTCGAATCCGACGCCGAGGAACGAGCCGATGTTCAGCACGAGCAGCACGACGATCGTGGGACGGATTCCCGGCAGGGTGACGTGCCAGGTCTGGCGCAGCCGGCTGGCGCCGTCGATCGCGGACGCCTCGTAGAGTTGCTCGTCGACGCTGGTGAGGGCGGCCAGGTAGAGGATCGTCCCCCAGCCGGTCGTCTGCCAGATCTGAGAGACGACATAGATCGAGCGGAAGTATTTCGGATCCTGCATGAAGGGCAGCGGTGCGTCGATGAGGTTCAGTTTCATCAGCACCTCGTTGATCAGGCCGTTGGACAGCGTGAGCTGGATGATCAGCCCGGCGACGAGCACGACCGACATGAAATGCGGCAGGTAGGAGATCGTCTGGACGGTTCGCTTGAAGCGGCGGCTGCGCAACTCGTTGAGCAGCAGCGCGAGGATGATGGGCAGCGGGAAGGTGAACAGCAGGCTGTACGCGCCGATGACCGCCGTGTTGCGGAAGACATTCCAGAATTGCGGGGAGTTCACGAACTGGTGGACGTACCGCAGCCCCTGCCACGACTCGCCGATGATGTTGTACGGGAATGCGGACCCGGCCTGATACCGGCGGAAGGCGAGCACGTTGCCGACGAGCGGCAGGTACTGGAAGACCAGCAGGTACACCACGGGCAGGAGGCACAGGCTGTACAGGCGCCAGTTCTTGCGGATCGCGTGTCCCCATGTCTCCTTCACCGACGAGACGACCGCGCCCTGCGGGGTACGCCAAGCGCCGTTTCCCCGCCTGGGCGGCGTGGTGGGCAGGGCGGCGATCTCCTCGGGGCTCAGCCTCGCGGATGGACGTGCCACACGCGGTCACCTCCTTGGGGGGTTCGTCAGCCTCGACGAAACTTACGCAACACTGCTCGGGTGTCGTAATATCTAGCACGCGACGCCACGGCATGTCAAGGGGTGGCCGTCGGCGTTATGAAATGGTGACCTGTGGCCTATTCCGCCCACGCGTCAGCCCCGCGAAAACACTCAGAAACTTACGCGTCGGAGGCTTCAATGACCGAAAGTTTCCCGGCTGTGACGGTGCCCCTCACGCGAACCGGTACGGTGGGGGCATCGACCGGAGGGAGGCGCGATGGCGGGGAGGCCCAGCGACCTGCTGAGCGGCGCGGAGGTCGGCGGCAGCGCGTTCGCCCGCGTCACGGCGTTCGTGCTGTGGTTCGTCGTGCTGGACGCGCTGATCGTCCTGGCGTGCGTGCCAGGGTTCGTCGTGAGCGTGTTCCTCGACCGCGCCACCGGCAACCTGCCGCTGCTCGTGCTGTGCCTGCTGCCAGCCGGCCCGGCGGTCGCCTCCGTCCTGTTCGCGTGGCATCGTCGCGACGTGGAGGGGCCCGACCTGGCGCCCGGCGCGCGCTTCTGGCGGGGCTACCGGCTGAACCTTCGGGACGTGCTGGCGTGGTGGGTGCCCTACGTCCTTCTCATGGCCCTGATGACGTTCATCGCGCTGAACCTGGGCGCCGTCGGCTGGCCCGCCGAGGTGGCATGGGTGTTCGCCGGCCTCGCCCTGCTCATCACGCTCGTGGCCGGGCATCTGCTCGTCGTCACCGCATTGTTCTCATTCCGCACGCGGGACGCGGTCCGCCTCGCCGCGTTCCTCGCGATCCGGCACTGGCGCGTCACGCTGGCCGACGCGTGCGTCCTCGCCGCGCTCGTGCTGGTCACCCGCTGGCTCGGCGAATGGGTCGTCGCGCTGGTCGCCGCGCTGGTGGTGTTCTGGTGGTTGCGTCTGGCCGCCCCCGTGATCGCGAACCTGATGGACGAGTTCGTGGACGCGGGCGATCACCCGGACGGCAGTTGAGCTTCGTTACCCAGAAGGGGCGGCCGCGAGCTTGGGGCATGACATGGCACAGGCGTGGGGCCTGAACGCAGCCTACGTTCTTTCTGTGACCCAAAGTGCCATCGAAAGCACTGTCAAGAACGGCGGTGTCGTCTGGTTGTGCGGGAACGCGTCATCTGCGGATGGCAAGAACGCGCCCTTTGGTTCAACGAACGGGAATGGGCACTGCATCGCGATTCGTGGCATTGCCTCGGACGGAACCTGGAAGGTCTACGACACTGGCTTTGACGACATGACGTCCCACTCGGCGAACAAGACCTACGACCCGGCGATCGTGTTGCGGTACACCGTTAGGAGGCCGCTGAAATACCCCGGCGCAGCTGCGCCTCCGCCACAAGTGGCGGAGTGGCGCACCGGATCGGGCGATCCGCTGTGTCCATATGTAGTGGTCGTAGGTCCACTACGACCACTGCATCTGTCCTTGCGGCTCATCCCGCCCGGCACGTCCTCGCTGGGGCCTCGGTATTTCAGCACCCTCTTAGTGGGACCGTGACTGCGATAACCACGTAAGACCAACCCAATCGTTCACCTGGCCGTGCCGGGACCCTCGGGTCCCGGCACGGTCGTGCCCACCCATGTTCTCACCTGTCGGCGGTGGTCATTCCGTCCATCACGAGATAGTGGGCACCATGCTCACGCAAGTACTCGCGCAGGAACGGCAAGGGCGTTCCTCACACCTGTGTGGCGCGTGACGTCCGCGCCGGTGTTGACACAACCCGTCCCGATCGTCGCGTTCGAAGGCCTGTCACACGATCGTGCCGGGTTGTGTGCCCGAATTGGGCCTCGGGAGCCACACAGGGCCGACAAACCCGACCGGATCGTTGTGAGAGACCTGCCGAGGCACGATCGCGCGGGGTTGTGTCGCTCGTCCTCGCTGCCGCGTGCGTGGCGGCCCTCCGAATCGTCGGCGACATCGCGGAACTCGGCCCGACGCATCGAACGCCAGTATCGGCCAGTCGGGAATCAGAATGCCGAATTTCCGGACAACCGCGTTCGAAGGCGCGCGCAACCGTGCGCGGATGGTCTTGCCGCATCGGGCAGATTGCCACGGGACTGGACCGCTGTGGCGGTGTGCTCGGTCATTGACGCGGCAGACGTGCCCGGCAAGTCTGTGGCCAAGTCGTCACGAAGAATGCAAGCACGGGCACGTTTATGTGGTCAGGTGAGTTCGATTTCACTTTCAGTGGACTCGGATTCGCCCCGACTCGGCGTGGGGGTGGCTGAACGCGTGATCATTCGGCGGGGGTTGTCATTCCGTCCATCACGAGATAATGGGCACCGTGCTCACGCAGGTACTCGCGCAAGAACGGCAGGGCGTAGTCGACCTTCCCCCACCCGGCGGGTCGGATCAGTCCGGCGGCGATGAGGCGGCTGCGGTACATCGAGATGTAGTTCGGCGCCTTGCCCATGCGCTGCCCGATCGCCTCGACGCTGCTGGGGCCGTCATCCGAGGCCATCACCACGAGGAAGGTCCGATCGACAGCGGACAGATCCTGCATCGACGTGGCGTGGACCAGCGAGCCCAGCCTCAGGCGGGCCGCGGCGATGCCGGCCCCCACAATGGCATCAGCGATGGTGCCATCCGTGGCCAACCGCCAGATGTGGTAGCCCACCAGCTGGATCATGAACGGATAGCCTCCCGTGGCGGCGGTCGCGGCGGCCAGGCCTGCGGGCGACATCGTCCGGCCGTTCTCCCGAAACGTTTCGTCCAGGGCGAGGCTGACATCCTCCAGATCGACATCGCCGAGCACATGCCGATCGGCGCGGCGGAGGAACGTCACCACCCGGTCGTTCAGCAGTTCTTCCACGCCGCTCGGTATCCCGGCCATGGCCACGGCGATCTCGCGCTTCTCCCGCACGAGGTGTTGCATCACCGCCGCGAACTGGCCCAGCTCCTCGCGCATCGCGGCGTGAATCTCGTCGATCGTGATCAGCAGGCCGGTGCCGTGCGCCTCCAGATCATCCAGGACAAGGCCCAACGCATCCCGCAGCCCGAGCTCCGGCGGGGTCGCCGGGTCGCTCAGGTTGATCCCGATCGGCCCCATGGTCACACCGGTGACGTGTTGTCCCGTCCGCTCTGGTGGGGCCCACTGAAGGCACCGCGCCGTCAGGCGCCTGAGGACTCCCGTCGTGGCCGTCTCGTCGATGACCCGCCACTGGTAGGCGGCCTGCACGCGCTCACTGACGGCGTTCAGCATGACGGTCTTGCCGATGCCGCGCGGACCGGTGAAGATCGAGGCCCGCCCCGGCGCCCCCGGACCGTCCTCAATCGACTCGGCGAACTCCTCCACCAAACCGGATCGTCCGACCAGAAGCGGCGGGTCCGATCCTGCGCTGGGCCGGAACGGGTTGGGGCGAGCGTTCACGGCGGCCTCCTGCGAATCTTCGGCAACCACGCGAAGACGGTTCCCGTCGACGCGCTTTGTCGGCTTTATAAGCTTTGCTGGCTTTAGAAACTGCTGCGGTACACGCTAGCACCTACTCGATCGCCGCCGGGTCGATCGCGTCATCTACGCCGGCGACGCGGACGTGATAGTCGCGGGACAGGCGGCTCGTCAACTCGATCCCAGCTCGTGGTAGCGGGTCAACGTCCCCCATGGCGTCGCGGCGTCCAGACCGCACGTTCCCTGACGGGTGCGATGTTCCGGTCACCGTCCCGGAGGTGCCGGGGGCGGCTCCACCCGGTGGGGGTGGAGCCGCCCTTTCGTGCGCAGATCGCTCAGGCGGCCCCGAGTTGGCTGATCGTCAGGGTGGTGGTCGCGCCGCCGGCACTCACCGTCACCACGCCAGAACGACTGGCCTTGCCCGTATTCGGCGCCACCGTGACGCTGAGAAGGTCACCGCTCACTCCCGACGACCGCGACAGGATCAGCCAGGGCTGGCCGGACGAGGCCGTCCAGCTCGCCTGGTTCGTGCCGACGAACATGTTGACGCCGCTGCCCGTTGCTGGCAGATCAGTGGTGATCCCCCAGCCGAGCGGGGTGAGGCTGACGGTGGCCGGCGCGGTCGTCCCGGCCTGGGTGACCGTCAGCGTGGTGGACGCGTCGCCGGCCCGCACGGTCACCGTCCCGGTGCGCGAGCTCTGGCTCGAATTGGGGGCAGTGGTGACGACGAAATAGCCCCCGTTCGCACCCGATGACGGGGAAACGGTCAGCCAGGATTGGCTGGACGAGGCCGTCCACGAACTCTGGTTGGTCCAGACAACGGAGGAGTTGCTGCCGCCGACCGCGCCAGCCGTCACCGAGGTCGTGCTCAGGCTGACGGTGGCCGGCGGCGCGCCGTACGGGTTCGGCTCCTGGACCAGCGTGAGCGTCGCCGAGGCATAGCCGTTGGTTGCCCAAATCGTCGCCGTCCGGGCCTTCGTCTGGGGGTTCGTGTCATAGGTGAACGGAACGGTGAACTCGAAGGTGCCGGTGTACCCGGGAGGTTCGGCGGGCCCGAAGGTCGGACTGGCGGAGCCATTCCCGTGGACCCAACCGTCCTTGGTGTACACCCCGACGGTCAGGCATACCCTTTTCGCGACGACCTTCACCCGGATCGCATCCCCGTACCAATGGGCGGGCGTGGGATTCGTGGCAATGAACGTGATCTCGCAGGGCTGCCCCGAGCTGGCCTGTGTCGTCCCGGCACCGAGCCCGCCAGTCAGGTCACTGCCGCCGCCCCCCCCGGACGTCGTGCCGGCAATGTTGGCCACGGGCGCCGACGACGTCACCTTGATGAGGTCGCTGCCGGCACCGCCCGACACGCCGACCGTCGAACCGCTGGCCGTCGTGCTGGTGGAGGCGCCCAGCACGCCGACCGTCGAGAGCGGGCTGGCGGCTACGCCGAGGCTCGACACGCCGACCATCGAGCTGCCGGCCGTCGTGCTGGTGGAGGCGCCCAGCACGCCGACCGTCGAGAGCGGGCTGGCGGCCACGCCGAGGCTCGACACGCCGACCATCGAACTGCCGGTGCCGCTTGAGCCACTACTGGGTGTGCTCGGACTCAGGACATAAACGGCCGCGTGAGCTGCTGGGCTGCTGCCGGTGATGGCTGGCCCCACAATCAGTGCCGCGGCCAGCAGGGCCGTGCAGGGCAGTGCGAGAAGTCGGGAGATCTTGGCTCCCTTGCCAGTTTCGGGGGGCATTATTGATATGTTTCCTTTCTTGGAGAGGGGCGCCACGACCATTGACGCCGTCGTCGGCCAATTCCGCGGGGGACGGCGTCGGTCGCTCCACCAAAAAGAGCGCTTCCCGGGTGATGCTACATTGCGCCGGGTCACGTCCGCAAACGCGCTCTTCGTTAGTGAGACGACTGCCACGCCTTTGCGGGGCTTGTAAGCTTTGCCCGCTTTAGAATTCTGTCGACCGCAGCTGCGCCGGGGTATTTCAGCGGCCTCCGAGCCGAGGCCCCGCCAGGATCGTGTCGCCCGGCTCGCTGGCTCCAGGGACTGTGCTGGCTCGGGAAGCCCCGCTCTCGTCCACTGCTGGCGCAGGGCTGAACCGGGCGATCCTGGCCCAGCGGCCCGCTCGGGACCGTGGGGCGCACAGTCGTGCTCGACGATGAGGTCCAGGTGACGGCGGGGCAGGGATCGACAGGAACAGTCGGGAACCATCGATGGATGAAGCCGGAGCCGCGGGTGACGCCGGCCGACTCGGTCGTCGCCCCTCGGAGCGTTGTCCCGCCGCACGAGCTGTCGCACCGTTCGCCCACCGAAGAGTCCGGGACGGAGTGCACCCCTGTGGCAAGGACATACGTGGTCACCTCGCATCGGGCAGGGTTTGGGAAGATCGTTGGCCCGCTGCACGCGGGATTTGTGTGTAGCGTGCTCTGGGTTCTTGCGGCGACGCATCGCGAGGGGACTGGCGTGGTCACCGGCGTGGTGGTCAGCGTTGTGGGATCGATCGGTTGCGGGGCGATCAACGTGCCTGATGGAGAGATACTTACGCCACTGTGCCTGGTGGGTGTGGGCGCCGCATCCGGGGCAGCATCCTACTGGGTGGCCAAGTATGGTACGGATAGGTGGAGCGACACAGGGTTCATTAACGCCACGGTTGTGGGTGGTGCCGGCGGCGCGATGGGAGGATCGTTGGGGTTCTTGTTCAAGGCTTTCTCAATGGAGGCGACGTCGGTGGTTGAGGCCAGGTCGATGAACGCCATTTGGGGAGCGACCGGGGGGGGCTTTCACTGTTATCGG
>Ga0209629_10001392_pt1 | contig 15233 bp, 12 predicted proteins | sample TergutCu122P5_FD_187286 | JGI IMG/M metagenome (GOLD analysis project Ga0209629, IMG submission 187286) | Cubitermes ugandensis P5 segment gut microbial communities from Kakamega Forest, Kenya - Cu122 P5 (SPAdes) (version 2) | ecosystem: Host-associated > Arthropoda: Insects > Digestive system...
GCAAACGAAAATTCGATTATTATCCATGATTCAAAAAATAAAGACGATAACCGTTTACGCATCGGCAAGTCCAAGAATCTCTTCCGTTTATTTTGAAGCGGCTGCGGAATTGGGGAAATTATTGGCAGAAAATTCCATCACTTGCGTCAACGGAGGAGGAATCAATGGTTTAATGGCTGCGGTCAGTGATGCTGTTTTGGAAAACGGCGGAAATGTTTGCGGAATTATCCCTCAATTTATGTTCGATAACGGATGGGTGCATCCGAAGATTCAGGAAGTCATCGTCACGCCGGATATGCACAGCCGGAAAGAAACTATGGCAGAACGTTCGGATGCTTGCATCGCTCTCCCCGGCGGAGTCGGCACTTTGGAGGAATTACTCGAAATCATTACATGGAGACATTTGGGATTGTATCTGAAACCCATTGTTATTTTGAATACCGCCGGTTATTATGATCACCTGATAGCTATGCTGGCTAAGGCAGATAAGGAAAATTTTATTCATATTCAATCGCCTGCCTTTCAAGCGGCAACTACTCCGAGGGAGGCTTTAGAAATCATTTTTAACCAAATATGGACCTAAAAAACATTCCGATTGATGTAAGAAACGACGCCAATAATTGGGGGTTCATTTTATTTTTTATTTGCTTTTTTATTATCGTCAACATAATAAATAACCGAAATAAATTTTTGCTTTCCATGTTTAGCGGACTGTTTCGCAACAAAGACCGGCATAATATGTTTTACGAAACCGTAACGAACGAGAACTTGAATAAATTCCTGTTAGCCATTCAAACCATTCTTTTACTATCGATGATTTTCTACTCTTATGCCATTCATGAAGGCTTTTTATCATTAACAACTTTAACACAAATGCTTCTATTTCTTGGAAAAAGCTCTTTACTTTTAACTGTTTTTTTTCTATATAAGTTTTTAACTTATTTTATTTTAGGAAGTATTTTCTTTAGAAAGGAAACCGTCCTTCAATGGAATGACGATTTTTTCTCCATAATCAGCCTCAATGGTATTTTTTTATTTTTACCTGCTTTAATCTTTTTTTATGTAGAATCGGCTTTTTATTTTTGCTTTTATTTCTTTATTATTTACCTTATTTTTAATCTGTTTTTCATCTTTTACAAGATATATGCATTATTTTTTCAAGGGAAACATCTTTTGCTTTATTTTATTTTGTACCTTTGCACCCAAGAAATTATACCATTATATTTGGTGTATCGTGGAGTTATTTACTTAATAGAGCAAAAGAATACGATATGGATGCAAGTATAAAAAAAATTCTCGTTTCTCAACCTGACCCAAAGACTGAAAAGTCTCCGTATCATGATATTGCGGAAAAATATGGTGTGCAAATCATTTTTCGTCCTTTTATCAAAATTGACCCGGTAAATGCAAAAGATTTCAGAACCCAGCGAATTAATATTTTAGATTATACCGCTGTTATTTTTACTGCTAAAACGGCAGTTGATCATTATTTTCGTTTAAGCGAGGAACTTCGGGCACAAATACCTGAATCAATGAAATATTTTTGTGTTACAGAGGCAATCGCAGCTTATTTACAAAAATACATCATTTTCCGGAAACGTAAAATTTTCTATCCCGCATCAGGCAGAATTGAAGATTTGATGATTTATATCAATAAGCACAATAAAGAAAATTATCTGATGCCCGTTTCGGATGTTCATAAAGAAGATTTAACAAAACTTTTGGACGATAAAAAAATCAAATATCACAAGGCAATTATGTATCGAACTGTGAGTAATGATTTTGCGCCTGATGAAGCTTTCGACTATGATGTTCTCTTGTTTTTCTCTCCGGCGGGAGTTGCATCGTTGATTAAGAATTTCCCGGCATTCACACAAAATGGAACTTTGATTGGTTCCTTTGGTCCTACTACTGCTAAAGCGGTTCGTGAAGCAGGCTTGCGTTTAGATATTGAAGCGCCGAATCCGGAATCGCCCTCGATGACCGCCGCTTTAGAAAACTATTTGAAAACAGTAATGAAGCCCAAAGGAAAGAAATAAAATCTGTTGGATAATCGACTTACTTTTAAAAAAGAAGAACGAATTTCCATTCAAAGGGAAATAGAATGTTTATTCAAACAAGGAGATGCTTTTATTTCCTATCCTTTGCGGGTTGTTTATGTGACGCAAAAGCCGCTTTCTGGATCAACGGTTGCTATTTTGGTTAGCGTTCCTAAAAAAAAATTCAAACGTGCAGTTAAAAGAAACCGGATGAAACGATTAATCCGGGAAGCGTACCGTCTGAATAAAACCGCTCTAATCCGGCATTGTCAAGAAAAAGAAAGCGGTATGCTAATCGCTTTCCTCTTTATTGGAAACGAAATGTGCCAATGGAAAGAAATGGAAGCTGCCATGCAAAAATCTCTCGATACTTTAAAGGAAAAAATAGAATGAATCTTATAGAGCAGGCAAAAAAAACCGGCATCTTTCTTGCGCTGATTCCGGTTTATTTCTACAAATATTGCATTTCTCCACTCACGCCGGCTTCCTGCCGATATATGCCCACCTGTTCGGAATATGCTCTACAGGCTATCAAAAAATACGGACCTTTCAAAGGCGGATATTTAGCGCTTCGGCGGATTCTTCGCTGTCACCCCTGGGGCGGACACGGATTCGACCCTGTACCGTGAAGCCGGCAATATTCCGAAAATTTAACCTAACGTGAGTTCGACACCCTTTCCCACTTCCCCGATAAACTTTCTTTTTGTAACTAAAACAGAAATTATTCTTTCTTTTTATTCTAATTTTTCTCATTTTGCTTACATTGCCAAGTTGGTACTTGCTCCGTACTTGCTCCGTACTTGCTCCATACATACGCCGCTTGACATTTTGTTATTCCCGTTCCGGTTTTCTTTTTCACTTATCAGCCAAAAATTACCCAATCTCCCCCGATGGCAATTCATAACTCATAATCGGTTTCTTTTATGGAATTTTCTTATCCACTGCATCTATTTGATAAAACAAATTTATTCATTTAATATTTTTTATTTATGAAAACAACAATTTTGAAGGCGATATTCGCTATTGCCGTTTTATTTATCGCAGGGATGCTTTATGCCCAATCTAATCTGTTGACTGTGACCGGAAAAGTGATTGATGCCGACACAAACGATCCGCTCGTTGGAGCGTCTGTTGTAGAAAAAGGGACTAACAATGGAACAACTACTGACACAAATGGAAACTTTTCAATTAAAATCGAAAAAGGAAAAACGCTTGTATTCTCTTATCTTGGTTATATCACACAAGAAGTGAAAGCCAACAAGGCGCAGATGAATGTTTCGCTCAAGCCCAATAAAAAAACGCTCGATGAAGTGGTGGTAGTAGCATTCGGCACTCAAAAAAAGAGTTCGGCGGTAGGCGCCGTTTCCGCTGTCCAAGTATCTGCGCCATATCCGGCTTATTCCTACGATTCCGAAAAAAATGAGGAATACAGTTCATTTGCCGAAAACCGTTTCAAAGATGCGAAATCCGATCCGCTTTCTACTTTTTCGCTCGATGTGGATGTCGCTTCTTACAGCAATGTCCGCCGGATGATTAATCAAGGACAAAAGCCGGAGAAGGATGCTGTGCGCATAGAAGAACTTATTAATTATTTTTCCTACGATTATCCCAATCCGACTGGAAAACATCCGATTAATATCCTGACCGAAATGCAGCCCTGTCCATGGAAAAAACAAAACTTATTGGTGCGCATCGGTGTCAAAGCCAAAGAAATTCCATCCGAAAATATTCCGGCATCCAATTTTGTTTTTCTGATTGATGTCTCCGGCTCTATGGAAAGTCCCAACCGGTTGCCCTTGGTCAAATCATCTTTAAAGTTATTAACCAATAATTTAAGAGATAAAGACAGGGTTGCAATCGTGGTGTATGCAGGCGCTGCCGGCGAAGCGTTACCTTCGACTTCTGGCGCCGACAGGCAAAAGATTCTTGAAGCGTTAGACGCCTTGTCAGCAGGCGGTTCGACTGCCGGAGGCGCTGGTCTTGAATTAGCCTACAAGGCGGCTCAGAAAAATTTCATCAAAGGCGGCAACAATCGCATTATTCTTTGCACCGACGGCGATTTCAATGTAGGCGTTTCTTCCGACAAAGGTTTGGAAAATTTGATAGAAGAAAAGCGTCAGACAGGCATTTACCTGACGGTTTTGGGCTATGGAATGGGAAATTATAAAGATAGCAAACTGCAAATTCTCTCGCAAAAAGGAAATGGAAATCACGCTTATATCGACAATCTTCAGGAAGCCAACCGCGTGTTAGTACAGGAATTTGGCTCCACTATGTATGCTGTGGCAAAGGACGTTAAGATGCAGGTGGAATTTAATCCGGCATACGTCAACGCCTATCGCCTGATAGGCTATGAGAGCCGTTTGCTGAACAAAGAAGATTTCAACGACGATACCAAAGATGCCGGCGAATTGGGTGCAGGTCATACGGTAACAGCGTTTTATGAAATTATTCCGGCTGGCGTAAAAAATCCATACGGCGGAGTAGATGAATTGAAATACCAAAAAGCATCCTCGCAGGAATCGAAGCAGGGAGTGAACAACAATGAAATGATGACCGTCAAGTTGCGTTACAAACCAATCGACGGCGAAAGCAGCGTCAAGATGGAAATTCCTGTTTTGACGAGCGACAAAAATAAAACGCCGAGTGCCGATTTCACCTTTGCTTCGGCGGTGGCTATGTTTGGACAGTTGTTGCGCAATTCCGACTTCAAGGGAACAGCCGCGTATGACGATGTCGTTGCATTAGCCCGTAAAGGATTCGGCGAAGACAAACAGGGCTATCGCCACGAATTTGTCCGTCTGGCGGAATCGATGAAGCAGTTGGAGAAATAAAGGTTTTTCGTCAACAACTTGGTATTTTAGATTTTTCATGTAAATTTGTATTAAAAAACTTAATAAAAAACAAATATGAGAACAGCATTATTATTCGTATTCAGTTTGCTGTCAATAGCAATATACAGTCAGACAGGTAGAACTTTTACGGTAGAAAAATTATCAAAGCCGGAAACGTATCTTTCTACGCAATCGTGCAAGGACATTCTTGAGGATTTGATTTTGTCGGATATTTCTGCAAATCAAAATAGCATCAGAATGGATGAATTTCCATTCGGTATTCTCGCAAAAAGCAAACTGCCCGGTGAACTTGTAAGTTATGGATACCATTCCTTTTTCGACGGGATATACCGAGCATACGCCGACCATAGACCGATTGTGTTATCGCCCGATATGATTTGGCTGTTAATCAGTCAGGGGTTTGCACATCATGTAAACGCCGATCCGGAAAAAATGCGCCATTTTTTTGTCGATTTTTCGGGTAAACTGACATTGGTTGTTGCATCCGATGAAATAAAACTTGATAATCCCAAAAGCCCATGGGAAAAAATATTCCCTGAATTTACCAAACAAATTGCCGAACATACCGGCAATGAAATCATCAACTTACTATCGGCGGATTTTTCCACAACCACGTCAGTAGAAAAAATTGCTTCCGAAATAACCATCATGGAGACGATGAAAGACTATTTTGAATATCAGGTCTTTTATATAGCATGTGGCATTCCTGAAATAACATTGCAAGGGACTACCGAAGACTGGCAAAAAGTACTTGACAAAACAAAGCAGTTGGGAAAATATGATTTAGAATGGTGGACAAGTGAATTAGAACCGATTTTGGAAGAATTTATCAACGCCTCAAAAGGAAAAATCAACAAGGAGTTTTGGAAAAATATTTTTGTTACACGTACCGGAAAACCGGCATGTGGACCTTCTTTTACGGTAATTGACGGCTGGATGGTGAAATTTTTTCCATACGACAAAAAAGGAAATCGCAACAACTTGAAATCGCTTACCAGCAGTGGAGATTTGCCGGAAGAAATCGTAAAGGTTGATTTGAAATATTATAACGAAGAAACCGGAGTTACCACCCCGTTGGAACTCTGGGCAGGCTTTATCGGCTTGGAACAAAACAGGAAAAATTACGCACTAACACCCAAAACAGGCTGGATGATTCGTAAGAAAGATGTTGAGCAGAAAGGTTTACAACAAAAATATGAAAACGACCTCAAAACAATAGGGGAAATAGCCATTCGGGTTGAAGAAATTCCGGATGCTATTTACAGATTAAAGGAAATAAAAAGATTGATTATTCAATTTATTGGCAAAGTCAATATACCTGACCGGTTGGCTGAAGTAAAAATTGGCAAGTTAGAGATATCAGGAAAATCAAACAAGGCGGAAAGAGAAAGGATTCGGCAATTATTTCCAAATACGGAAGTTACAATCGACAGCCACAGCATGGGCGTTTCAATCGAATCTGCGACTAAAGATGAACAGCAGTCGAATATTTTGACCGTGAAAGGGAAAGTAACAGACGAAGACACGAATGAACCGATAGCCGGAGTTTCTATAAACGTAAAAGGTACAGGCATTGGGACAGTTACCGACATCAATGGAAACTTTTCCATTAAGATGGAAAATGGAGGAACGCTTGTATTTCGCTTTATTGGCTATGACGCACACGAAGTGAGTGTGAAAACAGAAACGCGCATTTCACATGTCGATTAATAAAGTTGTTTTAACGGCTCAATTCCTCCAAAACTTTTTTACCCTGATTCAACATTTCACTGTAAGGCGTTGGAGGAAGATTTGGGATATTAAATTTTTCAACAATTTCATTTAACCTGTTCAATTTGTCAGATGAAGGAGAACCTGACAATTGTTTGCGCAGTATCCTGATTTTTTCGGCATCCTGAATACCTTCCCGCAGACGTTCAAAGCGAATGGAACTGCGACCTCCGGGATATACAATATAAGTATCTCCGGCGGGGAAAGCCCTGAAACGTGAATCTATCACAGGATTTTCCACCCATGAATTGTATGCCCAGCGAAGAAAACCATCCAATCCGGCAGCAGTAGCATACCACGCAATGTAGGCGCCTTCAGCAGGATCAGAAAAGGTAAACACATTGGGAAACTGGTGTCCGCAACAAACGTAATAAGTGCTGATCAACCCATTCTGCTTGCGAAAGGCAAGGTCGGAAGCTTCAAATACAGCGCCAAAAGACACGCAAATGTCTTTCAGGTAGGGGTATTGTTTGTAACTCTTGTGATTGTCGGCAAGCGAAACGCCTAATTCAGGAGCTACTTTTTGTAATAGTTCCAGCATGGCTTTCATGTCTTCAGGCGAACGTTCGTCCATTGCAATGTTGGTAATATTCAACCACCCTTTTTCAGTAAGATGCTTGCGGAAATTAGTAAGAAAAGGCGACCAAAGCGCAATAAATTCCTCTGATCCGGGCTTTGCGCTTATATCAATATGCTTCCCTGAAGCGGCATCGTAATATCGTAGTTCGTTATTCCATGGAATCATTGAATAACAATTAATCATTTTTGTGATTCCTAATTGCATCATAAATTCCACCCAGCGATCAAATACTGTATAATCATACATCCAATTCCCATCGGCGTTTTTTGTCCACACAATCATATCTTCGTAAGCATCATAGCATTGATGATTCCATGGGTCTTTATTGAGGGTAGCGGTAATAACCTTTTGTCCGGCGTCTGCAAGCATTTTCATTGGCGCTTCCATCAATTTCCAATGCTCTTCCGACCATGGTTTTACATTATTAATCCGTGCTACTGTGGATGGATGCTGCCACAAATCCAAATGAAATTTCCAATCCTTCGCGGCAGGAAGCGTCTGGGGCAACACTTCGAGATTGATGTCCAACTTTTGCGTTTTTTGGTTTCGGGCATGTATCTTTAATGTACCGGTGTAAACGCCGGGATTGGCATCTGCGGGGATATTAAATGTCAACCATACGGGGCGCGCAGTGTTGGCTTCGAGATTAAAACAGCTCAGCGTGTCGAGCATATCAGGCGAAAGCAATGCAGGATAATCGCCGGACTTACGAGGACCGCAGCCTGTAAAATATTGGTCGGAAAGCACATATCGTACAAAGCGTGCCTGTGCTATGCCTGCGTCAAGGATGTTTTTTCTTGAGCGGAAAGGCGAAAATTCACATTCCACTTGCTTAATGTTTGCAGAGGACCATAATACCATTTGAGCGGAAACACGTTCCCCCCGCCAACCGCTACCTGACCACACTATTGTTTTCTCCATACCCGGTATGGACGATTTTGCATAACGAGTATCAATGCTTCCGAATGATACATTCAGTCTTTTAGATATTTTGCTCCAGTCGGCGAGCGTATCCGGATTGGGGTCGGAAGCTTCGACATACGTCAGGCAAGTTTTAGATGGATGCGATTCGGCAGATGCTATTACAACCATCGTAAGAAATAATAAAGAATAAAAGCATTTCATAATAATTTTTTATTTAAGTTTATCTCCACCCTCCGCCCAATGCGCGGTAGAGGATAATTTTTTGTTGAATAATATTATTATAGGTTGTATAAAGAGAGAGTTCGCTGGATAAAACGCTGTTCTGCGCCGACAGAACATCCAAGTAGGTGGCATAGCCGTTCACTAATAACTCTTGCGAGTATTCGTAGGCTTTTTTCAAGGCATCCACTTGTTCTTTCTGATATTCTGCCTGTTGCGCAATGAAATGAATAGACGCCAAAGCGTTTGATACTTCGTTTCCTGCATCGAGCAAGGTTTGTTTGAACAGAATAAACTCCGCTTCTTCCTGTAAACGGGCTATCTCTTTTTGAGTTTTCAAAGTCCGTCCGTTGAGGATGGGTTGAGTTAATCCGGCTACCGCATTCCAAAACAGCGAACTCGGCATGTTAAACCAGTTAGCCAAGCCTTTGGCGTCCGGTCCGACCGAACCGCTCAAAGTCAGTTGGGGATACATTGCAGCTCGCGCAACATTGAATTGTTCATGCGCAGAACGCAAGGCAAATTCCGCCGCCTGCACATCGGGGCGATTACTCAACAATTGAGCCGGCATGCCGATGTTCAACATTTCTGAATGAAAAAGCGTTAAATCAAAACTGCTTGAACGTGAAACAGTAGTTGGGGTTTTACCTAATAACCGGCAAATATAATTTTCCTCTATGGCGATAGAAGCATTGATCTGAGGAAGATACGCTTCAGCGGTAGCTAATTGCGCTTTGGCTTGCAACACAGCCACTTCGGTAACCTGTGCCGATTGTTTCAAGTCTTCAACCGTATGCAAATAGGTGGTATAACTTTCTATGCTTTTTTGCGTAACTTCCCGCTGATGATCGAGCATTATTAATTGGTAATAAGCAGAAGCAATGTTGGCTATGATCTGGGTTTGGGTAGCGCGGAGCGTAGCTTCCTGTTGAAAATATTGGGCTTGTTGCGATTTTTTAGCGCTACTCAATTTTCCCCAAATATCGACTTCCCATCCAGCCGTTGCCGCCAGCTTTAATTCCGTTAACGGATTGGCGGGTCGCATCGAGTTCCCATATTTTGATACATCGGAAAGAGACCTTGTTAAACCCAGATTCAAAGTAGGGAAAAAGGCGGCTTTGCTCTGTTTCACATACTCCGACATTTGCGCCAAACGGTTGATGGCTAATCGAACATTGACGTTTGAATCGAGCGCTTCCGTTATTAATTGTTGCAATAAAGGGTCATTGTAAAAATCATGAAACGGAATCATTGCACAGGTTTGGGTAGTGTCGTTATCTGCATAAATACGGAACAAGTTATCGACCGGCAATTGTGTCGAGCGTTTATAGGGCGTTACCGCACAACTTTCAACAAATATAACAGTTACCGTTAAAATGATTATATGTAAAATATATCGTTTCATTCTTTTACTTCTTTATAAGATTACTTTTCCTCTTTAGCGCAGCATCTAACGAGCCGAAAATAATGTACATAGTCGGTATCACAAACACGCCGAACAAGGTGCCGATTAACATACCGCCGGCAGCCGCCACCCCGATCGAGTGATTGCCTGCACTTCCCGCGCCGCCCTCGATTATCAGAGGCAACATTCCGAAGATGAACGCAAAAGAAGTCATTAGAATCGGGCGCAAACGTGCGGTAGCTCCGTCGATTGCCGCCTGAACGATACTCATTCCATGCTCATGCCGCTGTCGCGCAAACTCTACAATTAATATTCCATTTTTACCCAACAGTCCGATAAGCATAATAAGCGCAATTTGTACGTAAATATTGTTGGTAAGTCCCCACATTTTTACGAAGAAGTAAACGCCAAACAAACCGATAGTCAGCGATAACATAACCGACCAGGGTAGAATATAACTTTCATACTGTGCGCTCAGAATAAGATAAACAAACAGAAAGCAAAGCAGGAAAATGTAAAGCGCCTGACTGCCCGATTTTATTTCTTCGCGCGTCATACCCGAATATTCAATTTCATAGCCGGATTGCAATTTGGCGGCTTCTTCGTTTACGGCGGCAATTGCATCGCCCGTACTGAAACCGGGTTTCTGCGATGCCGTAATCGTAGCTGCCGTAAACATATTGTAACGGGTCATTGATTCAGGCTGCATGATTTTTCTGAAATCAAGCAAAGTGGTTATTGGCACCATATTTCCGGCGTTGTTTCTCACCATGATTTTCGACAGCGAATTGAGATCGGTGCGGTCGGCAGGCGGCGCCTGTACCATTACTCGGCAATATTTGGTAAACAGGTTGAAATCAGAAACCTGCATCCCGCCGTAATAAGCCTGTAAAGCAGTGAATACACTATTTACGTTAACGCCTTCCATCTTACATTTGTCCACCTGTATATCGAATTGATAAGCGGGGAAATTAACATTGAATGAGGTGGATACGAATCCCATTTCGGGACGGGCGGAGATATTTTTTATAAATCCGCTCAATACATCATAAAACTTGTTGACATCTCCTCCCGTTTTATCCTGAAGTTGCATCTGAATACCTTCGGAAGCGCCGAATCCTCGAATGGGAGGCGGAGCAAAGAATAAAATTCTACCGTCTTTTATTTTCGATACTTTTTTATTCAATGTGGCAATCACATTGGAGACGGAGAAAGTATCTCCCCGCTGTTCCCAAGGGATAAGAGCGCCGGTAATCATTCCGTGCGAACTTCCATTGACGCCGTTTAACATACTTTGTCCCGTAATTGTCATACGCGAAGCAAAAACCGATACTTCTCCCATGATACTGTCGATTTGCAACATTACTTTTTTGGTCTGCTCCATTGAAGTTCCCGGAGGCATGGTCACGTCGCCGCTGAGTATTCCCTGGTCTTCATTCGGAACGAAAGCCGTTGGAGTTACTTTAATCATCAGATACGCCGCTATGCCGAAACAAAGAATAATGAGCGGCGGAATCCAGCGATGTCCGGTAAAGAAATGTAATACTTTTTGATATTTATTGACCGTAGCGTCAAAAGCGATATTAAAATTGTGATGAAAGCGTGCAATGAATGAACGTTTTCCTTCTTCATCATCTTTAGGCTTAATAAAAATAGTACACAATACAGGGCTAAGCGTCAAAGCATTAATAGCGGAAAGAGTGATTGCGATAGCCATTGTCAATCCGAATTGCCGGTAAAAAACGCCTGCGGGTCCTGTCAGAAAGCTTACGGGAATAAATACCGCCGCCATTACCAGCGTAATGGAAATAATGGCGCCGGTGATTTCGTCCATTGCCTTCACGGTTGCGTTGAACACCGAGAGGGAAGAATCCGATTCCAATTTGGCGTGCACGGCTTCAGTCACCACAATAGCATCGTCCACCACAATACCGATAGCCAGCACCAAAGCAAACATCGACAATATATTGAGTGAAAATCCTATCACGCTCAAAAGGAACATGGTACCCACAATCGCCACCATTGCCGAAATAACAGGAATCAAAGTGGAGCGCCAATTTTGCAAAAACAGGAAAACTACCAGAAACACTAAAATAAAGGCTTCAACAAAAGTGCGTTTCACTTTACTGATGGACGCTTCCAAAAACTTATTGGCATCGTTCGGTATCGTATATTTTACTCCCGGAGGAAATGTTTTGGATAGATTTTCCAATTTGTCTTTTAAGGCATTGACCACATCGCGGGCGTTTGAGCCTGGGGTTTGGTAGGCGGAGAAACCGGCTCCGGGTTTTCCGTTAACAGTGGTAGAAGCCGAATAGTCGAAAGCGCCCAAATCGACTGTCGCCACATCTTTTACGCGGAGAATCCTTCCGTCGTTCAATGCCTTGACGACAATGTTCTCATAATCGGGAGCATTGGTAAATTTACCTTTGTAAGTCAGCGTATATTGGAATTGCTGATTGCCGTTCAAGCCGAACTGTCCGGGAGCGGCTTCCACATTTTGTTCCTGAATGGCGGAAATAACATCGTTGGGAATTAAGTTATAAGAAGCCATCTTTGCAGGGTCTAACCAGATACGCATCGAGTAATTTCTTCCGCCGAACGCATTCACCTGCCCCACACCCGGTGTACGCGCCAACTCCGGAACGATATTTATTAGGGTGTAGTTTTGAAGAAACGTTTCGTCGAATTGCGGATTATCGCTGTAGATAGCGCCGATGAGAAGCTGGTTATCCAACATTTTTCTTGTCGTAACTCCGAATTGAGTTACTGACGAAGGCAATTTGCTCATTGCCGAAGCAACGGCATTTTGTACATATACCTGCGCCATATTGGGGTTGGCGCTTAAATCGAAATAAACGCGGATGCTTCCGCTGCCGCTGTTGGTAGCATTCGATACCATATAGGTCATCCCTTCTACGCCGTTGATGGCTTCTTCAAGAGGAGCAATGACGCTTTTCAGAACGGTTTGCGCATTGGCTCCCGGATAGGAAGTGGAAACAATAACCATCGGAGGAGCAATATTTGGGAATTGCGCTATGGGAATACTGATGTAGCCGATTATGCCTAATACGCAAAGTATAATGGAAATGACTGTGGCAAGCACCGGTCGATGTAAGAGTTTTTTTATCATTGCGCATCAATTTTATCTCCGTCCTTTATTTTCCCGATACCATCCAAGACTATTTTATCGCCTTCGTTCAATCCCGAAGCCACAATAAAACTCTCGCTTGTATTATTTGATACCTTAATATTAGTAGCGTGAACCGTATTGGTTGAATCCACCGTAAATATCATCTTCTTGTCCTGAATATCGAAAGTCGCCTTTTGAGGTACGATGATTGAGTTTTTATAAATAGTTGGAATCCGGATGGTTCCCGAACTACCCGATCGCAACAGTGTTTCAGGATTTGGAAATACGCCCTTCATTTGCAATGAGCCGGTAGCAGGGTCTATCAGACTGCTTCCCAACTCAACCTTTCCTTTATGCCCGTAGATTTGTCCGTTTGCCAGAACCAATTCGACCGGCGGCAACTTTGCCACCTTTTGTCTTAACGTTCCGGGAGTGCTGTCGGCAAACTGTAACAGAAACTTTTCATCGAAAGAAAAATAGGCAAATACATCGCCGCTTGAAGCAACATCCGTTATCGGAGTGGAAATTCCTGCGGTAAGCAAACTTCCTTCCCTCAGGGATATTCTTCCGATAACTCCCGAAACGGGACTTTTGATGAGTGTATATCCCAGATTGATATTGGCGTTTTCGTAGGCGGCTTGAGCAGCTTGGGCGTTGCTTTCTGCTGTCCGCAATTGAAGCGGGCTGATGATTCCTTTCTCAACAAGCGGTCTTAGCTTTGTCACTTCTAACTGTGCATTATCTAATGCCGCTTTAGCGGAATTAACCGCTTGGCGATAGTCGGCGTCACTGATTTTTAAGATAGGACTCCCTTTGCTCACGTTATCGCCTTCATGCACATAAATTTTTTGAACATAACCTGTAGCGCGAGGAAAAATTTCTATCGCATCCTGACTTTGTATCTGTACGGGGAACAGCGTATAAACCGTTGCATCGCCGCGGCTTATGACTTGTACTTTGTATTTTGCCGGCGCCGATTGACCGGTTGGTTCTTTTTTTCCTTTACATCCTCCAAGTAACAGAGCGCTTATTGCCATAACTCCACCGATCATGCCGGTTAGCATTTTCCAATTCTTCATGTCAGTAAAAAATTAATTTGCAAAGGTATTAATTTTCTAAATAAATAAAAATAATGGTGTACACATAAATGGAATATTTGTAATAATTAATACATATCAGGAAATCCTTTCCCTAATTCGCTTATTTTTTAGTAAGCTGAGCAGAAAAATGATAAAGAGACGGCAGTAGAGCGGCAGAGGAGCGATAGAGGAGCGGTAGAGGAGCGGTAGAAGAACGGTGGAAGAACGGTGGAAGAATATTTGTACTATGATTTTTCACAAATTCAAAAATATTGTGATTTTTATAGCAAATATATGAAAAATTTGCTTTAGCTTTGCAGCATAAATAACCGGATTATTAACTATAAAAAATTTTATTATGTCGCAAGTTAAGGATAACGCTATCATCACAGGGTTAAGTGGAAAACTGGGAGAACAAATCGTTTTACGTCATTGGAACGGCGCTACGTTTTTATCCAAAGCCCCTGTAAAGAATCACAGTTTACTTAAAAAAGAAATGTATGAGAAAAACCGGCTCCTTTTCAAGGAAGCAGTCGGTTATGCCAAGAATGCAATAAAAGATCCGGGCATGAAGCAAGATTACCAAAGTAAATGCAGTGTACGCCAGAATGCCTTTACGCGAGCTGTACAGGATTTTTTAAATGCTCCGCATATCGGGGAAATTGAACTGTCGAACTACACAGGTGATACAGGCAGTTTTATCAGGATATATGCGACCGACGACTTTCGTGTAAAAGAGGTTCGAGTGCAGATTGAAGACAAACAAGGCAAGCGGATAGAAGCCGGATTTGCCGATCGGGAAGGCGATACCGATTGGTGGAGATACTTTATAAGCGTGCAAAATCCGTTTCCGGAAGGCTGTAAAGTGATCGTTTCGGCTTATGACCTGCCGGGGAATGAAGCGGTTAAAGAAATTACAAAATGTTAGATACTCAAATATATTTATAAAAAACCGCAAGGAATCGCTTTCACAACTTCCCTGCGGTTCACACTAATTATTAACTGTTTTCTTTTTTATACGGCAACGCCGCTTCGATTATATCTTCCAGAAAATCATACTGGTGCGGTTTGCAGCGTCGTTACTGCCGGAAAGCAATGTCCAGCCCATTGCTCTGCCGGATAATTCGCCGATTTTAAAATATACTTTGTCTCCGGCTTTTCCTGCAACGGTGAGCTGTATGGCGTAAGTTGCCTTGTTGTAATATGGGGGACTGTCACTCGGACCGTGA
>Ga0209629_10001394_pt1 | contig 15223 bp, 7 predicted proteins | sample TergutCu122P5_FD_187286 | JGI IMG/M metagenome (GOLD analysis project Ga0209629, IMG submission 187286) | Cubitermes ugandensis P5 segment gut microbial communities from Kakamega Forest, Kenya - Cu122 P5 (SPAdes) (version 2) | ecosystem: Host-associated > Arthropoda: Insects > Digestive system >...
AAACCCCGGTACCCAGTGAATAGGAGGTTGGGTGGGCACCCGAGCCGGTCGGACATTTTGGAGAACAGAAAAATCTCTTGCCTCCACTAAGATTCAAACCCCAGACCATCCAGTCCATAGCATAGTCACTATATCAACTACACTACCCTGGCACTTGTTGCAAAAGAAGTTTAAAAAACAAACTCAAGAACTATGCTGAATCTGTCTGCCGCAGTTCACAATGCAGCAGTCAACGGATATCCAAATTGTGATACAGTGTTGCTGCTGCTGCTGCTGCACACCATGAAGGCAAATGGGGGAACAGAGGTAAGCACCACTCATTCATGAACTCAGCACTAGATGGAGGTAAATGGTCAACTTCACACACTGGCTGCTTTGTCACCAGAGAAAAAGTGACAGGCACCCAATGACCAATCAGCTGAAAGAAACCGAGAAGCTTCAAACATGAGACAGTCTCTCGACTCCATGAGGAAGTAAAGCACAAATCTCAGATGTCAAGCCTGGTGGAGAGAACAAATATACTAAGAAAGACGCTACAACCATCCTTAAAGGCAACAGTCCTATGTAATGACGCACACTAAGATGGTTCAGGAAGATAATGAAAAACACAAAGAACAGAGGAAGTATCTAGTACAAAACTGAAAATGAAAAACTGTGGGAATACAAAAGCGACTAGGAACTTCTTGTTCTGTAATGTGTATAAAACAGAAGCAATGCTAGAAGATGGTATAAAAATTTGAAAAGCATTTTTCTTTCACTGCAAACCTCCACATGATGTTGGTGAACTCAATACTTCTATTTGTGAAGAGCAGGATCATTCAAACCTAAGCTTACCTGCTGTTACCTCTTCTACTGCACGGTTCTCCTCAGCTCTAGAGGTGTCAATATCATCTTCACTGTCACTATGTGTCTCTTGTCTGGTCTTCTTGACAGGTGGCTCCCATGGCTGGAGAGAATCAATGTCAATACTGCACTCCCAAACACAGAGCTGCCCATTGCGACTTACTGTTGTCATGTCTAAGGATCCCTTCTCAAAGAAGCATGCCACTATAGAGTCAGTGTGGCTTCCCAAAGAATATGTCTTGAAGTTGGCAAACTTTTCAAGACTGTACAGCCTTACAGTCATATCCTTTGACCCAACAGCTAAGATCCTGTCAGAAACATGATTTTATGGAATAGTAAACACTGCTCAAATCATTAAATCACAGTAACAATGACACAAACTGCACAAAGTTCTTCAAGTACAGATAAACTGAACAGATGCACAATACTAAATATGAGTAATAAACTACACAAATCCATTAATGTAATGGAAAAGTGTTCCATTACACACAGGTGTAGAAACACACTGCACATTATGTTTACAAGCAGAACAGGAAAAAACATCAATTTACGAAAAGAAGTAGGCACACCTTGAATCTGAGGACCAATCCATGCAAGTTGTTTCATCAAAAGAGCCATGGAAAACTCGCTCCATAATAAATGGGTTAAATTCCCCAGTGTAGGGCCCAGGAGCCTTGAAGACAAACACTGAAACAATTAAAAATGTTACCGATACACACAGAGGGTTCTAAGAGAAATTGCACTCCAAAGGCTTCTAGTCTGGCTGGATTAGTTATATGAACTTTGTGAATTACTAATTTCCTGCCTCATAAGATGTTTTTTCCCTCTGAAAAATGTCCCCCAAAATTACCTGGCATCGTAACACTAGAAGGTCAAATTGTTACATAAGAAGGGTATTAACCTGAAAAAATACCTTGCTAATTATGGGGTCAGGCTTTTCACCTGTGGCATCTTATGAAGTGGAAAATAGGGGAAGTTTCACCTAAGACAAAAATCATACCTATCGAAATCTGCAGAATATAATCATGGTGGCCTCCCCCTGATGACATCAAATGTAACAGTTTCTTATGAAGGTATGTCAAAATTATTGTTTCTAGGGCTCTGGGCAATATTCACAGCCTTTGTCTTCAGAATAGAACATATGTCACACAGGCAACAAAACAACCTCTGCAGTGAGCCCTGATGAATTGTTTTGCTAAAAAGTATGAATGTTTTCTGTTCACAAAACTGTTCCTAAAAAGGTTACACATTTCTTTAGTTTCTGAGAACAAAACCTTGATTACATTCTTGCAGTCAATGGCAGTAGTCAGGCCACCTCACCTTTGTGCAATGTGTTCAGCACAACAGTTCACACTGCTGTATATTCTTGCAGTCAATGGCAGTAGTCAGGCCACCTCACCTTTGTGCAATGTGTTCAGCACAACAGTTCACACTGCTGTATATTCTTGCAGTCAATGGCAGTACAGTCAGGCCACCTCACCTTTGTGCAATGTGTTCAGCACACCAGTTCACACTGCTGTACATTCTTGCAGTCAATGGCAGTACAGTACACAAACCCTCGCCAATAACACTGATGTCCTTCAAACGATTAACTTTTAAGATATCCAACAACAATCTGCTATTCAATCATATAAAAAACCTGAATATTCTCTTCAACTGCTCAAAATTACTAATCATGGCCTTGGAAGTTAAATATTCCTCCATCACTTGCCTGACAGAGTTAGGTTAGGCATAACAACATACTGCTATAACAAATTAAACTTCGACAGCTGCTGTGGTGGTAATTTTACTTACCATTATTATCCTTACATGCTGCGAAGTGCTTGCCATCTGGACTAAAGTGCAGGCATGAAACAGGACGTTTGAAACGGTACTTGTGAATTATCCTCTGACTCACCATGCTGATTAGATGGGCTTCCCCTTCTAGAACAGTGCAGATAACATTTTGACACACTTAATCCCCTATGCACTGCACATAACACACGGTTTCTGTTCTTAAGTAAATGCAAAACCAAATCCTCAAATGTGGGCAGACATACAACATTATATGGAGATGTAATGGAGATTATATAATCAACTCAGTAAATATTAACAAATTTAAAAATGAGATTTTAGGTTCTCGCAGTGGTTAATACTGAGCCATGATCTTCTGGATGTGATGTCATGTATTTTTGCTGATGTTTAATCATGTCACATCCCCAATAAACAGAGACTTAACATTCAACACTTTTCAGAACTTCCAATCTCATGTGGACCATTGCTTCTATGAATGTGGACATGCAAACTGAAGCCCCTTAGTATGCACAAGTAAAGTCTCAAGTTTGAAGACCAATAATGGTGAGAGATCAAAAATATATAAGGGTCCTAATGTACACTGTTCGTAACTTCTGTATAATTTTAACCAAAATTCGCACGTTGACAAATTGGAGTAATGATTCCAAACATGAAAGTTCACAAAACTCTATCTGGTGAGAGTCACCTGAAACATGCAGATGGACAGACATGCATGATGAAGCTGTCACTTGTCACATGTTAAGGCACTTAACACAAGCAAATCAGATCACAACTGTCATAACATGCTGATTGGTCAGGTCTGTGACAGAAGAAAACTGAGCACTGGTAGCCAGCCAAACTAAAGGACTGATACTATATCGTGCAACAGAAACACCGTATGGACTGCACTGCCATTACAATCAAGCACATGTTACAGCTACGCCATTACCACAAGCTCCACACCTCGAACAAAGCTGCCCACTTTAAATGGGTATAAATATTACACAGTTCATGTGAATTGACGGAAGTGCTGTGGTATACACGTGTCCCTTTTATTGCGTCCCTGAGCATAAGAGCTTTATCACACAGAAAGCCTGCATCCAATACACATCCCATGACAGAAGTGATGCTCAGGGACATCATGCCTGACATACACATACATCATATATAGTTTATTCTAATTTAAACACGGAGATCGTTTATGTATACTATAACTTTGTAATCTAAAGCATCTGATGTACTGCAGCTCAGAGGCCATTTTTAATACAGAGACCATTCCTTGAAAATAAAGACCACCAATTGGTGGTGCACGCTTGAAATGTCACCTTTCACATTCATGAATCTTTTCTTCTGTGTCAGAAACTAATGCCACATTTCTTGCCAGCAGAACACACAGCCCTTTAAATTATTTTTAGTGACTCCCTATCTGTGAGAGATCACACATGCATGCCTATATTATACACAGTCCCCAAAATATGCATGCCCTACATCACAGAGTGACACTATTCATATATTATGGATAGTGGCTAGGCTCTGGCATGCAAGAGGAAGAGGAAGCTGTGGAAGCTGTGATGGCACTTTGAATTAAGAAGGTTACTGATATCATAAGGAACAGGCCTGCACTGTTGCAAGCCACAGCAAGAACCAGAGCCCACTGCCAACTTTGTAAAGAATAAGCCATACACTCACAGTTGTGTTGGCATGTTCTTAAGAAAGAAAACTGCATGGGCAGCTTAAGAAACTACATAGATAAACACCTACAAGAAAAAATTACAGAACTGTAACATTTAGTGCCTGTTTAGGTCTGTGTTGGCTTGCTGGTCAGTCTCTGCACTAGGTACACAACCAGACCTTCAGCTAGGCCTGCAGACATGTTTGCACATTGTCTCCAGATCAGTCATTCAGGTAAGGTGTGCACATCAGTTTCTGTGTTACATCTGTGGCAAGTTTCAGTTACAGCAATGTTACATCTCCAGACCACTTTCATCATGTGAGCCATAAGGTTCTCACAGCAGCAAAGATTCAAAAGGCTCAAGTCTTCTGGGATGTTACAACACGTAGGCAGGTACACAGCCAACGACATTTTGGAGGACCATAGTGCTTTCATCTTCAGGGTCAGAGTCCAAGAAGTAATTCTTCTTGGTTGACTATTTGAACCCTAAATAAGTGCTACAATCCCCAGAGACATGCAAAAACCTCCATGATATGATAATCCTGGAGACTTGAATCATCAATTTCATCATACTACAGACCTGATTCTAACACTTTAGAGTTTCAGTTATCAGTGCAGTTTGCTTGTGTTACCTTCATTGACAGCGATAAGCGTGCATCCATTTGGTGACAAAGCAAGAGTTGTGTAATTAAAGCGGCTTTCAACCGGAAGTGTTGATGATTTGTTGCTGCAACAGAAAAGGAAGACAGGCCAATATTAAAAAAAAGATATATTACCATCACCATCACTGGAAAATATTCTGCAAAATATGAAACTGTTACAAAGAACACAGACATGAATCTGCCGACTTGCATGACGGACTTGATGTCCAGAAGTTACCAATATCACACCAAGAAGTACTGGAAATAAAGCAAACATTCGAAGACCGTTCTGAAACCAACAAGACAATAAAAAATGTCTGGGCCAAAAGTAAATATGATGGAACTTACTGCCTTGTTTATGTAAGACTTTTACACTAAACTGAAAACTGTGTCCGGATCAACTCAATGTACGTATCCCTAGCTCCTCAGCAGACATCCAATGACTTCCTGCCACGTGCTTCCAGCAAGCAAAACTTGAGGTTTTCATACCAGTGATGATGTAGCTTCAAGAATTCTGGAATATGATGCTGTATCAATTCATACACACTTACAGACACTTCAGAGAACACTGCTAGCTCCATCTTAAAAGTCTGCGTAGCCCCTGACAAGTTACATAATAGCAGAGCTGTGACATTACATGTCACGCAGGCACAGAAGGGAGGCAGAAGTATAGTTCTACCCATTCTCAACCCTGACACTAAAAGGGGTGGGTGGTCTGAACCATACCCCTACCACTGGGTTGGCCTCAGAGTCAGCCTGGATGGGTCCAGAAAATATCACCCCACCAGGGTTCAAACCTTGGCCTGCCCAGCCCAAAGCGAGTTGTTATACCAACTGAGCTGTACTGACCCCAACAAGTTACGTACTATTTACCAATTAACGTGGTGAAATGCACCAGAAGACTTGACTCTGTTTCCAGCATACTGGGAGAGTTGCAGCATAACTTTACTTCTTTCCCACTGCCGCAAGCTTCGCACTTTCTCTTGGTACAAAAAGTTCATCACAAACCTTCACAAAGTGAAGTCCATCCAGGTAAGGTACTTGGATAATAACTATTCTTTAACACGTACTCTTGTGTGGCCCATTAGTAGAGTGATGTCCAGAGCTCACAATGAATTCCATTATACAGTCCATGAATTAAGAAAAGTAAAATGCATCACTGACTTGCTGACCTCATCTTTCATCTTTGACATTGAAAAGGCACTATATAATACTCAACTGGAGCTAACTAGCTTGCAGAGACATAGAGAACTAACACAAACATTTACTTCCACAAAATTTGTTGGTAAATGGTTAAGTAGATAGGTAAGTAAGTTAAGAAGTCAAAATGCACTATCTTGGAAGATGAACAAAGCAAGACACTTTCAACATTTCTACCCACCCACACTGTGCAACAGCATTCTTTCTAAAGAATGAGAACAAATCCAAAATTAGGTTACAAAAGACACATGACTGTATGGGTGCAGAGGGTCACTGATACTTCCACACTTATTACAAATAATAGGAAGCTCATCAACAACCACAACCAGCACCACCCACTGTACCAACTTTGTTGAGTATTGGCACTTTTTACATTTATTTGGGTAATGTATGATACTCAGCTTCATAAAACATATTTAAATTATTGCATATCCTCTTTCTGACTCACTACAACACTTGAACCATTTAATCTGGCCCTTCAGTCACAAATTTTGCCCATCCCTGCCCTAGTATGTATGCTGTGCAACTGCTTTTATTGCACACACAATCCCACTGCTCCAAAATTCCACAGACCTCACAATGTGTTGCCATAAATTATATTTCCTTCTATTTAATTTAGAACTGGTTTCACATAAGTTCTATTCAGCACATTTTATGGCAAATACCAAATTTTCATACACTGTGCAATTCTTGCAACAATTTAATTTCCATACAAGTAAGTTATTACACTGGGTGACAGAAATCAGACTCAATACCACACAACAATGTTAGTACAAACCTCTAAATTTGAAACTACTGAACCATTGCAGATATCAACATTTACACTACCACATCCAAGCTCCCCATACCAAGGAAATGTACAGATTACCATAAGCAATCAAAATCAGACAGTAACACACAGTAACAAGACAAAATACTGTACTCCTTATTCAGAAACACTCTGAAAACACAGTTTCTTCTCTGTAGTTAGACAATTCATGTAGGCATCATCTTCTTACAGCCAGAGATTAATGTACACTGTATGCTATTCACTTCTGTACCACAAAATACTGCAAACTACTGGTATACTGCTAAAACAGCTAGGCTGCAAGGTAAGTCAGTAGAGCACATGCAAGGAACAACAGTGTTTCCCCTTTGTCATCCACATTTTTCTTGTGAATTCCAACAGTCTGGCCCAAACTAATTTCAAGAAAATCTCTAAGCACTGCAGTTCAAAAGCAGCCAAAAGATAACAGAAGCAGTGAAAAACATCATGAAACACTGTAAAATAATGTGTTGATTTCAGCTCGAGACTGAACTGCTACCGCACAAAGTGCTGTCATATTTAACTCAACACTGGACCAATAAGGATTAAACATTAGATGGACAGACATGATTTCCCCTAATTTACTTCACAAAATCTGGGATGAAAAGAAAAATACTCTTCTTAAATGCTGAGATACGTGTTTGAGACAGTGCATATATTACATTAAAATTATTATGGTCCGGTACTATCCCCTTCAGACGTTTCTAATATTTTAAAAACAATAATTTTACAAGAATTTCTCACCTCTTAAGCATTATAAATGAAGATTCTTTTCCAGCATATCCACAAGTTCCAATATTGTACCAGAATCTTGACTGAACACTAAACTTGTAATTAAAAAAGCAATGAAAATGAGTTATGATATTCCCCTAATGACTTACATATGATATAAAGTTCAGTATTAAGATACATTAAGGTCTCTCATCTGATACAGAGGATACAATTTCCCACTACTATGGGCATGGACTGCCAGATTGTAACTCTTGGGTATACTGTTGTAGTCAAAAACATGATGTTAGACCTGCTGTTACAACAGTGCAATGCACAGCCACATACAGGAATATCAGAATGATGCGTAGAACATTCAATGCTATTTATCAAAATAAGTAAACTAAAATGTAAATAACAGTGAAGTCATTGACAACAATGAAATACAACATGCCACTAAATATGCACAAGCACTGAACAACCTACTAGTACTACAGCTTGACAACCCAATTTCCAGGCTTGGCCTCCTCACTGACACTGAATAAAACCCTGCAGCAGAACATAACTAAGTGACACAAGAGAATTTCAGTGGATAACAAAAAGCAACTGACAGCTGTAGAATCTCAGACTGTACCGCATTCACACTTCCACATAGAGGTCACAGAAAGAAGTCACATGGATCAGCCCTTTCCACATTTCTGTTAAGTTGTTGGACTTTCCCTCCAGTGTACTTCCCTGCATTCCTGTCCACTCATCTAGCAATTATGTTCACAAAAAACTTCACTAGCAGCAAGTTCATTATGTTGACACAGACCAGAAAGGGTTGGATGGACAGACAACTGTAGGCAGAGAGGGAAGCACTGCTATCACCAGCATCTATGGTGCCTCTTTCTGAAGCCTCAGTGAAATTACCCAGTTTGGTTAAGAGGTACCATAATATCATAGTGGAAATATTGTAAATATTTCTCCTTACTTCTTTAAGTCATAAATTGTAATTCTGTTTCCCACAGGGCTGATGACTGAATTCCCGTCTGGTGTGAAGAGCAGGTTGCCTTTCCGGTACACTGTTCCAAACAGATTTGAAAACTACAACAAGAAATGCCATAAAAAATACAAGAAACCACTCACTGTCATGAAACATGCTAAATTCAGGCTACAAACCGCCATGAGCTGCAGTCTGTAAGTCATAAGACAAATATATTAGGCAATAATGTATGTGTGAGTTTACAGTAGGGCTTGACAAATGATACATGACAGGCCACCCTGGCAACTATATTACTTTTCAGAGTGACTTGAATTTCAGAAGCACATATTGTAAATGAATGTGTTTTTCATTTCTTTGTCTGAGAACTCCAGTTCAACAGCCAGTTCATTAATAAGCAGCTCACCTATAACCACCAACAAAATGTCTAACTACCACAATCATCTCAGTATACTACGAAAACACATGGAAGAAACTGTTGACATCTTTGCTGTGACTGGCACTGAATATGAAGTTAAAGATAAAGGAAACCAGATATGAGGGTGCAGGTGGTTTCACATGTCCAGCTACGCTACTGTGTAGGGAAATACATGTGTATCAGTGATATAAGAAATGAAATGAAAATCAGTCTCAACACAACCACATCTTTATTAGATGAAAAAGTCTGTCTAATAAAGCAACGCGTTTCAACCCAAATTAGGTCAACTTCAGGTTAACAAACTTTAAAAAACATCATGAAGAAGACAATATAAGTACTTGATTGGTGATAATAAAAAGTTTTTTTAGATACATAAAAATAAGATAAAATTGAATAATATATGTCAACTAGATATTTCATATATAGTGTTCACAATTATATTTCACTTTTCATTCTGAAGTTGTTTAGACATCACTATCAATCTAAGTGTTTTCTCAGAAAAATTTCTTGAATCCAGCAATCTGCACATCCTTCTATCACAGGAGCATTCAGAATTATGTCACAACCCCTCATATTATGTAATTCCCACTGTTGCTATTTGCAGCAGCACTGGAATACACAGCTGACCAAAATATTGGGTACTACTGCCCACAAGTGGTAAAATTCTTGGGTATTTTCTCATCTCACTGCACTAAAATCCACCTTGTGGGGAACAGAAAAGTATGCCAATAACTCAGATAGGCCACTCACTTCTGGGATGACATAATAACAAAAACTGAAAGTGACCCCATTTAAAAAAAACACTGCCATATTTTTCTAGTGCCTTCTCTGACCCTGAGACTGTGGCATCCAGGGAAGGACGAGTCAAAAATGGGAATAATTTTACTTCAGTATCTACCTGTACATGATGCAAAAATTGGTCGTTTTCAGTTCAGTTAAGTTTCATATGAATGAGTCTGATTCAGCGGTTTTTCTGTTTGTTAGAAACAGAATGAAATGTGTAGGCAAAACGGTGACATCAGAACATTCAAAACAAATGTGTCTGATACATTTTCTGCAACACAGCACAAAGACAAACAGTCTTCAGTTGGCAATGCAATTGATGGTGTTATTGCAAACGAAGCGTCCTCACGTAAAACCAAACTGTAACAGGCTTGTTAAGTTTCACTCCTTTAAAAGCATGGAGAAGAAACTTAAGCAAAAAGGCTGGTGCAGGAAAGGAACTTGACTTCCATTCACAGAATAGTGGGATAGCAAGCTGTAAGGTATGCGAGTCCTCTGCCATTATTTCAGATATGAATTCAAAATAAGTGATCGACCTTGCAGGATTTTTCAAGTTGCTGACATTCACGAAGCATGATAATCAGTAGGAAAAAATGTGAGAAAGCTACGTGCTCCACTGACTCTCAAGATACCCCTTTGAACTCCTACTTCAAATGACAAAACGTCTGATCCTTTGAAAACACTTTTTAATTTATTTTGCTATTCACCCCTCTATAAAATATTCCACTTTGTCAAGTGACAATAAACAAACATCTCTCTTGGCGGAACATTCCCACGAAATAGTACACACGTGTAAAAAGGGCAGCAAGTGCAGTCCGTACTCTCCGTTAGTTTACTTGCCTTATAAGCGAACTTCATTGTTTCTTAAATTAAAGTTCTGTGCACCTATCATTGGTCTATTATTTTGCGTATTAGCTCAAACACTGAATGCACAAGGACATACAAAACACCGGCCGCCTCCATAGTAAACCAATGCACGCCATGTCCACACTACCAACGTGAACAACATATGACGACCACGTGCCGAACGAACTCTCAGTGCAACCAACTTTGAAACAATTCGTCCTCGGTTTCACTGTCCACTTGATCTTCTCCCAGTACACCCATTTTCACCTGTTTGAACATGAATTGTTTCAATCGATGCATCTAAGTTATAGACTCGCTATATTTAATGCGACACTGCAGCCCGTGTTTTCTTCTGATGAACTGTAGGATAAAATATTGAACTACTTTAAACGATATCTCACCGACGAGATGTATTTTCCAAGAGAACGAAGCTTTAAATGCAGTATGCATAGGCAGATAGGAACTTAACGGGAAAACCTTCATTTTAGGACATGTGACAATTAATTACGTTACACATTCCATTACTATGGGTTTAAGTGTTACCTCTCTAATATAATTTTTGGTCCTTTAGTTATAAATTCTGAAACCCCACATTAACTCAGTTTTACAGCTGTTCAGCGAATCTGATCGCGATATGACGTCACACGAATGGGGTTTGAGAGTGATATTCCTATTCGTCACGGAATTACCCAGCACTCGTTATCAGCCAATAGAAACTCGACATACACTATAGCTACACCTGAAAATTTCTACTCATCACATGACCCATACCGTTGTGTAGGCCATATTTGACAGTGGGCCGCCTAGTTTAGGAGTGTGAGCGTGTATGAAGATTGTTGTTAGGAAAATTTAAGGAATCGTAATTAATCCACAGTTAAAATGGCCCTTGATGCGGAACATCCTGTGTACGGCCCTTTCTTTGGTGTAATGGGTGCTGCGTCGGCAATCATTTTCAGTGGTGAGTAACAGTTCATAGATCTATTGATTGGAATTAAGGAACTTAATGTAACATTCGGTCAGTCCACAGTGGTATGAAAACGCATCAGCCCGTGATCCCTAGTTTCATAAAGATGCATATTTTAGGACTATGGATTTCTCTGCACCTGCAGAAAATTATGTAAGTTGATTTCAGAACGATCAACGAAAACGTAAAATGTTCACCTGATCACCGTTGAAGTATGGGGTTGTCGCTGGAACATACGTGCTTCGGATAATTTTGAAATGTGTATTATGTTTCCTATTACTGCTAAATGATTTAAAGTTCATGTTTCGATGGTTACAATAAATTATCAATAACTGAAATTAATACACGTTTGACGGAACCTGTTCTTTGTAAATACCGTATGGCGAATGGTTAAGAGGGTCACTTGCATTGCACGTTAGTGACGGTTTCGGTGTTGCAGCATTGCCATGTAGCTATGTTCCAAACAGAAAAAAATTAAATACCGCAAACCTGGTATCTTAAAAGTTGTGACCTACATTTACTTCTCTGATGCAGATAGAATAACGTAAGCCCGTTTATGCTATAATTATTGCATGAACTGAAAGGTATTATGTATGATGAGGGACATTTTCAATACCTCAGGGATTGTAATGTATGTATCTGACCCTGTTGCAGCCCTGGGTGCAGCATATGGCACAGCCAAGTCAGGTACTGGTATTGCTGCCATGTCCGTGATGCGGCCAGAACTTATAATGAAATCAATCATTCCCGTAGTCATGGCAGGTATTCTTGCAATCTACGGTCTGGTTGTGGCTGTACTGATAGCTGGTGCACTAGAGGAACCTGAAAAGTACTCTCTTTTCAAGTAAGTGTTATGAGCCCCCATATTAATCTTCTGTTAAAATGGATGTCATAAAGACATTAGATGCCATATTCTGGCATATAAGGTAATGCAGTTGTGATGTGTTGTATGGGGAAAATCTAATTAACTATAGCTGTGCAGCAAGGTAATGGTCTGTGGGTGGCTGTTGAAACTAAAACGGGAGGTATCTTATGTAATAAGTGTGTTGAAGTTCGAAGAACACATCTTGAGTTAACAGAGCCAGTCATTAATGATACCGTACAACACATTCTTTTTGTTGAAGTATGTTACAACCAGTCAGAATACCAGATAGCATTTAGCCGTGGCTTCTCTGCTCTGTAATTAATATTTTAGTTCATTACTTCCATTATTTCTGTTCACATAGTGCCATAGTCCAATATTTGTTGGTCCAGTAGTCTAAAGGCTGGCCTTCTGCAATGGGGTTGAAGCCTTTGAACCTTGGTACAGCAGGTGGTTTAGAGTCTTTGAATAGTCCACAAATTCTTCCAGCTTCTGCTTATTGCCAAAGTGTAAATGTACGATGTGTAACGCTGCTACATACCACTGATTCTTGTTTTCAGGGGATTTGTTCACCTGGGTGCAGGGCTGGCTGTAGGATTCAGCGGATTGGCCGCTGGGTTTGCCATAGGTATTGTTGGTGATGCTGGTGTCCGTGGGACAGCTCAGCAGCCACGTCTCTTTGTAGGAATGATTCTGATCCTCATTTTTGCTGAAGTGTTGGGTCTTTATGGGCTTATCGTTGCCATCTACTTGTACACCAAATAAACTGATAAAGGGTTCCCATCATTCATGTGTAAGAAAAATAATTTGTTGGCAGTGGGCGGAAGTCTTCTTAACGTGACAGATTGTGTGTCTAGTTCTCCACATGAATTGACTTCCAAGGCCAGCATCCTCATTTGTAAAGTAATTATCATAGCCTAGTTCAATTGGCACTTGAATGGAAAATTTCAATTTTTTTTTTTATTTTTTTTTTCAAACCAAAAACCAGATGTTACGTACAAGCTAATGTTCCCATTCAAAGATTTGTGTTGATCGAAAGTTGAACAGTATCGTTTCATTTCCGTGCGTATTGTGTGTTTTAAAGTACTGTGTCAGTAAGGTGAAATTTTATACCATCTTAGTTGAGTCCTGATGAATGTTTAAACATACACACCGTTGTAGATAAGTTGTACATTTGATGTTAATATTTATAGTGTAGAGCATTACTTGTGATGTTAAATTCTATTTTAAACTTCCAAACAACACATTTCTTTTGAAGAATGGAGGATAAACTTAGCTTGGCTACATCTGTGTATACTGTATGTATCACGTGTCGTGTCATGTGTTTTGACTGGTGCGAGGAGATTGCTGCAGACGAGAAGGGGACATCTTGTGTTAGTGTCTGTGGTCTAGCTTTGAGTGTGTGAAATTAATTGTAGGTTGATAAATATAAATATTAAAGACACAAATAACAAAACTTGGCTATAGTTGTAAAAATGCAAGATAGTAATTATGTAGTTCATTTGTTTCCACTGATATTATTAAAACTGGGCAAAGAGGGTATAAGAGTATGTGTACATTCCATTTGCTGCCACTGCTGATGTCCAAGATGAACGGTGAATTATCACCACAAGGATGGAATGGTTTCCTTCCTGCTGGACGTTGGCTGTAGACGTGCTGTGAACATGAAGACTTCGATCAGATTCAGCAGCTCCCAAGTAATTGCAAGAGGCTGTCATAAGTTCTGATTGTTACGTGTGTTGTATATATCTGGCCTATAAATAACCCATCATCATCATCGTCATCATCATCAGCTACTACTGGCAAACAGGATTTCTCATCTTGTTAGCCCAACATATGTTCAGTATTTACATGGAGTCTGTTGAATCCTGTGCTGACCAATTGGTTCGCTGCAGTGTGGTCACCATAACTCTAAATAAATTTGTGTTTTGGGTATAAATGTTAGACATAAAGCAAACTATGTATTTATGTACCCCAATTATTGGTTGCAAGGCAACAGGATCATTTTAGCTGTTGCATATAAATATTTCAAGGACAGTTTTAAACAGTAATCTGTTGTTGATGTTGTGTTTTGAGCTTCCATAATTTACCCTGGGGGTTTCAGTTTACTATTTGACCAAGAGTATTTGAAAAGCTTCATGTATGGCTGTGTTTGCCATTTTGTTCTGTGTACCATCTTTCACTGTCCACCACAGCAGTGGTTTAAAGCAACTGTTCAGTATGTAGTGTAGAGCACATAGAACAATAATAAAACTGTTACCTGGTGTATGCCTAGCATGTGTCTATTATTGATGTATGAATGAGAATACACTGGAAATAAATATGGGACAACAAAGCTGCACTCATGTATTTTTGCAGAATCCTGGCACTGAAGCTTATGTATAGGGTAGTGCAACTGAAGAACAAATGTTCTGGATGTTACGCCATGTGGGTAAATGTCGGTATCTGCAAGGAGATTTTGCGTAATGGCAGGCATCACGGAGATCGCAGCTGCCCCAGTCTGTTTAAAGTTAAATTTGATGTGCTCTAGTTCAGTGCATTGCCTTTAATATGTGGTTCTTACACAGCGTATATAAAGAAGGTGCTGGAAGCACTGTCCTTCGGCTCACACGCATCTCATCTGACAAATATGCGTCATTGCATGTCAGAGTTTTTATAAGGTGAGTGAACTGACAGTAAGTGGCTAGCAGCAGTTGTCATTTACATTGCCCCCCCCCCCCCCCCCC
>Ga0209629_10001395_pt1 | contig 15222 bp, 15 predicted proteins | sample TergutCu122P5_FD_187286 | JGI IMG/M metagenome (GOLD analysis project Ga0209629, IMG submission 187286) | Cubitermes ugandensis P5 segment gut microbial communities from Kakamega Forest, Kenya - Cu122 P5 (SPAdes) (version 2) | ecosystem: Host-associated > Arthropoda: Insects > Digestive system...
GGGCATATGACAAACCACCTGAGCCATGGCATGGCTAGGTGAGGTTAGATTCATAGTGTAAATAGATGTAGCAAACTGTCCACATTATGATATTGAGGTTAAAAGGAGGAGGAAGACAATTAGAAGATACTTGAAAATAAGGTGATAAGGAGAGCATTTGGAAATGACAGGTGACCTGACTGAAAACCAGCAAGTTAAACACTGAGCAGTCTTGTCATAATACATTACTTAGTGATGGTTTGGTTGTTCAGGAATGGTGGCTTGGGTTGCCTACTGTTGTAGCATTCCTACAGGAAACAGTAAACAAACAAGGAGACTAACTAACTGACTGACTGAATGACTCCATGAAGCGGAGTCCTTCTTGAGAAGCTGGTAGTTGATCTGGCATGTGACGCTATGACATCCGAGAATACTGTGTGATTAGACAATGATGGCACCACAGTCCTTCGCCTAAAGACACAGCATTGCATCCCAGAAGGCTTCAATCTTCAGCAACAATGGTGGGAGAACCACAAATCTTGCAAGTTCTTAGTTCCTGAGCTAGTTGAGAAGTTCTCTGCATTTTATGGAGCCAAAAGTTTCATTACTGTGTTCACAAGACCCTGATGCAATGAATATTCAAAATATCAAAAGCATTCAGTACAGTACTAAGGCAAAACATTTCATCCAGAGAAAGAGTTTATCTTTTTTTTTTTTAAAGATATTTCCAGGGTATTAGAATTGTTAAAAATGTAAATTGGTATTTCTTTCAGTTTATTTGTAATGTGGCATAGGAAATGAATGAAGATTGAAATATGAATGTTAGTAGATACAAATATTGACACTTGTAAAAGAATTAATATAAACTTATGATATTAAGGTACAGTTGTCACTTAGTTTAAGCCCCATTCCATGAAGTTGTGTGATGTAAAGCATTCATACTTAACATCAGCAGTAGATAGGTCTCTGCGTTAGGTTTCTGCTCCTTCATTTTTACTGTCTCAAAAGGGGGTTGCCTGTCCCTTGGGTAGAATGCTGGGTGGGCCCTAAAACCAATCTAGGACAAAGAGAAACATTCTTCCCATTCTGGGAATTGTGTCATGGTTGTTCAGCCACTGGAAATTGATGTCATTACCTCACAGTTTTGAGATATGCATACACAGTAGGTTGTGATATTGACAATATATGTAGCCCATTGAACTTAATGACCAGGCTACAGGCTGGATGATCCAGGAGTCAAGGTTTGATTCTTGCAAGCTGCAACAGATATTTCTCTTTTTCACAGCAACCAGACCAGCTGATGGCCCCAGTTGGCCTCCTACAAAATTGGTACTGGGTGCTATTTCCTTGGATTAAAGCAGCCTGGGCATGGAGCCAATCACTCAGACCATATAGTGCTGAGGCTAAGAATGAGTGGATTTGTGTCTCCATTCCTTCATATGTTTTCATGTGATGATGCTGTTAAAGAAAGGTAAAAAGTTAAAGTTCACCTTAGAACAGGCCGTGAAGTCCCAGAGGCGGAGTAGAGGTAAAGCTCTACTCTTTCTTTAACCTTGGTGCTAGATGGGGATGGGTGGTGAATGCCATGCCCCTACCCACTTTATCCCCACGCAAGAGACTTGGAAGTGGTGCTGTTAAGAATATGGGACAGTTTCTGTACCTTATTATACTGAAATATTATAGACTAAATTTTGTTTCTTTTTGGATTTTGCAGGCCTTCTGCAAAAATGACGTTTAGCACCAGCCGGGTGGGAGAAAAGACAGAAGAGGTGGTGCTGAGGGAGCCAACACCTCCACTAGTGCCACCAGCAATGCTGAGTTCGCAGAGTCTTCCTACAGCGTTGGACAAGGACAAGTTAGCCAAGTTGTTGAGTGTTGCTTGCAGCATGTGCAAACCCATGATCCCTGCACCCAGGTCTGTGTTTTCATGTTTTGCTTTTGCTGACACCACTCTGTGCTGCAGGTGTTTTGAATGAGGTGACAAAATCTTGGAATTGAGAACAGATGCTGATACAGTAAATTCTCATTTTATGTGGTGGAACTTAGGAGAGGTACCCTCTCTCTCCAATGGCACTACAGCCCGGGGTGGGCCTCGGCCTCCTTGAAGAGTTTCCTCCATCCTTCCCGGTTTAGGGCGACTATTGTCCAGTTTCTGCACCCTAGCTTTGCTGCATCTTCCTTCACTCCATCTTCCCAATGCAACCTGGGTCTCCCTCTGGGGTGCTTTCCTCCTGGCTCACTGAGGAGGACTCTCCTGGATAAATTGTCATCCTGGCGTATGACATGTCCTGTCCATCTCAATCTACTCAGCTTGCAGAATTTCACAATGTGATTCTCATCACACAATTGATAAAGTACTTGGTTAGTTCTAATTCGCCATCTTCCCCCATCAGTCGCTGGGCCATAAATTCTCCAGAGGATTTTACGCTCAAAAATACGAAGACGATGTTCATCTTGTTTAGATAGCACCCATGTCTCTGCCCCATATGTAAGTACTGGTCTGATTAATGTTTTATAGAGGAGTGTTTTGATATTCCTGGATATGATCGTTGATTTCATATGGTTCTGTAACCCATAATATGCTCTGTTAGCCATTATCAATTGAGCATTCACTTCTACTGATCTGTTGTTCATTTTATTGACCATTGTACCCAGATATTAAAAATTGTCCACTCCCTTAAACATGTAATTTCCTATTGCAAGGTCCTGATGCAATGTTATGTCCTTTCCACTGTGCATGTATACTGTCTTCTCTTGATTTAATAACAAATCCCATATTTCTTGCAGTAGGAGAGATACCAGCCATGCTATAAAGTTGGCAACATTTGTTATCTAAGTTTTAGCAAAGAGAATGATGTGGAACTGAGCCACTAGAGAAGTTGCAGTGTGTTGATACAGCATTGTTACACAAAATGCAGATGTGTGTGCAGTTCACCGTTCATATACATTAGAATTCAACTCACCACCAACCAGAATTATATACAAAAGGCTGTTTATAAGTCATATGCACTTATGGGAGATTCTGGCTTTCCTTTGTTGTATCCCTCTGCATTCATGAAAATCAGTATGTTTATGCGTGTAACACATGTTCATAAAATATGCACATGTGATGAATTAGGAGCCAAATTCCAGCTGTTTTTTATCTGTATGATTCGTAAGGGAGGGGGCTGTAGTTTGTGTGATGCAACCTTTTAGTTTGGGAATGTATTCACTTTTATAAATATCCCTGATAATGGAAGAGTACATTCTAAACATCGTGCGATATTTATTCACCTCAGAGTTTTCGTATGTGTTTTATGGAAAAGTTTGCTTAAGACTGAGTGTATGTAAGGTGGGGCTGCATAACCTGGGGTGTGTATGGGTGTACTGTTCATGTGTTACTTGTCTGTTTAATTACGTATGTATTTAATTTTAGTCTGGATGACAGATAACTTCTTGAGGGGATGTCTAATACTGTCCTACCAAAAATGTGGTACTGCCTGTATAGATGTTTTCTATGTAGTGGGCCTCCAGTACTATTTAATCATCTTAGTACTATGTATTTGTGCTGATTTCATGCTTATGAGTCCACATTTCCTTCATGTGTGTTGCAGTGTGAAATCTGTGATATATTGTGTGCACTGTGTAAGATACATATGTGGTGTTGGCAGTAATTGGCTTGCTTCTGTAGGATCATTATCTTGAAAACCATTAGTTGCCACTTCCTGTTGGCTTGTTTATTATATCAGTGTAGCCCACTCAACTGACTGCCCACATGTGTCACAGAATGGCAGCATAAAGTGCCAAATTATAGTTGTAACATAAAATAAGAACCCTTCATTTTAAAACTTGATGTGGGTGGCTTTGTACCATTACCATCTGTTACAGCACAGAGGATTGAGCAGTGGTGAAAATACATACACGTAAATGCACACACAAAGGTGACTTACAGGAAAGCATCATTATACACACACAAACACACACACACACATTGCATTGAACATCTCTGCCAAGGATTGAATGAAGATCCTCTGTCAAGATGCTGTGTGAAACATTTGAAGCCTAAGAATAACCTCACTTGTACTTAAAGATTCAGTTTGCTCAGTGCAGTAAATGCGCACCATCTCAGTTATGAAAACTGGTAGGTTGTTGCTATACAGGGAAATGATAAGGTACGATATACAGGGTTATTCAAAATGATTGTCAGGGTTTTAACAACTTGTCATACACAATACAATTGAGATAGGAGTATATAGTTGCACCAATGGATCAAGAAATTCTCAGAGTTTTCTTTTATGATGTGCGTTGTGCAGTAGTTACGCATTTCTCTGCTTGGAGCGCAGTTTACTAAGACAGCGACAAACGGCGCACCGCTGACATGCTACAAACAGTTTGGAATGAACTCAATTTTCGTGTTGGTGTTTGTAGAATCACAAAGGGTGCACATATAGAGCACCTGTAAGGTATGTCACAAAAACTTGGAGTGTTGTTCTATTAAGTAAAAAAATACATATACTCCTATCTCAAGTGTATTGTGTATGACAAGTTGTTAAAACCCCAACAGTCATTTTGAATCACCCTGTATTTGTTAAATGCAATTGGGTTGACACCCGGTGGCAGTATTACAGTACACATTTACACACAAACAATACACAGAACAACACAATGAAACAGAATACACAGAACAGAACATACATAACAGTAAGAGTACATAAACATAACAATAAGAAAACATAAACATAACAATAAAAATACATAATTTACAAAATTAAACAGAAACATACCAAACATACAACCATATATACAATGATAAAAAAATGGAACCATAAGAATATGAAAGAATGTGATAAACAAAACAGGCATATAAGCAGCAAACTTCATGTGATCTATATATCTTATAGTAATGTTAGACACCCTGTTAATAAGAACTACACTTCACCCAACTATGCTTCACTTCACTACACTTGTCAACACTTGACTTCTTCTCATTTAAACTACACTTCACTACCCTCTCACATGGCTTAACCACATTTAAATTTCCAACCACTCCATTTCACTTTACCTCACTTCGCTGCACTTTTAGATGATTTTTCCCAAACTCCTATTCCTTTCATTTCACCCCATTTATAATTGCTTTCCTACCTCTGTTTCTAAAAATCTTGAGTTTACAAGGGAAAATTCCTCACATTTCTGCAAGTAGTTGGTTCCCAGTTTATGGTCCTGTTCACAAGGGAATACCTCCCGATATCCTTCCTTTGCTACCTGTCCCTTATTTTCTGAACATGATGAACCCTACTTTTTTGACAACACGCATTACAAAGTGAAGTGCCTTCCAGGCTTTTTGCCCCATGTAATTCACTTGGTCCACCCAGTTTAAATCACTTCATAAGATTATTTCCGAGTATTTATAACTGCTCGCTGCTGGAATTTTTTGGTCACCAAGGGAGTAACCCAGTGGATTTTTACCCCGAGTTCTTGTAAATCTTATTGCCTTACATTTAGTGGGATTTATTTTCATCCCATTTTCTACCGCCCATTCCCCTAGGTTGTCCAGATCCTTCTGCAACTTTTCTATGTTGTTTTTATTATACAGGTGTCAATAAAGAGTCTAATACACAAGTTGATGTTCCTCCAAATATCATTTACGTACAGTAGAAACAATAGTGGGTCCAAAACACTTCCTCGCAACACACCTGAGGTTTCATTGACTTCCTTGGATAGTTGCCCTCCTACTCTAACCTTTTGTGTATGACCTAAAAGGAATTCCCTTACCCAAATGACTACCCTCGAATCCACCCCCAAGGCCTCCAGTTTTGTAAGCGGCTGATCATGAGGAACTAAATTGAAAGCCTTGGAAAAGTCTATTATAATCGCATCTATACGAACCCTCTCGTCCAAAGAGTCTGCTATGTCCTGGCACGCTGTGATGACTTGGCTTTCACATGAGTATCCCGGTCTAAACTCAAGCTGTCCCTCATCTAACCAGTCATTCTTATCCCAGACTTGCCTCAAATACCCTGCTATAACTTGTTCCAGTTGCTTGCAGACTACAGAGGTTAAGCTTATTGGTCTGTAGTTTGTGGCTGGCAATCCATCACCCCCTTTGTAAATAGGAACCTCTGTGGCTTTTATCCATTCACTTGGGATGGTAGCATTGTATAATGATATTTCCAGTAGTGTAGCTAGGTAAGGAGTCACGGCTTCCCCACCCAATTTCAGAATTTCACCAGGAACTCCATCTGGCCCTACTGATTTGTTTCTCCCAATTTTTGCTAATCTTTTTCTAAATAAAGGTTTCGCCCGAGTTGGCTAATTGTATTTTCGGGATGTTACGATCGCAGCAAAAGACGGATACATAATAGGAATTTAAGCTGTTAGCTTTTTCAGTAGTGTCCATAATGATCGTTACGTTGTGGTCTTTGATGGCAGGAATAATTTCCCTATTTCCTTTCTGCCTTTTCACATACTTGTAGAATTCAGACCAGCAGTTGCCTTCATTTCGTAATACTGACCGCAAAGTGTTTTCTGTGCATTTTTTTGGCTGCCAGCAGTTCTTTAGATAGTCTTTTCAGTTCCTCTTGATATTGCTGTCCTAATTTTCTCTTGTTGTTTAATCTTCTAACCTTTACCTTAAGAGCTGTTTCACTTTCTTATTGTAGTATTCAGGATCAGGATTTTTTCTCAGAATTTTATGTGGTACAAAACAATCAATACTCTCGGGGACTGTTTCCTGAAAATGTTTCCAGATTTCCTTCACGCATCTACCATTACTTGCCCATGATGCGAATTTACCTCTGAGGAAACTTTGTAGACCTGTGACCTTTGTTTTTTGGTAAACAGGTACTAATCTTTCCACTTGATGCTCACAGCAATTTTCTCCCCATTCTGCTTCCAGTAGTACACTGTAATGGTCACTGATCCCCTGAACATTACTGCAAGATGTGAACGCACGTTCAGGCCGAACAACGTAAACGTCAAGCAAAGCATCCCCTCGGGTTGGGCTATTTACTAACTGAGTGTAACCATTTTCTCGTACCAGTCTATTTAAAAATACCTGGACCCCCCCCCCCCTAGATTTTTCCATGCGACCATTCCACTCCGCATAAGGTAAGTTGTGATCACCTCCTATGATGCTACACTTTGTAGTTCTTCCCATATATCCAGTCCGGTCTGTCAATTTTTCTAACAACTGCATGTCCTCGTTTGGCGCTCTGTGGATTCCTACAATTTCCCATGTAATTTTTGGGGCCCTGCCTTTTACGTCTACTGCTATCATCTCATATACCTTTTTGACCCATAGACTGGTGCAAGTAATGTAATTTCTTACACAAATAAACACTCCACCACCGCAAATGTGTATGTCTCTTCTGAAAGTTGTGTAATCATTCCTAAAAACTTCTGCATTGCTAATTTCCTCACTAAGCCATGACTCCGTGCCTATTACAACATCAGGGTTATATGGGTCAATTAAGTTCCAGAAATCTGAAACCTTATTGTGAATACTCCTACAGTTTACTTGCAGCAAAACCAACAATTTGTCATCAATCATGGGTGCCACTGTCACCACTAATCATTCCTCCTTTGTTTCATCTTCATTCTGCTTCCTCGCCGGATTTGTCGTCACCATATCATTCTCAGCTGTCTTCCAGGCGACATCAAATGCTCTTGGATTGTCTTCATCCCCATCTCCCCAGATGAACCCTTGCTGGAAGTCCCTACTGCCAGGCATTGTCACTCACTCTTCATCTTCTGTCTTCCACTGCCGATACCACAGACTCTGGAGTAAAGTTGACCTAGGTGTCTCGCTCCTCTTTGGTTTATGTGAAGGCCATCTCTACCAAAGTCCCACTTGTCCACCCAACTATTTGGGCCTACAAAAGTAACCCCCAGCATCTGCTGTACCCACTCATATCTGCTGTTTACGGCTCCAATATGCCACCATGACATGTCTCGCCTCCTCTTAATAATTGCTATTTGTTCTGATATCCATAAAAATACACAAACACACTGTGTGTGCAGAATGTAGAACTCTTGAACATTAAACCCAGTGGTAGATTAAGTAGTCACCTGGCTTGAATGGGTTAATATGCAACAGTATGTTCAATTTCATTTGCAGTGCTAATTCAGAAATATATTGAATGTTTTCCGAGTTCATTTTTTGTGAATTCAGAAATTCAGCTCTTGTGAATATTTTATTCAAGTGTTGTAGAACCATTGATCTTTCAGCATTAAGTGTGCAATCTTGACCATGAATGTCTTAGAGTTGTGGGATTATGAATGTGTGAGTATTGTTTTAAATTCAGTTGGAAACAAGTTGGATTTATATGCTGTTGGTATATTAGTGTATTTTAGTTAGACTGTCTGCTTCTTGCTTGTGTGGCACCAGCTTGCTTTCTTGCTTTGACTTTTATTTATTTTAAAATTGTAAGACTCTTTGAGACTGAGAAAAGAATTGATGTCTTTAAGAATCCTAATTTGTTGGATGTGATGCTGTGTTTTACTGTAGACAAGCACCAGTGTGTTAGGGGAACATGCTGATCTCTCTTCACCATATGAGAGCAGTAAGTTTATGTGGATCATTGCTACATTAGCTACCAAATTGTGCAGCATGATGTTCTTGAAGACTATGATGATGACAGTCACCTGTCTGAGAACTTTCAATCGTATAATGGATAATGTGATATATGAAGTTGTATGTTGTATCCATTATTTGAGAAGTGAGCGTGTAGGATGTGCCTTGTAGTGTTCTAATACACTTCTGTGGAGAAATGTTGAAGAGGGTTATTAATATATGTTGCTGCCACATACTTTTTGGATAATGGTCATCACAATTTAATCTTCTAAGTAAACGTTTAACAGAATGATTCTGAATTTCTCTAGAACAGTAGCAGACACATGGTAAAAATTCAGGTCTTGTGAGATGTGGTGCTGTGCCATTGGGTAAGTGGCTCCTGGTGTCCTGATGGTACTACAATTTTTTGAAACACTGGGAACCACTCAGCTGACATTGTCATATCCCAGCAGACCTAATTCCTCAGCAGTACCTCAATGAGAACCTTAAATCTTGCAAGGACACAGTAATTTTATTTTGTAGAATGTAGTATGGGTATCAAAATTATCTGTAAAGAGTGTTACACATTTAATGACAGCCAAGGAAATAGAGTGCTTGTCTGTAATTGTGTAGAATGTAAAGATGGATACTGAAGTGCATGTTCACATCTCATCACCAGAGTGAGAACAGAATTATACTGTTACGCTGCCTGTGATGCAGAAGTATACAGAAATTTCCAAAATGGACAAAATTTTAAATTTTGCAGCTTGGTTATACCGATATCTATCCAGTACAGCACAAGAGCCAGAGGTTAAAATAGCAGTGCGTGTACAACTTCTGTAGTCATGAACATACTTTGTTTTTTTTTTTTTTAGATACTCTTTGAAGAGTTTATATCAAGCTGCAAAGTGTGGGAATGCAGAAAAATTGGTTCAGATATTAGGTAAGTAAGGCATAATTTTTAATAATTTTTTAAGATGTAATTTAAAAGAATTTATAAGTTGATGTAATACAGCAGACCTGCCTTGTTTGCAGGTTTGTCAGTCATAGTTGTATTATTGTGGCAACACGTGTGCATTGTGGCATGGTTCTGTTGTGCAGACATGATTAATAATATGTAGCAGCCTCCATCTGCAACCTGTCACACCCAGCAGCCACCTGGTTATTTCTACTCTATTCTTCATACATTTAGAACTGATTTGAGCCATTATGCTTTAATTGTCTAGCAGTCATGCTGTACATACTGATGATGTGCCAAAGGCCTGCAATACAAAGGAAATGCTGTCACTTTTACAGAAAGTGGAGGTGGATAAGTTGGTGAAAGGGGAGTGCCTTGGTCAGACACCACTGTGGTGTGTCTGAAACAGTGATTCATTATATTAAAAAACTGCAGACAAGATCAGGTGATGTATTACAGCCAGTGCCTTGAGTGAGAAAGTTCCTTGAATAAAACATTGTACCATTCTCAAAAAGATGGAAAAGGGCTTGCTTGCATGGCTGGAGGCTAAGACATGGAAAGGATTGTCAGTCAGTGGTGCTGTGGTCAGGGAGAAGGTCTGTGTGTTAGTACAACCACTACTAAGAGTTTTGGGATGAGAGGAGTGGTGGCTGACAGGTCGGTGAGCTTGGGATTCACTGGACAAGCTGAGGTCTGTGACTCTAAATGGCTGTTGGAAGAGCTTTGTCTGAACCAGTTACTGACTCTCAGTGATTACCCAAACAGCAGGATGAAATAATTATCTTTCTCATATCATGTTAGCCCATAAAGTTAAAGAGAAGAATTTCCAGATTTGGAGGAGGTTTGTTATTCAGGAAGGTATGAACTCCCACACTGCTGAGTTGTGTGACGGGCAGGACCCTGAACACCTGCAAGGGCTGAGTGAACCAGAAGGCAAGAAAGGTTCTGACACAGTTGTGGTGAGGCCTCGCCTGATTACCATTGCTCTGAAGAAAGGTCACCAGATGGCAGATAACTTCATGGACACATGTCTGAAATTCAGGTGTGGGATGGAGGCTGTAATGGCCCTGCACAAGGAGGCATTCAAAGGCTTGCCAGAGATGGCCAAGTAATCAAAGCACCTCTTTCTTCACTAAGTCTTCTACCCCATTACCTCCAGTTGTTCCAGGAATACCATTGCCATCCAAGTAAATACCAAAACTTCAATGTTTTCTTGTTTATTAATTATTAATCTTAAATAAACATTGTCATATTGCTCGTTCCTTGTTTTTCCTAACCCCTTGTTACACATCAGTTGTAACTTGGTGCTTTGCAGTTTTACCCTTCACACACTAAGGCTTCATTTATTAACAGATGTAGTTTTATGAAATTAAATGACCACTGTTGTAAAGGGAACATTTAATAGGTCTGGATAAAGTTTTTTTATTTTATTTTGTGATGTTGTCAGTTACTAAATGGTACAGCATCATTGATGTCAAAGAACATTGTAAGTGGCATATGTGAGGTTTCCACAGCATTGTTGTTGAGGACTGAAGTGGATTGAATGTAAATATGTGTTGGTTCTGTAAGTCGAAAAGTGGAATGTCATAGGTGAATGAAGTTGAGTTCTTAGGACATCCATCATCGAGTAGAGTGGATGAAAATGTCACGAATGAAGGAACTTGATCATGACATCGTGGCTTGGTTGATAAGGTGGGAGTCTCATTTGGATCATGCCAGAATGTTATGACAAATGAACATGCAGTGGGTTGCAAAATTTGTGCTTCCTTTGCTGACTGACAAGCAAAAAGTGAGTCATGTCAGTAAGTGTTAGGACCAGCAGGGTAAACTGCAACAGCTGGAGTACCCCCTGCTATCATCAGAAATGAGAGGAATTATGTTGGCACTGACAGGTAGATGTGATGACATTGTCATAATTCATGAACAGTTGGAAGCTGCACTTACTGAATTCAAAATATGATGTTTGCAAATGCTTTCAGCAGTGTTCTAGTCACGGATGCCATGTATTAAGTTGCAAAAGAATTTTCAAAGCAGCAGATTGGAATAGAGTTTAAATCCTTAGGTGCTATCTGACTGTACCACCTGGAGAAGCTAGCTGTTGCCACTGACCTTGGCCATTGGACCCTACTCAACAATGTGAGCATCTTGGTCAGTAAATCCAGGTGCATATATGAGGGGGTGCTGATAAGTCCTTAGCCCGTCCTACTTCCCGATGTCGTAGGACAGAATCGGTAATGTCGTTGGAAAGAGGAGTCTGTTCATATGCTGAATTGCAAGTCTTTTCTAGTTACAGAGGCTGAAAGGAACCATGTCAGGTGATGAGCGTGATTTCAACAACATCGAGATGCGAGCTGTTATCAAATTTTTTTTCTGCAAGGCAAGGTACTGAAGGAAATTCCCACCATTCTGACAGAAACACTGGGTGAACATGCACCATCGTATGCCACCTTCAAAAACTGAGTGGCCCAGTTTAGACATGGTGATTTTTCCACCTGTGATGTGCTTCATCCTTGACGACCCAAAACAGTGACCACCCCGGAGATTATTGATCAAATTCACGAGCTAATCTTGGAAGACTGCTGGATTTCGGCTAAGTCAGTAGCTGAGTAACTGGGCATCTCACGTGAGCGGATTGGGTCCATCATTCATGAAGATTTGGACATGCAGAAGCTCTCTGCAAAGTGGGTCCTGAAATGCCTGAACGCGGATCAAGAATGTCAACAGTGCCAGTCATCTGAGCAACTTTTGGAATTTTTTTGGTGCGATCCAAATGATTTCCTGTTGTGCATGATTGGTGACCATGGACGAAACCTGGTTTTATCACTATGACCTGGAGACAAAGCAACAATCAATGGAGTGGCGGCATAGCGGCTCACCCTGCCCCAAAATATTCCAAGTGCAAAAATCTGCTGGAAAAGTCCTCGTGTCGATTTTTTGGGATCAAGACGGCAGGAAGGTCACCAAGGGGGTCTTATTCTTCCACGACAATTTCCCCGGCTCACCGGGCACTTGAAACCCAGAAGAAACTAGCCTACCTGGGCTTCCAGTGTCTTGATCACCCACCGTATTCTCCGGATCTGGCCCCGTCAGACTACCACCTGTTCCCTGGACTGAAAGAGCAATTGAAAGGTCACCATTTTTCATCTGAAGTGGAGGTCATTGCTGCCGCGGAGACCTGGTTGGACGGACAACCTTTTGATTTTTTTTTTTTTTTTTGAGTGGCTTGCAAAAGTTAGAGCAAGGGGCTAAGAAGTGTATTGAGCTTCATGGGGAGTGTGTTGAATAAATCCCGAGTTTGTTCGCTGTAGCTTGTTTCCTTCCTGGTTGGGAGCACCCCTTTATACTCGCTCATAAGGGAAGCAGTAGGGATTGGGCTGCACCCAGGTACCATAAATGAGGAGGACAGGTTCTCCCCCAATCAGTTTGTGAAAGTGTTTCATCTGTTCCCTGGAGGAGGAGGAGGAGGCAGATGTTCTCCAAGTCTGAAGTACTCTCCTCCTGAGGCAAAACAACCTCACTTTAATACCTGTGCTGCTATGAATAAATTTTATCACCCATGTCCATCCACCTGCACAACTTGCAGTGTTGGCCCCATAAGAGCCATTCTTGGAACTCCCAATTAACACTGGTTTGGACAAGCCTTTTTCGCTGCTTCCCTTACATAGCTGTGACTGGCCAATATCCCCTGTTGCCACCTCTTATATAATATCAGCATCCATCTGAACCATATTCATTTATTCCATCTGAATCTGGGGACAGTATGTTCCTCCTTGTCAGAACAAACCTTTAGTAAATGGTCCCCCAAACCAGCTGTCATTTGAGCAGGGTAAATTCAGATGTCACAGTAAAAAAAAATCTAGCATTATCGATTACTCCATGTATTTTTAGTCATTATTGTGTAACATGATGATATTATAAGTGAGCGAAGAGTTTGGAATTATGAATGACTTTGTTTTTTTATTGTTACAGGAAGTGGACTTAATCCAAATCACTTGTTTCGAGAATGTTCAATGGGTACAGCGCTTCATGCGGCATGTTCAGGTGGACATCTATCAGCTGTACACATTCTTCTGCAGGCGGGTGCACAGTTGGATGTTCTGAATCGTGACCAAAATACACCACTTATGTTGGCAGCGGTGTCAAACCATAATGATGTAGTGAAATATTTAGTAAAAGCAGGAGCAAATGTGATGCTGAAGGTGAAGATGTTACTTGTATCTGTTGCATAACTGTTGTGATAATAGTGCCACAGTAACTGTTATGATACAATGTCACAGTTACTGTAGTGATACAGTGCCACAGTAACTGTTATGATACAATGTCACAGTTACTATTATGATACAGTGCCACAGTAACTGTTATAATACAATGTCACAGTTACTGTTGTGATACAGTGCTACAGTAACTGTTATGATACAATGTCACAGTTACTGTTGTGATACAGTGCCACCATAACTTGTGATACAGTGCTACAGTAACTGTTATGATGCATTGTAACAGTTACTGTTGTGATACAGTGCCACCATAACTTGTGATACAGTGCTACAGTAACTGTTATGATGCATTGTAACAGTTACTGTAGTGATACAGTGCCACCATAACTTGTGATACAGTGCTACAGTAACTGTTATGATACAATGTCACAGTTACTGTTGTGATACAGTGCCACCATAACTTGTGATACAGTGCTACAGTAACTGTTATGATACAATGTCACAGTTACTGTTGTGATACAGTGCCACCATAACTTGTGATACAGTGCTACAGTAACTGTTATGATGCATTGTCACAGTTACTGTTGTGATGTGATGTCACATTTATTCTGTCTTATTGTGATAAATGAAATTTTGTGAAATGAATGTTTTTAGTTTTTGTTTTTTTTTTCTTGTACATTAGCCATTGTGATACTCTATTTTTTCCCATGTGTTGAAATATTTTATAATGCTGTACTGACACCAAAATTTTGGTGTTGTTTTATGTATAATTTTATCCAATTCCATGCTGCAGTGACCTCACTCTTGTTCTATACTGTGCCTGCAATATATTCAGTATGTGTTTTTCTTAAAGCTTTAATTGTAGCATGATTTTAAAGAAAATTTGGGTTTCTGTGTACATCAGTGAATTTGAACACTATAGTGAAGAGAACTGTACAAGGAGAGCATTGGACACTGAGATGGTAGATCTGGGACTGTGGAAATTTAATACTAAATAAAGGAGAATGTTAAACTGAGTAACATTAAATGCAAAGTTTCATATAAGTTTAAGAGAATCCCATTGCAAATAAAGAGCGGTGTGGTAATATTAATGTTTAAAAGTGAAGTTTTTGCTCCACTGGTTTATAAGTACAGAAAATTGTGACATTTGAAGTGTTGAAACATGTAATGGGATTAGCTGTTGAGAGACATAGTAGGCATGATGATAGATGTGTGTCTATGAGGTGGACTTCATGTTACATATGTGGGCAGTCCATAAAGAAACCAAACTTTTTTTTTTTAAATTTGTTGCTTTACTTACAACTTAATCAAACTTGTCTCCTTCAAAGTACTCCCCTCAACTCTTGATACACTGCTCCCAACGTTTTTTCCAGTTCTGGAACGCGTCCTGGAACTTGTTTTGCGGGATGGCACGAAGGTCCTGTGTCCAATTTTCTTCTATCTCTTCTGTCGTCTGAAATCGGCGACCTTTCAGTGAGGATTTCAACTGTGGGAACAGGAAAAAGTCCGCAGGGGCCAAATCTGGAGAGTAGGGCGGCTGG
>Ga0209629_10001396_pt1 | contig 15213 bp, 14 predicted proteins | sample TergutCu122P5_FD_187286 | JGI IMG/M metagenome (GOLD analysis project Ga0209629, IMG submission 187286) | Cubitermes ugandensis P5 segment gut microbial communities from Kakamega Forest, Kenya - Cu122 P5 (SPAdes) (version 2) | ecosystem: Host-associated > Arthropoda: Insects > Digestive system...
ACTGGAACTGAATGGGACACATCAGATCCTGCTCTCTGATGATGATGTTAATTTACTGAGAGAAAACACAGACCCCATAGAAAACAGAACTGTCATTTGATGATACTATTAGCATTAACTGAAGTACATGTTCATATACCATCACCAGAATGCAGGACAAAACCATAAATGCATAGCTAAAACTAAAGTTAGAGTTAAAACCTTAAGTGCTCCCTTTGGTTATAAAATGTCAAATTATGTTGTTAAAAACAAATAAAATTGTGTTGTCATGAAAAACAGATAGAAGTGGGTGTGTGTTTTATGTTGATTCTCATCTGTTTATAGTTGATATACACCCTGTTAGATGAGTAATGATATGCACCATAGCACAGATTGCTTAAGACTAGCTAGTGTTAAGTGATCTCCATTATGGTACACCCTAATCTTAAGTGATCCCCACTACGGTACAGCCTGATGATGGTCGCAGAAGTGACCGCAACATGTTGGTGAATAGTAATATATGATTGAACATATTTTATGGGTGTTCATTTGTTAGTTTGTTACATAAGTGTAAATTTTCCTCAATGCGCAGATACGGAACATATAAAGATGTTCAAATATTTTGGACTGACAGTAATAAATTGAAATTACATCAATGTATAAATTAGGAGCAGATTAATTGGAGAGATAGTCTACTATATTCATATTGAAATAGTATGCCATGCTTTTGGCAATCAAAATGTATTTAGATGAAAATACATCAGGAAATGCTTTTGCTTTAATATGGGTGCAAAACTATCTCTCACCCCAAGAGAAGAAACTGCACAATTATGAGCTTCAAAATTCCATATTATTATGGTGGTTAACTCACGCAAGCCAATACGTTTGGCTATGTAATATGCATGGGGTAAATGAGAAATGCATACAAGACTTTGATGGAAAATCTGAATGAAAGAGACCACTTGGAAGATTTATGGGAAGATGTGATTAAAATGGATCACAAGCAATGGTGTGTGACAAAATGGACTGAACTAATCTGGCTTAAGGTATTGTTTTATGAACCTTTTGGCTCCTGAAATACTTTCTGACTAGTTCTGCAAATATTAGCCCCTCACAAACAAATTTAAGGTGTGCTATTAGACATATCACTTATTATATGTAGATATCACACCATCATGTTAGCATACCATGGTCATGTTTACCTCAAATGCTCCAAATCCGACTAGATCCACTACTGACTCATTGTTCCCTGTAAGGGGGTTCAGCAACTTGGAATTGAGGCCAGATGGCTGCAGAATGCATGCCATAAGTTGATCAGGTGACCAACAATGTACCAAATCACTGTGAAGTCGCAGCTGCTCAGCACTCAAAACATGCTTCTCAAGTGGTAAACCTGGGCTCATTTCAAGCAAAACCTGAAAATGTTATATTTGGAGTAATGACATGCTCTTGTCTAATGGAAAAGTATAATAACTTATCAAATTCAGCAGAAAAATAACCAAATACCAGCAAGTTCTGATAAACTGAATTCAAACATTTACAACTATACCTGATCAACAATGCCAAGGAGTTCTTCTACGAAGTAAAAACAAGCCAATTCCGAAGATGGCGGTCCTCGGACTTTCATTTCAATGGCTTCTCCATCATCTTCTAGGGTAATTAAACTTTCAATAAGACCTGAGCATAACTTAGATCCCTCAAACCATTGGTAGAGGTCACTATCTGGGTCACCAAGACTTTGCATAGCTCTGCGTAGCTGGACCTGTAAACACTTAACATTGAGGAATGCAGAACTGGAAATACATGACTCTCCTAGCCTAATTAACTCCACATTGTCATGCAGGGTACTCTTTACCCACATGTGAGGTAAAGTAGTAAAATCTGGTAATCTCTTGAAAACCTTTACATACCATCGGCCACCTGTCTTCCTTCATAGTAAACAAGACTGCCCTAACACACACAATTTTGATAACATCTACAACCTTAACATTTCTATTCATTGCTCATGTTATAATATACGGAGTTCAACATCAACTTTGTGTTTGTTTTCCTGTTTCAGAGTCACAACGTCACTGTTCTCCTAGCTCACAGTCCTTCTGTAGCTTGCAGTTTTTGAAGCATAATCATTAAATCTTAGAGCATAAATCACCACCCCTTCAATTTTCCCTTTTCTCAGAAGTAAAATTTTACAAACTCTAATTCACTATATCCCAGGTTAACTTCTTACTTCCTGTGCTTTTGAAATTAAGATAACATATTGCAGATTAAGCATCATTTCAGGCTTCTGCTGTGAAGTAGATGAGACCTGCATTCTTCTGGATTATTATGCAGCACCACTTCTTGCTGCATAATAACCCAGAAGAATACAGTTCTCATATTGTAGATTATATTATTTTGTGCCAATTTTAAATTTAGTCTGACATGCTCCTATGCTATAAAGTGTAAATGTCTCCAAAGAAATTTAAAAATACACATACATACATACGTGTACATTCATGAATACATACACATATCATACACAAATACATACACATAAGTCCATACAGCCACATTCTATTGTAATTGTAATTGTAATTTACTTTCACATTCCATTGATTCAAAGATATGCAAATAGTCATAATTACACATACAGCACAACACATATAAATATATATCCATATATATAATATGCATATCAGAGACTACCGACACATTCTATTGATCTATAAGACTGCCATATGGTATCTGGATATGAAACAAGTCATAAATGCTATAAAAACATGATTACATAACACAATCACTAGTGCCATATCAAAGCAAGTGGGCAAAATTTACATGGAACATGCACGCTTTATTGAAAATCTGAAAATAATCATCTCATCTGCAAAAAATTTCAAAATAAAAGTGAAAATATAATCTTCTTGAATTATGTAATTTCTGACACGTAATGCAGTATTGGTGCCTCTGTGAAAAATGTATGTTATTTACTATCCAGTCTTATTCAAAATTGTAGATAGTTGAGAGATTTCTGTTAAGGTGTCTCAACACAAAATTTCATATAATCCATTTAACAGTTGAATTTGTTGATGCTAATCACTTTATTATCCAACTAATGCACACAACATAAAAAACACAGTTATTAAAACATATTAAAATTATGGAGGCTGCTCCAACATGTTTCAGTTTACAAAGAAACCATCATCAGGGAGCCACAGCCAGTGTTTAGCTAAAATTACAAGATTGGTTCAGTGTTGATATAGACGTTGTGCAGACATTTTCAGTGCTATGGCAGCATAGTATGACCTGTGTGGCATGTGTTGTGCACTGTGCAAGAGTATATGACCTGTGTGGCGTGTGTTGTGCACTGCATATACGACCTGTGTCGCATGTGTTGTGCACTGTGCAAGCGTATACGCTTGCACAGTGCACAAAAAAACACACCACACAGGTCATACTATGCCACCATAGCACTGACAACATCTGCACAATGTCTATATCAACACTGAACCAATCTTATAATTTTAGCTAAGCACTGGCTGTGGCTCCCTGATGATGGTTTCTTTGTAAACCGAAACATGGTGGAGCAGCCTCCATAATTTTAATATGTTTTAATAACTCTACATTTTTTACGTTGTGTGCATTAGTTGGATAATAAAGTGATTGATATTACTGATGCACGGTTATAACCATGAAGATTGTTGATGCTAGTTTCCATACAGGACAAAGAGTTGTAAAGACATGACCACCACACTAGGTATTCTTTTTTAGAGCTTAAAGAATGTCTGAAAATATTTCAGCTTATCTTTTCTTTGTGAGGGTAAGGACTTTTCAGATCCCTCACATGAGTATTTTTCATCTTTAAAAACAACTGTTTAAGACTCAGCACTTGGCATTGTCATCCCGTTTCCTGTTTTCACTACTTACACCACTGGCTGAACAAATTATAATACAGAAAATGATACGTGTGATGTGTCTAACCTGTATACGTGGAAAAATGCTGTGTATAAGATGAAAAGTATCTGGGGGTGTCTTGAGTTTCACTCCACCATAGCAGCTATCTGGATCACGGTAACGAGGATCGGAGGCATCCCACAGTCCATCAAGTGTTTCCACAAAGTTGTAACATGGAAACTCAAATTCTAACTCATCATCGTTCTCACACTGTACTAGAACGTAATTCAAAGGCCATTTGTGATATATTACAAAGAATAATATTATGAAATTGAAAAACACAGAAAAATGTACCACAAATCAGGACTTTGACAGTAAATAATCAAGTGCATGAACACTGACTTTTGGAGAACTTATTTATGTCATCTTCAGTGTAGAAGATAGGTGAAGCAAAGCAATCTGAAACATCAGTGACCACCCATAAGACTATGAGGTATCAAAACTTTGAAGACTGCAATCCAAATCTTCACTGCTCTGAAAACCTCAAATTTCATATCCCGATAACTAGTTGTGTGTGTTGAATAATTTACATACATTATATGCAACTTGCCTGAGTACATATCTGCAATGCTTCTAGTACTTGCAAAATATCAAGAGCATCACATTCAGAGAATGCAACTTGAAAGTCATCCACAGTATAACAACCAGTCACTCTAGCTTGAGCCACAAAATCCAGGGACAGTAACTGACCAAGCACATTGCTACATAGCCAGCAAGGTTGCAAACACACTAGATCCTGGTGCTGAGATTTTATATACACCACCTGCAGATCAAAGTATAATGTACATAAGAAATTTTACAAAAATTTCAAAGGTTACAATAACACAAATGTCTACAAATAATTAAAGAAATATTTTTTTTAGAAAACCAAATTTGATTGTTATCCTTTTATTCACTACACTACTGACTGACTGACTAACTAACTAACTAACTCAATAACTAACTGACTCCATGGAGCAGAGTACTTCTTGAAGAGCCAACAGTTCCTCAGGCAATCAAGAAATTCCCCACATTTTATGGAACACAAAGGTTCATGATGGCCCGCCACCTGTCCCTATCCCGAGTCAGATCAATTCAGTCCACACCCTTCCAACTGATTTCCTTAATATCCGCTTTAAAATTATCTTCCCCTCTATGCCTAGGCTTTCTGAGTGGCCTCTTACCCTCTGGTTTCCCCACCAAAACCCTACATATACCTTTCCCCTCCCCCATATGTGCTACCTGCTCCATCCATCTCATTTTTCTTGATTCAATTACCCTAATAATAATTAGTGAGGCATACAGATCATAACGCTCCTAATTATACAGTCTCCTTCACTCCTCTGTTACCTTGGCCTACTTAGGTCCAAATGTCTTCCTTAACAGCCTAATCAAAACCACCTTGAGCCTATGTTCCTACCTCAGTGTGAGTGACCATGTTTCACACCCATATAAAATAACAGTTCTGCCACACTACTTCCAACTATATTCCAACTACAATATTGTTTGCAAGTATTCAACTTCCAGGTCACAACTAAATAGTAGCAGCTGATACCAGTTCTTCATTGAGAAGTGTAAAACACGTACATGCTTCTTGTGTTCTAATGGCAAAAGAAGTCTCTCTTACTTTAATTCTTAATCTTCACCAGGAAACACTTCTTAAATATATGTACATACATATATATATACCTCTCCCATAAGCTGCAATTGTTGGATCAGTTCCTTCATGTGCTCTTCTCCAGCCAATGGATTCACATTACAACGCACTAAATCAACAAAAGTGAAACAGGGAACCACAGGAAAAGCTGCTAAATTTCTTCTTACACCTGGCAACCAATTTACAACCCCTTCCAAAAAACCTGTCCATTTTGGAACTCCCTGTGATGAAAAAAAAACTGATAATTAATGCATTCTATTACACTTTACCACATGTCACACTGACATCTCAGAAAAGAGAAATACAGGAGCACAATGTCCGTGAAAACAAACAGGAATAATATGTGTCCCTGAAAGTACCACAGAGGAAATCCTTCTCAGAATTACAATTATCCATTACTTGTCATCCATGAAAGTACAGCATCAATGCAAGGGAAAAATTTACCTTTTACAGTTTACCTGCATTATACAATGTGGTAGTAAGACCCATAATCACCTATGCTGTCACAGTGCCACAGATAACAGTTACATATAAGACCAGCACTCCATTCATGAGAGAATAGTTAGAAAAACTAGTGATTACATGATCAATTGTATGGATAAGTTTACACTGAATTACCAGCTAACACATAGTGACTAGTGAATCTTCCAGAAATGTACACCTAATGTGCTGCTGATATCACATTATTATATTTATAATATCTAATACAGTTGATTCATAAAAGACAAAGTATTGTAATGAGTCAACTCAACACCCAACCTGAGAAGAGACATGGGTCAAGCAACCAGACGTGAAGGGCTCCAAGACCATCCAAACAGATACAGCGTATTTAATATGACTTTTTAAGGCAAGGAATGCATTCCAAAAGAAATGTATTATAGATACTTAAAACAAACAATTTGTTTATAATTGGTGCAGTGGCATAGCTAGGATTTTTGGGGCCCTATGCAAAGCTTACAGATGGACCGTGGTTATACCTGTATGGTACATGGCCACTTTTTATAAATGTGTCATAAATAGGCTTGGTTTGTTAGTAACTCTGTTTATATAAACCTTGTTTCTTATAACTGTATGTAGAATCAGCACTGCCAACCTACCCACAAACTGTGCTATGAAAGATTCAAAATTACTCTATTCTTTCCAAAATTTTTCCATGCTAAAATGGTAACAATTAAACCCAGAAGTCCCCAAATAAAGTAAGCCTTTAAAAATTATGCAGCAAACCCCTGTCTTATAAAGTAAGAATAAATTTTGTGACTGTGGCCAAGGTTGGTTTGTACTGTGATTATGCTACTGCTGACTATCATGACACATATTCACGTGAACGTGAGTTCTTGTGAATATGCTTGAATTTGCCCGAATGGAGAATGATGTTGTGTTGGTGTAATTTTTTTCTTTTTGCATTGGGCTCAAGGATGCTGTGTATCTATGGGGCCATATGCTTTGCATACTCCTGCTCTATGGTAGCTATGCCCCTGACTTGGGGTAAATGAATGAAACTTCTGTAAAAAATAGAAATATTTACTAAATATTAATGAAGGGTGAGTACAGGTGTAAACCCTGGGTATGTACAGTTGCAACTTTCAGCTACCATAGCATGAAATTTTAATTGCTAGCACATGTATAGAACAAAGTGAAAATAGGGAGCTTTAACACTTAAAATTTCCAAATATTAACACTACACATATTAATTAATATCCATGTTTACTGTTGTAACTGATGACATACACACACACACCCACACACATTCACTCACTCACATTCACTTAGCATATCCATATTTCTATCAGTACTATTATGCCACATGCCTAAATCCTACTGTCTACCAGAAGTCTAACAATGACTGTATACAGAGCAATTGTAAGGTAAATGCATAAGGCTATTAATTATATCTCCTACATGGAATGCTATATTGTCACAAAGTGTACACAATTTTCAAGCTCATTCACTGCTACGAGTATTTAGCATCAAATTTCAACAAAGGCTCCAGAGTTTTGCAACACTCCTGTAATCTGGAAAATTCAGACCCAATACTTTTTCTTAAGAAGTGAAGAAGAGTATCAACAGAAGTATCCTAAATCTGTTGTTCCCGTTCATCCTTTGTTCTTCGGTTTGAAAAGCAGACTTCCTCACTCGGCCAACCAAACAAAAATAAATCACAAGTAGGGAGACCAGGTCTTTTCAGAATCCATTTTTTGTCCTTGACATTAAATCCACTTACCAGGAAAATGGTTGCGAAGCCATGCACAAACAGAAAGTGTAAAATTTAGTGGTTCCCTATCTGGCATGAAGTGCAGTTTTTCACAACAGTCCCACTTAGAAAAAAATGGTCAGCATGAAACCATAAAAATGTGTTTACTTTACAGTCACTCTATTTGTCATGTCATTAGACATTCAACTATGTTCAAAAAGTTCTTTACTGAAGTTGTACTGCTCAACTTTGTAACTACATTTTACTGCAATTTAAGTGTCATATTCTTGATGTAGAGCACATGTACCATAGCTGTAACTTAAAACAGAAAACATAAGGTTCGCCCCATACAGAATCCCACGTATCAAGTGAAATGAGCCTACATGACTTTTCTGAATATTTCCATAGATTAGTGGCTCTACTAGTTCTGGAACTGCCTGTGGCTGATGAGGATTATATCTCATGACTAGCAATGATGGGTTTAGTGACACAGTTTTCAGTTTGGGTGGCTATTTCAAAGATATTAGAGCAGGGAAGAAGAGCCTGAGTGTTGGCAACATTCTTCAAATTAGGTGTCGGTAGGAAGTAGCTTTTCATGCCACATGGACTGACAGACATTATTTACAACATATGCTTTGTATTGCGCTCTCTTGTGGAAAGATCGAGCAGTCCATTGAGTTGGATATGAGGGCTCCAGAGCAGTTAACACAATTTAGCAGCCCTCGGCATGTTGTCCACACTACGGGCAAATAATATCAGAAGTGCAAGTAGTCTGTGTATGCCCAAGCTTTTGGCATCTAGAACAGTGCAATGGATAAGCAACATGCTGCAAAGCTGTACCTAGAGTAGAGAAAAGCAGATATCTCAAGCACATCTTTGTGGATGGTATGGTGACCATGGGGATAATGTGGTAGGCATGGTCACTATGGGGATATGTGGCAGGTATGGTGACTGTGGGGATGATGTGGCAGGTATTAAGCATGGAAAGGGGACCAGTAAGCTGAAAAAGATTAATATAATGAGAGGTAATCATACAGAAATGTATCCTACTCTTTATTTCTTTACATTCATTTTATCAGAATAACCAAAAATGGCCGTAAAATGGAAATTCTTGAAGAGATCTATGCTCATTAGGTGCCACAGATGCTGACAGATACACACTAAGAGGCAAGGATAGCGACTGCCACTGAACTCTTGCACTGATATAATACAGGAGGTGTGGGCTCTTCGTTCACATATTTAACTCATGAACAGCATGAAACAAAAAGCAGGAGACATCACTTTTTAACTATGTAGAATATTATATATAACATGAAAATGGAATATAGTAATATGCAAAGAAGGAAGATTTCCAAGATCCCTCAGCATGTTTCCATCACAATGCAGAACAACATGTCACGATGGCATTTTGAAAAGGAAATGGGAAGAAAAATTATTCTGTACCAAATGGCCAAAAGGAATCTTTATAGTGTAGATGTTCTGTGTGTCAAATCTCAACCATCAGAATAGAACATGAAGAGGTGCAATACATAACAATAAAAGTGATGTTAAAATAAGCATGTGACAGTGTCTCAAGAAAATATGGTGCACAAAAAATATAGTCTGAGATCTTATTTATTGGTGTCATCATCATCATTTCTAACCCACATAGTGTTACAAGAAAAATTATATGTGTAACTGGCATAATAAGAGAGCAGGTGCACTGAACGAATATTGTAACTATGAAATTCTCATTAACTAGTTGCAATATGGCTGTGACAAGGCCATTTCTGCAAGAATAAACTGTTTAATCTCACAATGCTAGCCTACTGCTGGCATTTCTAGTTCTAAATTATTTGATACAAGGATCAGTATCAGAAAGCCCTTGCCATTTATGCCATGCAGACAACAATACATTAGTAAACTAGTACACCAAAACACGACGATGAATGTCACTCATTATTAGTGCTGGCCAGTCCAAAATCTGCAAGTGAAATGACAGGAGACTATCAAAAACTCAGTAATGGCAACACTTTGGATGTTCAGACAATCAAAACTGCACTCTTTGGTGCTTCAAATTCGCAGATATGTACTTCACAACAAGGGCTTTTGTTAAAAAAGCACTAATAACAAACCTCTGTTGTTCAGTCACCAATTTTGTTGCTTTGATGTGAATCCATGAAAACTAATCAACAGAATTAATGCTGATAATTATTCAATTAGTGTAACAAAAAAAAAATAACAGTGTGGAAAATTTCATGCTTCACCCATAATTAGCAATATAGTAAATTACAATATCTTTGAAATATCTTTTTATTTAAACATGTGCCTGCTTTCTACCATAACCACACTTTAAGTAGAGAAAGACCTCTCAGAGAACTTCCACGAGTGTAACTGGCATGTTTTTGAGTTACAAAGTGATTCATCATTCAACATTTGGCAGCATTTGTGCTTACTTTCTCTCCAGAAGTTTGTGGAAATACTTCACTGAAAGGTACCCAGCATTCTGCTACAAAATAGTATCCCACTTCCTTCTTATTTGGTCACTTTTTCAGGTTTAACCTTCAAATGTTCTTGAAGCTTTGCAACAACAATCACCAAGTTATGCGGTGATATTCTGAATGCTACCAGTTAGGTTATGGCTGCTTTTAAAAACATAACATCTCTTAAACATCAATATCTCTTTCTTACATTAACATCCTTCATAATTTCCACCATTAATGCTACAAAAACTGTATTTTTAATGTCAGAAAAAGCCTAAACAATTTCAGGATTTCAAGGTCCTCAAAATGATAGGCAGTTGCTGTAAGCCATGTGCACTAGTCATTCAAGATGGGCTGTGGTAGCAGCAGGGGCATAGGAAGTTTTTCTTTGAAAGCAACAACCCTGGGTAATACTTGGAAGAACATTTTTTTTTGTTTGGTTCACTGCTAGAAATCCATTCCTAATTTGCTCGGATAACTGAATGTGGCCATGTTATAAGCATTTTGTATTAAATGTTGATAAAATAACTTTAGAAAAGGTGATGCAGGAAGCATGGACAATGTTCCATGTGTGTACAGAAAATTCTTTGTGTTGTCCACTCCACTATGATATAAAATGTTCAACAGGCAACTGACTGGCTACTCAAATGCTACAGAGGCTTCAAGAAAATAAGATGGCCTTTAGAAGGTGTGTCCAGATAAAACTATCTCTCCATATGTAGCTTGGGTAATCATTTCAAAATGTTGACTCAGATGTAACAAATAGGTTGGGATATTTTTCACACAAAAAAGATGTTTGTAATTTCGACATTTTATAGCCTTCCAGGTGACATATGCTGCCTCGACAGCTTGGCATATGTCTGAATAGAACTGCATTGTTTTTCTCTGACAGGTTGTATAAGTGAAATCTTAATTCATATTTACTTTTCGTTCTGCCTTTGCTCTGTGGTTATTTCCCAGCACCCTTGCTGCTGGTAAATACCGTTTTCTTATGCGAGACCTAGAATTACACAAAGAGTACTCACATCATACCAGATGTTTCTGAGAATAGTTGCTGAATTGTACTAGAAAAGGTTCTAGAGTTAGAGCAGTAGCAATTTGTATTGACATAATAATGAATGGTACATGACTCCTATTGCACTACTGGCAAAACATAACCTTCCCATTTGGCACAGTAAAATGGAATTGTATAAGCCACTGTTACATCAAACTACTTTCTGGTGTTTTCATTATTGGTAATGTAAAAGATTAATCAGGAGAAGAAAAACACTTTTAAATGTAAATCACAGTACGTTAAAGAACAATGCAAAGTTACAAGAGTGGAAAAGACACATGATCACTGTAGCACGCTTTTCAAATGCACAGCTGCAAATAAGACTTCACACATTTGTTGATAAACTGCGAACAATGTGCAATGCGACTTTCCATAAGTTCAAACAAACTAGTGGATCCTGATATCAGAAAAGTGAAATATACTGGTAAAAATCCATTCCCTGATAGTTTTTTTTTTGAAGCAATGTAATAACACATCCCAGGAAAGTAAGTACCAAACATGTATGAGGAGTCTGATACTTACGTATAATGCACAAACCATTAAGAAACTGTTTAATAGATCTTAACTAGCATTCTAAATTATCAACATAAAGCACAATAAGAGCAAAATCTAAAGGTGGTATTTATAGAAAAAAAAATTGTCACACCAACTACAGTATTAACACCACAATGTCTTTTAAAGCACTATCAAACTGAACCTGTTGACTTGTCTGTGAGTGAAACATACACATATACAAATTTCGTTTCACCGTGCATTTTAATTCACTGAATCTTACATACCAACTAATGCACTTCTATATACAATAATATATTAGTCTAAAATGTTACTATTGAAAAACTTAAAAACACTCCAACATGTTTCGATCATTATTCAGATCATCTTCAGGATGCTCGTAGGTTCCTTGTTAAAGTCAATGAATTAAAAAATTTTTAATTGTAAAAGGTCAATTGTGGTGATGCAGCAGCATAAAGTTTGGTGTGTGTGCATGGCCACGCACACACACCAAACGTTATGCTGCTGCATCACCACAATTGACCTTTTACAATTAAAAATTTTTAAATTCAGTGACTTTAACAAGGAACCTACGAGCTCCCTGAAGATGATCCAAATAATGATCGAAACACGTTGAGTGTTTTTAAGTGTTTCAATAGTACCATTTTAGACTAATATATTATTGTATATAGAAGTGCATTAGTTGGTATGTAGGATTCAATACACATATACACTTCAAAATCTTGTTCTGTATATCTCCTCTAGAAAGAAGTATGCACTTGTCTGAACATCCAGTGGCTTTCAGTGACTAACACAGGAAATGAAACTTCACTGCTGTGAAATGAGGAACGTACTGTGCAGCCTACACAAAGACTGTTGTTCTCAGCCAAATACAGAACACAATAAGCCTCAATCACAATGCACACCATAACTGCAAACTGCAACAGAGCAGGTGTTTTGTTACTTAACTGGCCACCAGTGTCCATGACTGCAACATCAGTTAGTAGATTATACTCCTTGTGATTAGCACCGTGGAACTTCAGAGGCCCAACTCCACCACCCTGCATCCAGAATAAACTGAGAAGCTTATTCTTAATAAATCCAGAACATAGTAACTAGAATCCAAGTGGCGGAATTTACACGGCCTGATTTCCATGGCCGCTTCTACAAGAAGACATTAAATTGCCCTGCAGTGGTAATTACTAAGGATCAAGTACAAGGCCACAAATATTTGTACCCAATGTGATCTGGGCATCATGCCGGATAATCCATTAACCCGGGAATAAACTGTAAAATTATCCTTTTTAAATTTATTAATAAATATTTTATTGATTGCTGTTGAAGAGTTATTAAGAATTCTTGTAGGAAACTGTACAGTGCTGTAAAGACAATAAGAGGCTAACAATAAGTCCAATAGTTGTTTCATATAATTATCATTGAGATAATTAATATTTAAATCTCCAGATATAATTAAGTCTATTGAATTACTATAGATCGAGTTTAAGATAGATTCAATATTTTAAAGAAAATATGAAAAACTGCCAGATGGAGATGTATAAATAGTTATCATACAGAGAATGCAAGATAGAAGATGTAATTTTATAGCAAACACTTCAAAATCTATTTCTCACAGTAAATCTAAAACACGAAGCACATAATTACTTACATATTTTAAATATGTGACCCTTTTAAGACACATCATGCAGTAAAATGAATCAAAGCAAATTTACACCCAACAAACTAGCTGAAATTATAACAGGAAAACATTTATTTAATTTTATTTCATTCAGTGTCATTGAAGGTAGTATGCATTAACTGTGGCCATATGCATTAACTGTGGCCACAGTCACATTTGAAACCGGTGGAAAAGACAGGAAAAGGATAATGGTCAGACAGGTTTTCTTTGTCTTTTTCAATAACTCCAGGCAAATGACCACATATTAGAATCAAAGTTTCATGATTGCTTTTTCACCAATAATTTCACGGCACAATCCGCCACAACCTTATTATGAAAGCAACATGGAATCCAGCACTTCCAACTAATACACCACTGCTGGGCACTGTCGGGCACCAAACACATTGCACCAAGTACACACCAGTCCATAGCCTGACTTGCTTCACCCAGAACATTGTTACTGATAGAGGTTATATCCATACTGCTGCAGACAAACTTTATTTACTTCACTATTTGTATAATACCTGCTTCACTCAGAACATTGTCACTTATAGAAGTTATACCTGTACCACTGTATTCACCTCTATTTAAATTACAGTAATTGTATGATAATATATAATTCATGTGAATGAGATCTCATCACCAATAACAGGCACCTTGCATATTGTATAGTTTTACTTTATAATAGGAAGTAGTACAACCTGACGATGGCCAACAGAGGCTGAAACATGTAGCTGTAAACTGCTATGTGATCCAGCCACTCATAGCTAATAAATATAGTTGTGTTTTGACTGTACTTTTGCCATTTTGTAATTTTGGTTCAACTCAACAGGGAGGTCTCACCTCAAAGTGACAAATGACCAATTTGGCATACTAATGAGCAAATGTAACTTAAAAGTACTGAAGATTACTGATGCATTTTCTTAAAGCCATACCTGCAAAACCTTCTCTCTGGCATCCGCTAGGTAAGACTTTATAGCCCTCATGCCTGGTGAATTAGAAAGATGAGCATCCACAATCAATATTTGCTGATAAATATCAAAAAGTGCCCCAAACTTGTCAGTGAGCTGTGTCAACAACCGTTCAGCCTGGGAACTGATATAGTTGCCTTGAAGGGTATGAGGCGTGCGCGCAGTGTCAGGGTGTGTTGCTACCAACAATACTTTGGCCACTCTGCTTGCCACCCCACCATCACCTGAAAAATGTACATTCTTAGACACTTCAGCAAGCCAAAGCAACTGGTAGATATGCCACAACCCTAAATTTGTCCTATATGCATCATTCACTAACAGATCAGAGACACTTCACGACTGCCAAAATCAACAAAACTTTGTTCACTTTGGCTGTTCTCATAAATTGAACGTGACCACGAATAACTGCATTCCCACTGAATACACACAACTTGAAAGACCATTTATATCAAAATTGGATGATATTCTCTTGTCTTCGTTATTTTACATCTGTCTCTGTACAAGTATCTATTAGACACTCTGTTTAGTCGACATGATAATGAGTGAAAAAAAGCAAAGCTGAGTTCATGCATGCCATGAAGGCACATTGGAGGTAAGAGGTCAGCTACCTGCACAGGTCAAGTGAAACAGTCTGATCATACGAGGGTTGGAACTTTAATAGTGGCAACTATTTATTTACAACTGATACAAAATAGACACATGTTTCGAAGTTTTACTGTCCTTCAATGTAGTCACCAGCATTGTGTACAACCCGCTGCCAGCGATGTGGAAGTCGTAGGATACCTTTAGCAGCGCCTGTTGTGTTGATAGTTCGAATGGAGCG
>Ga0209629_10001398_pt1 | contig 15209 bp, 14 predicted proteins | sample TergutCu122P5_FD_187286 | JGI IMG/M metagenome (GOLD analysis project Ga0209629, IMG submission 187286) | Cubitermes ugandensis P5 segment gut microbial communities from Kakamega Forest, Kenya - Cu122 P5 (SPAdes) (version 2) | ecosystem: Host-associated > Arthropoda: Insects > Digestive system...
GGACGCGGCCGCGTCAGCGGAGCGTTGCGCGCGAGCCCGTCCAGCACGCTGGCGTCCACGGGGTCGGGCGACATGACCTGCTCCCACTTGGGCCACTCGGTGTTGCCGATACGGATCGCGACGGGCGCGCCGAGCGTCTCCCCGTGCCGGACGCCGGCCAGGATTTCGACCTCGTCGGCCTCGAACACCATCCGCGCCCCGCGTCCATACCCGAGCCGCCGCCGGGCCAGCGCGAGTGAGAGATCATCGGTAGTCAGGCGGACGTGCGCGGGCACGCCGTCCACGGTCACCAGGAGCGCCCGTCCGTGCGACTCACCGGCGGTAAGGAATCGGATCACGCCTTGAACCTTACCGCCCGCGCGCCCTGATCAGGTGTGGCCGACAACTCGTCCGGCGCGCCGATCAGGAAGCGGATCACGGTTATGTAGAAACCGTACAGTCCGTCAGGGGCCACCTCGCGTCCACGACCCTCCACAGCGTGCGGTGGCATTGGGTCGGTGCGCGATGTGGTTGGCCTCGCCTGCGCGTCGAAAGTGATCAGGACTGCGCAGCGACCGACAAGAGACTCGCCCTACCTCATTGGAGGCCACCAAGTGACACGCGCGCAAGCTCTCCAGAATCCGCGAGTCGCCCACCACCAGCGGTAACCCGTATTCCTTCGAGCTGGGCATGTCAGTCGTTCGCAGCAAACAAGCATCCACAAACGAAGCGACATTACACGGGCGCACGCGGCCACACCCCGCGGGAGGACACCGCGAAGCACTCGTCAGTGAAGAGCAGCGCCATCCACGAGGTAGCAGGAACCGCCGGAAAACGCGTTCGATGCCCATTCCATCATGATAAGCGTGTTTGGCCCGAGGATGCCATCGTTTTTCACATGCGATACCGTCTGGACGGCCTTCAGGACATCCCTGGTCTTGCCCCCAAACTTGCCATCCACAGAAAGAAGGTAACCACCATTGTACTTTTTCACAGTACTCGCATAGCACGTGTTCATGGCATTTTGAAGCACCTTTACGGCATTCTTTGTTCCGCTGCCAGTATTAGCGCTCAAGCCGTCGCCCTCACTCAATAGACAGCCTGTTATGCTCTTGTCCCGGAACGGGATATAAATGAATCTCCCGGGTATGCCTTGCCGTTGCCCGGACCAAGTGGTAGGTATGTACGTGTTACACACTCTTGTGGACGACGAAGTGGCTTGCGCGCTCGTTTGGCCCATTGATGTCATCACGCCAGTCATCATCAGAGCACCTACAGCCACCACAGCAGCCTGACGAACCTTGGGACGCCTTTCCACAGATAACACAGTTGCCTCCTCAATCACTCGCCGACTCGCCTTCAACGAGTCATTTTGATGCTAGCAGGGGGCAATGGTCGCGTGACGAAGAACACGAAACGCCCAGTGACCGCCAAGGGATGTGTCCGCTAACGGTCATGCGTCTTGCCCGAGGGCGGTCGCGGGATTCGCCCGGAACCGAAAGTCGTCGTTGCCTGGTCGCGCCTGCGGGGCTGGGGCTCCTTCCTCGCGTTCGACGAGCCGTGACACCTGAGTTTCCGCCCCTAGGTGGCTGGGTTTGGGGTGTGGCTTGGGGGTTTGGGTGGTTTTGGGCTGGTTTGGGGTGGGTAGTGAACCGGGCGGTTTTGGTCAGGTCGCGTCGCCATTGGCGTAATTGTTCGATGTCGGCCCAAGAGTGATCGAATGGTGTGCCGGTCGCGGCGTCGACGGTGTCCCAGATGGCTGGCCGGCAGATGCGGTAGCGGCCCTCGCCAACGGGCACGGCCTGGAAATCGCGCAACGCGTCCAGTAGTTGTGGCGAGGGCAGGCCGGTCCAGCGTTCCAGGAGCCGTTCGACCAGGAGCGCGAGGAAGCAGATGGCGAAGTGGGCTTCGATGTGTTCGGGTGTTCGCACGTACACCGGCCGGGTTTTCAGGCCGGTTTTCGACACGCGGAACGTTTGCTCGATGCGCCATAGCTGCCGGTACCGGCCGAGTATCTGCTGGTCGGTCAGGTTGGTTTCGGAGGTGCGGGCCATCTGGTAGCCGTCCCAGACGGCTTCGGCTTGGGCACGGGCCCGGTCCACGACCAGCATCGTGTCGTGCTCGGTGAGGATCTGCCCCGTGTCGGGGTCGACATCAGGCGGACGTGCGCGGGCACGCCGTCCACGGTCACCAGGAGCGCCCGTCCGCGCGACTCACCGGCGGTAAGGAATCGGATCACGCCTTGAACCTTACCGCCCGCGCGGGGGCAACCCGTTCACCAGCGCGGGATCACACGCTTAAGCCGCCATCTCGCTATCATCAACGCTCGAGGCCTGGAGCCACCAAGAACAGTGCCACGAATCCTAGATCTTCGCCGGCGTTCTGCAAGGCGTGAACCCCTGAGTACCAATCGGCACGGCGAAACGCAGAGCGTTGCGGCTGAGCTTCCCATACACTCCGTCCACGACTCCGGTGTATCGCCCAGCCTTCTTCTCTTCCGATTGGGCCTTCTTGAGCCCAGCAACCGTCGCCGGGCCAAACTTGCCATCGATGCCGTACTTGCCAAGATCCACCTGGTAACACAATTGCAGTGTGTGTTGAAGCACCTTGACCGCATAGTTGCTGTTGCCTGATGCAAGCTGGCAATTCTGACTGCCGCTGCTGGTTGCCGGGATTTCAAGAGCATACCGGTCGGCAGAATTCACGTAAACCTTTGTGGTACATGTCGGGGTGGCTGCAGCTGCATCCGGCGCTCCTGCGATCTCCAGTGCAGCAAAGAGACACGCAGCAAGCCCACCGACGAAGAGAGTGCGCGCAATTCGTTGCACACGAGTCGTCGCTGTCAGCACAGACGAGAGGGTCGTCTTCATAGCCATTCTCCTTTCTTTGTTGATGGCACTTGGTCGTCGCCGTTGCTGAAGCGAACCATGTCAAATCGCTGATGGACAGTGCCAAGGCCTCATCTCGCTCAATGCCACGATACCGCTGCCTGCGCCACGTGTCCTTGGTTTGGCCACTGAGGTGCTTTCATCGTCGACGACCCGCGCGATAGCAGCGACGTCAGTCAAGTGCGTCGCACGACCCCCGCATGGGCTAGTCGCGCGCAGCACGGCAACCTTGTCCCAAGAAACCCCGACCGCAGTGGTCACCTGCTTGGGCTACCCGAGGCAGACCTTGGGGTTCGCATCGCACCATGCTTTGTACTTCGCCTTCGACGCCTCGAAGCCAGCGGCGTCTGCCGAAAACTCCGTCTTGCCAGTGGGCGGGTCCACGACGACGAAATAGAGCCAATTCCCGTCTTCGGGATTCGCGGCGGCGTTCAGAGCAGCCTGGCCCGGGTTGGAAATCGGGCCCGGCGGCAGGCCCTTGTGCAGACGCGTGTTGTACGGCGTGTCGGTCTTGAGTTCCTTCTGGGTCATCTCCATGCCGTTTTGCTTCTTCAGGGCGTACATCAGCGTCGAGTCCATGAACAGCGGGATGCCTTGCTTGAGCCGGTTGTAGACGACCCGTGCGACCTTGGCGCGGTCGTCGGGATTGTTCACCTCGCGCTCGATGATGCTGGCGACGATGACTAGCTGGTTCGGCGTCAGCGGGATGCCCTCTTCCGCGCTCAACACCTTCGCCTGGCCTTCCAAATCCACCTGCTTGGCGATATCGCTGAAACGCTTCGTCGTCATCTTCACCACGGCCTGCGCGGTCGGTTTGTCGGGCAGTTCGTAGGTGTCAGGGAAGACATAGCCCTCTGCCTTCTTGCCCTTCGGGAACCACGTCGGCAGACCAAGGGCCCCCGGATCGCCAACCTTGTTCAACAAAGTCTCAAAGTCCTTCTTCGGCAAACCCGTCACCTTGGCCATCGTCGCGATCTGATCCGACAACCACTTACCCTCAACCAACGTCATCCGGTTGTGCACCTGATTCGCCTTATCAAGCAACATTTCCAACGCAGTCTTCGCCGGCAACTGCTTCTTCAGCTTGTACTTCCCCGCCTGAATGATCGGATTGCCCTTGTCCGCCGCCGCCTGATCGAACGCCTTGGCAGTCTTCACCACCTCGTTCGCCACCAGAATGTCCGAAATCTGCGACAGACTGGCACCATTCGGAATAGTCACCTGAACTTCCGTCGTACCCTCACCCTCATAGTCCGACGCCGTGCGATACTCCGTCCACCAAGCACTCGCGTTCGTGTAAATGTACGACCCGCCCACACCCAAAACGCCCAGCGACAACAACACCGCAAAAGCCCCGCGGAAGCGATACCAGACCTCCCGACCCGAGATCTTCCCCGTGTCCGGATCCCGCAGATTCCTCGTGAATCGGCTCGCCATTACCGGCCTCCCTCCCGTCGCTCCGGACCTGCCACGCTCTCCCCCGCCGGCTGGCCCGTTGTGCGTTCGTATTCCAATGCCTGTTCCAAGAGTGCCACGGCCGCGGCCTGATCGATAACCCGGCGTTGTTGACGCGAGTTCCGTCCGGCCGCGTGGAGCAGCTTCGCGGCGCTCGCGGTCGTCAGGCGCTCGTCCACCAGACGCACCGGGACGCCCGTCGCAGCACCCACACCGACGGCCACCGCACGGACGTTCTCCGCAGCGATCCCGTCCGTGCCGCGCAGCGTGCGCGGCAGGCCGAGCACGACCTCAATCGGCTCGTACTCGGCTGCCACCGCGCGCAATTCGTCCAGACTGCGCGGCCCGGCGACGATCGTGCGGACGGGGTAAGCGAGCACCCCGTCCGGATCACAGGCGGCGACACCGATCCGGGCGCCGCCCCAATCCACCGCCAACCGCACGCCGCGGCGCACTGTCAACCTGCAAGAGCCGTGCGAATCGCGGCCAGCGCGTCGTCCGCGCCGTCCTGCCGCGTGCCGCCGCCTTGCGCGAGGTCGTCGCGTCCGCCACCCCGGCCGCCGAGTGCCGCGGCGCCGACGCCGACGAGCTCGCCCGCCTTGGCGCCCAAGTCGCGCGCGGCCTGCGTCGTGGCGACGACCACCGTCGGCTTCGAAACGCCGGCGACCAGCGCCACGACCCCCGCCCGCGAACCGAGCGCGGTGCGGATGTCGACAGCGAGCGTGCGCGCGTCGTCCGCGTCCACGCCGCGGAACGCCTTCGCGACCAGGGTGTATTCCCCGACGGTCGACGCGTCGGCGAGCAGCCCCGGGATCTGGTCGACCAACTGCTTGACCTTCAGCGCCGCCAGTTCCTTTTGCACCGCCTTGATCTCGATGACGAGTTTGGCGACGCGGTCCTGCAACTGGTCGGGCTGCGTCTTGAGGATCTCCGCGAGATTGGCCACCAGCGCCCGTTCCCCCGCGAGGTGAGCGAAGGCGTCCTGGCTGACGAAAGCCTCGACGCGGCGCACGCCCGACCCGATGGAACCCTCGCCGAGCAGGCTCAACAGGCCAATCTGCGCCGTGCGGGCGACGTGCGTGCCGCCGCAAAGCTCCCGCGACCAGGCTCCGCCGAATTCCACCACGCGGACGATCTCGCCGTACTTCTCCCCGAACATCGCCTGCGCGCCGAGCTCTTGCGCGGTGGCCAGCGGCATCTCGCTCGCCGACACCACGTAGTCGGCCCGGATGGCGTCGTTGGCGATGCCCTCAAGCTCCTGCTTCAACCCCTGGGACATGCCTTGGCGCGCATTGAAATCGAACCGCAGGTAGCCGGGCTTGTTGTACGAGCCCGCCTGGTGCGTCTGCGGGCCGAGCAACTGCCGCAGCGCCGCGTTCATGATGTGCGTCGCCGTGTGCGCCTGGCACGCGCCGTAGCGCGCCGCGCCGTCGACCTCGGCCACGACCGCCTCGCCCACGGACACCTCGCCGTCGGCGACCCGCACCTCGTGCACCACGAGCCCCTGGACGGGACGCTGGACGTCCAGCACCTCGAGCACCAGCCCGGACGCCTTGATCGTGCCCTGATCCGCGTCCTGGCCGCCCGCCTCCGCGTAGAAGGGGGTCTGGTCGAGCACCACCTCGACGATGTCGCCGGGCCGCGCGGAAGTGACATGCAAACCGCCGCGCACGAGTCCGCGCACCACCGCGTCGGCCGTCAACGTCTCGAAACCGCGGAACGCCGTCTCGCCCTGGCCGCGCAGCTCGCGGTACGCCTCGACGGCGACCGCGCCGGCCTTCTTCGCCTTCGCGTCGGCCTTCGCGCGGTCTTTCTGCTCCTGCATCAGCCGCCGGAACCCGGCCTGGTCGACCTCAAGGCCGGCCTCGGCCGCCATCTCCAGCGTCAGGTCGATCGGGAACCCGTAGGTGTCGTGCAACTGGAACGCCTGCTGGCCGTCGATCGTGGTCTGCTTGGCCGTCCGCGCCTGGTCGACGGCCATGTCGAAGATCTGCGTGCCCGCGACGAGCGTGCGGCGGAACGCGTCCTCCTCGCCGTAGGCGATGTCGCTGACGCGCGCCCACTCGGTGTCGATCTCCGGGTAGGACGCCCGCATCAGATCGCGGCTCACCGGCAGCAGCTCCGGCAGCACCGGGTCCTGGACGCCGAGCAGCCGCATCGAGCGGATCGAGCGGCGCAGCAAGCGCCGCAGCACGTAGCCGCGGGCCTCGTTGCCGGGCGTCACGCCGTCCGTCATCAGCATGAGCGCCGAACGGACGTGGTCAGCCACGACGCGCATGCGCACGTCGTCCGGGTTCGGGCTGTGCATGTACTTCTTGCCCGACAGCTCCTCGGCCTTCAGCAGGACGGGGAACACCTCGTCGATCTCGTACATGTTGTCGACGCCCTGCAGCAGGTAGGCCGTCCGCTCCAGGCCCATGCCGGTGTCGATGCCCTGGCTGGGCAGCGGATGGATGACGTCGAAGTCGTCCTTGGCGCGCACGGCCGAGAGTTCCTCCTGCTGGAACACGAGGTTCCAGATCTCCAGGAAGCGGTCCTCGTCGGCCTCCGGGCCACCGTCCGGGCCGAATTCGGGCCCGCGGTCGATGTAGATCTCCGAGCACGGCCCGCCCGGCCCCGGGACGCCCATGTGCCAGTAGTTGTCTTTCAGGCCGCGGCGTTGGATGCGCTCGGCGGGAACGCCCGTCTTGCGCCACAGGTCGGCGGCCTCGTCGTCACCGTGCAGGACGGTGACCCACACCTGGTCGGGATGGAAGCCGTAGTTGCCATCGGCCTGCGAACCGGTGACAAGCTCCCACGCGAACTCGATGGCGCCCTCTTTGAAGTAGTCGCCGAACGAGAAGTTGCCGTTCATCTGGAAGAACGTGCCATGTCTTGTCGTCTTGCCCACTTCGTCGATGTCAAGCGTCCGCACGCATTTCTGGACGCTCACGGCGCGGTTGTACGGCGGATCCTCGGCGCCCGTGAAATATGGCTTGAACTGCACCATGCCGGCGTTGACGAACAGCAGCGTCGGATCGTCGTAGACGAGCGAAGCGGACGGCACAACCGTATGGCCATTGCGTGCGAAAAAGTCGATGTAACGTTGGCGGACCTCTGCGGTCTTCATGATTTGTATTCCCTTGAAGTTTGAAGTTTGTGAACGGGGGTGGATTTCAGATCTGTTCGCTCGGCTCGAGAGCCTCGCGAAGTTCGGCTTCACGCAGCATCATCGCCTCCTGAAAAGTGGCGACGAAACCGCTCACCCGATCGGTGAGGCCCTCGCGGGCATCGTGCAATTGGTCGGCGATCCCTTGCGGCGTGTAGCGCCGGTACCACGCCCGCCCCTTCCAGACGATGACGGCCGTCAACCCGACACCGACCGCGAACCACCAGAAGCGTTTGCCCATCACTTGGCCTTCTTCCGTTTCGCAGTCGTGCCGCTGACGGCTTGGCGCACGCCGTACGTGAACGCCGCCGCCTTGATGAGTGGGCCGCCCAGCGTCGAACGGAAGATCGTGGACATCTGCGCCACGTTCTCGCTCACAACCGTGGCATGCTGGCTGACTTTGGCCACGTCGTTGGTCACCAGCGAGAGCTTGCCGATCTCCTCGTTGGTGGCGGTCACCGTGCCCTTCAGCTCCTGCAGGATCGGCACGGAGTTGTGCCCCATATCGCGCACGGCAAGCCGCACTTCTTCGAGCACCCGGCCGAGCTTGAGCAGCGGGACGGCGAAAAACGCCACCAGAGCGACGAAAGCGATTGCGGCGATTAGCCCGGCGATCTCTCCCATGACCAGTCCTTCATACGGTTAATGCGATTGGCATAGCCTAATGCACGACACCGTCAGGTCTGCGCATCGCCCGCCGGACGGCCCAGCAACTCCTCCAGGACGGGCAGCCGCTCGGCCATCGCGGCCTCCGCTCCATGCGTAGTCGGACGGTAGTAGCGCACCCCTTCCAACGCGTCGGGCAGGTACTGCTGCGCGGCGACCGCGTGTTGCGCGTCATGGGCGTATTGATAGCCAACGCCGTGGCCGTACCCGCCTGCCGAGGCGTAGTGGGCGTCCCGCAGGTGTGGCGGCACCAGCCCGATGCGGCCTGCGCGCACGTCGGCCTGCGCGTCGTCGATCGCCGTCACGACGGCGTTCGATTTGGGCGCCATCGCGGCGGCGATGGTCGCGTGGGCGAGCGTGATGCGTCCCTCCGGCATGCCGATCAGCTGGACGGCCTGCGCCGCGGCGACACAGGTAGCCAAGACCTGGGGCGCGGCCATGCCGATGTCCTCGCTGGCCAAGATGATGAGCCGGCGCGCGATGAAGCGCGGGTCCTCGCCGGCCTCGATCATGCGGGCCAGATAGTGCAGCGCCGCTTGGACGTCCGAGCCGCGCACCGACTTGATGAACGCGCTGATCACGTCGTAATGCTGGTCGCCCTCCCGGTCGTAGCGGACGCTCGCCCGGTCGACCGCGGACTGCAGCACGTCGGCGTCCACGACGTCCAGGCCGCGCGCCGCGGCCGCCGCCGCTGCCTCTTCCAGGTACGTCAGCGCGCGGCGGGCGTCCCCGCCGGCCAACCGGACGAGCGCGTCGCGCGCGTCCGGCGTCAGAGTGACGGCGCCGGCGAGCCCGCGCTCGTCCGTGCGGGCGCGCTCGACCAGTTCGCCGATATCGGCGTCGGTGAGCGGCTTCAGCGTCAGCAGCAACGAGCGCGACAGCAGCGGCGAGATCACGCTGAACGCCGGGTTCTCCGTCGTGGCCGCGATCAACGTCACGATGCGGTTCTCCACTGCGGGCAGCAGCACGTCCTGCTGCGTCTTGGAGAACCGGTGCACCTCGTCGATGAACAAGACGGTCGGACGCCCCCGCGCCAGTTCGCGACGCGCCTGGTCGAGTTCGGCGCGGACGTCCTTCACGCCGGCGGTCACCGCCGACAATTCCACGAACCTCCGGTCGCCGGCCGCGGAGACGATGGCCGCGATGGTGGTCTTACCGACCCCAGGCGGCCCCCACAAGAACACCGACATCGGCGCGTCCGATTCGGCCAGGCGGCGCAGCGGCGAGCCCGGGCCGAGCAGGTGTTGCTGTCCGACAAGCTCGTCGAGCGTGCGCGGCCGCATCCGCACCGCCAGCGGCGCCTGGACGCCGATCGCCCCACCGATAGTCCCCGGTCCGCGCACCGGCTGCTGATCGACGACGTTGCCGAACAGGTCTTCGCTCACTTCAGCGCGATTCCCCGGCGGCGATGGCCAGCGCCACGTCGCGGGCCGGCCCGTCCGCGTCGAACCACACGGGGATGTCCATCGCGTGCAACACCTTGGTCATGCCTTCCCCCATCGCCCGCACGGCGACCGCCTCGATGCCGTGCTCACGCAGGAAGGTGACGACGCGGGCGTGATGCCCGCCGTGCGTGCCCTCGTCGTGGCGGATGTCCCAACGCACCTCGTGCACGTCCCAGGAGACGATCTCGCCGTTTTGCACGTCGGCGACCGCAACCTGCGCAGCTCGGCCCCAGGCTGGCCCCACCCAGCCAACGTCATCGACGGGAATGCAAACGATCATCAGACCACCCTAACCCTCAGGCTCCGCGCGCGGGGGTCGCGTCGACGCCGGCTTCCTTGCGCTGCAGGGCGGTGATCGGCGCCGGCGCTCCGGTGAGCGGGTCGTACCCGCCGCCCGTCTTGGGGAACGCGATGACGTCCCGGATCGAGTCCTGGTGCGCGAGCAGGGCCACGATGCGGTCCCAGCCGAACGCGATGCCGCCCATCGGCGGCGCGCCGAACGTGAAGGCGTCCAGCAGCCAGCCGAACTGCTCCCGCGCCTGCTCGGCGTCGATGCCCATCATCGCAAAGACGCGTTCCTGGACGTCCCGGCGATGGATACGGATCGAGCCGCCGCCGATCTCGTTGCCGTTGCAGACGATGTCGTAGGCGTACGCGAGCGCTGCGCCCGGGTCGGTGTCGAACGAGTCCATGCACTCCGGCTTCGGCGACGTGAACGCGTGGTGGACGGCCGTCCACGCACCGGCCCCAACGGCCACGTCACCAGCCGCCTCGGCCTCGGCCGTCGGCTCGAACAGCGGGGCGTCCACGACCCAGAGGAAGCTCCACGCCGATTCGTCGATGAGGTCCAGGCGCTTGGCGATCTCCACGCGCGCCGCGCCCAGCAACTCCTGCGACTTCTTGCGTGCGCCCGCGGCGAAGAACACGCAGTCACCCGGCTGAGCGCCCACGCGAGCGGCCAAGCCGTCGCGTTCGGCGTCCGACAAGTTCTTGGCGACCGGACCGCCGAGCTCCCCAGCGTCCGAAATCGTGACGTAGGCCAGTCCCTTCGCGCCGCGCTGCTTGGCCCATTCCTGCCACGCGTCGAACGTGCGCCGGGGCTGTGACGCCCCGCCCGGCATGACGACGCCGCCGACGTAGGGCGCCTGGAACACCCGGAAACCGGTGTTGGCGAAATAGTCCGTCAGCTCGCAGATGGGCAGCCCAAAACGCAGATCGGGCTTGTCGGAGCCGTAATTGTCGAGCGCGTCGGCGTAGGTCATGCGCTGGATGGGCGTCGGCAGGTCGTAGCCGACCAGGGCCCACAGTTCGCGCAGGATGGCCTCGGAGACCTCGATCACGTCGTCCTGGTCGACGAAGCTCATCTCCACGTCCAACTGGGTGAACTCCGGCTGCCGGTCGGCGCGGAAGTCCTCGTCCCGGTAGCAGCGCGCGATCTGGTAGTAGCGCTCCATGCCCGCCACCATCAGCAGCTGCTTGAACAGCTGCGGGCTCTGCGGCAGCGCGTACCAACTGCCCGGCGCGAGCCGCGCGGGCACGATGAAGTCGCGCGCCCCTTCGGGCGTCGAGTGGGTGAGCGTCGGCGTCTCGATCTCGACGAAGCCGCGTGCGTCCAACACCTCGCGCGCGGCCCGGTTCACCTTCGACCGCAGCCTAAGCGCGTCGCCCTGCGCCGTGCGCCGCAGGTCGAGGTAGCGGTACTTGAACCTCGTCTCCTCGCCGACGTTGACGCGTTCGTCCAGTTGGAACGGCAAGGGCGCGGACGGATTCAGCACCACCAGCGACGAGATGGCGACCTCGATTTCGCCGGTCGGCAACACCGGGTTTACCGTGTCAGCCGAACGCAGCTCGACGACGCCCGTCACCGCGACGCAATACTCGTTGCGCAGCGAATGCGCGCCGGACGCCTCCAGCATCTCGTCGCGGATCACCACCTGGACGATGCCGGACGAGTCGCGCAGGTCGATGAACGCCAGCCCGCCGAGATCGCGGCGCTTGGCCACCCAACCCGCCAACGTGACGGTGGTGCCCGCGTCGGGCGCGCGCAAATCTCCTGCCATATGGGTGCGAATCACAAATCGTCCTTCCTTGTCAGTATCCCGGTGGCGGCGAGCCGCCCCTGGTGGTGGGAAAACCCGGCCACGGTCGGGGGTGTGGGGGTCGTCCCCCGCTGGATAGTTGTCATGTCAGCCGGCCACTGGCGATTGTACGACCTGTGGCGCCAGGTCGGCGGCTGGCGGCGTCCAGGTTTGCGGGTCGGCGACCACCTGGTCTCCGGTGCGGATGTCTTTCACCTCGCCGGTGGAGAACCAGACGTACGGGATGCCGCGCCGGTCGGCGTAGCGGATCTGCTTGCCGTATTTGTCTGCGACAGGGGCCACCTCGGCCGCGATCCCCCGGGCCCGCAGAGCGGCTGCGGTCGCCATCGCCTGCGTCCGGGTCTCTTCCGAATCGACCGCGACGAGCACGCACGTCGGCACACTCCGGGACGCCCGCAGCGCGCCGCGTCCGATCAGGGGCACCAGGATGCGGCTGACGCCCACCGACAGTCCGACGCCCGGGTAGGTGGTGCGTCCGTCCGTGGCGAGCGAGTCGTAGCGTCCGCCCGAAGAGATAGAACCGAGCGATTCGAGGCCTGCCATCGTCGTCTCATAGACCGTGCCCGTGTAGTAGTCGAGTCCGCGGGCGATCTTCAGGTCGGCCACCATCCGTCCGGGGACGAGCGCGCGCGCCGTCTCGACGACTGCCGCGAGCTTCTCCAGCCCGGCGTCCAACAGCGGATCCTGGACGCCCAACGCGCGGACGGCGTCCACGAAGGACGCGTCCGCGGTACGGATCGACGCCAGCGCGAGGCACTTGTCGACCAAGTCGTCGGGCATGGTGACCTCCTCGCCCGCCAACTCCAGCGTCCGGCTCTGCAGCAGGGCGCGCACTCCCGCCGGACCGATCTTGTCGAACTTGTCCATGCTTTGCAGCACGAACGCCGTCTCGGTCGCCGCGACGCCAAGCCCGCGGTAGAAGCCCTCCAGCAGTTGCCGGTTGTTCACGCTCATCGTGACCGGTGGCATGCCCAGGTCGCGGTGCAGCTTCTCCAGCGCCTCCAGCATCACCAGCGGCAGCTCGACGTCGTGGTGGGCGGCCAGCGTCCCCTGGCCGACGATGTCGATGTCGGCCTGCGCGAACTCGCGGTACCGGCCGTCCTGCGGACGCTCGCCGCGCCAGACTTTCTGCATCTGGTAACGCCGGAACGGGAACTGCAAGTGCCCCGCGTGCTCCAGCACATAGCGCGCGAACGGGACGGTCAGATCGAAGTGCAGGCCCAGCTCGGCGGCCTCGTCGGCCGCGGCGTGCAGCCGCTTGACGGTATAGACCTCTTTGTCGATCTCGCCTTTGCGCGCCAACTCGTCCATCGGTTCGACGGCGCGGGTCTCGATGGACGCGAACCCGTGCAGCTCGAACGTGGACGCCAGCGACGCCAGCACGCGCTGCTCGACGATGCGCCCCTCGGGCAGGAACTCGGGAAACCCCGCCATCGGGGTGACGCGGCCGGCCATCACAACCCCGCCAGGAACGGGTTGGTAGCGCGCTCGCGTGCCATCGACGTCCGCGGGCCGTGCCCGGGCAGCACGGCGGTTTCGTCCGGCAGTGCCGTGAGATCTGCGAGCGTGCGCAGCATCGCCGCGTGGTCGCTGACGGCGAAGTCTGTGCGTCCGATGGAGCCGGCGAACAGGGTGTCGCCGGTGAACGCCACGTCCCCGACGCGGAAAATCATTCCGCCCGGAGTGTGGCCCGGCGCGTGCGTGAGGCCGAACGTCAGCCCGGCCAGGGTGAGCGTCTCCAGGCCGTCGAACTCGCGCACTTCGCGCGGCTGTTCGAGCGACCCAACGCCGTCCAGCTGCGGCGCCAGGCCCCAGGACGGGTCGGACAGCATCGGCGCGTCCGCGGAATGGATCCAGACGGGCACGCCCCAGCCATCCGCGAGCGCGGCTGCGTCCGCTACGTGGTCGAAGTGGCCATGGGTGGCCAGCACGGCAACGGGCGTCAACCCATGCGCCGCGACGGCCGTCCGCACCGGCGTCGCGGCGTCCATCCCGGCGTCGATGACAACGCACTCACCACCGTCGTCTGCGCCTACCAGATAGCAGTTCGTCTGCCATGCACCGACCGAAAGACACGCTAAAAACACCCCGAAAGCTTATCGTGACTCGCCCAGTTCCCACTTTGGCCCCCGATCGGGCAAGATTGGGGCCATGCAAAGCAGCGCAAGTCCAGCCGAGTACGGGCGCGTCGATACGGATGGCACGGTCTACGTGCGTACCGCCGATGGCGAACGCGCGGTTGGTCAGATTCCCGATGTCACCCCTGACGAGGCCCTCGCCTTCTACGTCCGCCGTTTCGAGGCGCTCGAGGTCGAAGTGGGGCTCTTGGAAAGCCGCGTGAAAGCGGGCGCGCTGTCGCCCGAGGAGGCCAGGCGCTCGGTTACGTCCGTGCACACGTCCGTCCTCACCGCGAACGCCGTCGGCGACCTGGACGGGCTGATCGGGCGCCTGGACGCGCTGACGCCGGCCATCGACGAACACGCTCAGGCACGCCGCGAGGAGCGCGCCCGCGCGCAGGAGGCGTCGCGGGCGGCCAAGGAGAAGATGGTCGCCGAGGCTGAGGCGCTCGCAGAGGGCAACGACTGGCGCGGTGGCGTCATCCGGTTCCGCACTTTGCTGGACGAGTGGAAGGCGCTCCCCCGCATCGATCGCGCCGCGGACGACGAGCTGTGGCATCGGCTGTCGACCGCGCGTACCACATACACCCGGCGGCGCAAGGTGCAATTCGCCGAACAGTCGGCCAAGCGGGACGCCGCCAAACAGGCCAAGGACGCCATTATTGCCGAAGCCCGCGAGCTGTCGACGTCCACTGATTGGGGTACCACCGCGGGCGCGTTCCGCGACTTGATGACCCGCTGGAAGGCCGCCGGCCCGGCCCCGCGCGAGGTCGACGACAAGCTGTGGCAAGAGTTCCGCGCGATTCAGGACGAGTTCTTCGCCGCCCGGCAGGCCACTTTCGACGCCCAGGACGCCGAATACGGCGACAACCTGACGCGCAAGCAGGCCCTGCTAACCGAAGCCGAAGCGAAGGTGGTGCCGGTCACCGACGTTGCGGCGTCGCGCGCCGCGTTCCGGACGTTCGTCGAGGCCTACAACGCGATCGGACGGGTGCCGCGCGAACAGATGCGCGTCTTGGACGCGCGCGTCAAGGCGCTGGAAGTGGCGATCCGGACGGCCGAGGAAGACGAGTGGCGTCGCACCGACCCCGAGGCGAAAGCGCGGGCGGAAGAGACGGTGGCGATGCTGGAATCGCAGATCGCCAAGCTCCAAGCGAATGCCGACAAGGCCGAGGCCCGCGGTGACGCCGCCGCGGCCACCAAGACGCGCGACTCGATAGCGACCTACCAGACCTGGCTGGACCAAGCCCGAGCGACCTTGGCGGATTTCAGCCGCTAATCACCGGCTGGCGCGATAGGCCCTTCGAAGGGTTCCATATTCCCGGATGCTAGCTCGGGTGGGCGGGTAGCGTGGGTGGCATGAGCCAGATGCTGGTGGATCCCCCGGTGTGGCGTTCTGCCGGTCGGGTGGT
>Ga0209629_10001401_pt1 | contig 15196 bp, 8 predicted proteins | sample TergutCu122P5_FD_187286 | JGI IMG/M metagenome (GOLD analysis project Ga0209629, IMG submission 187286) | Cubitermes ugandensis P5 segment gut microbial communities from Kakamega Forest, Kenya - Cu122 P5 (SPAdes) (version 2) | ecosystem: Host-associated > Arthropoda: Insects > Digestive system >...
ATGAATTGCCAGTGGCGGCGGAGCCGTCGGTAGGTGGCCTGACGCAGCAGTCCAGCCTTCTCGTCGGTGAAGTGGGTCTCGGGGTGGATCAGCCCGACCGAAACTTGTTGGTTTAGTCATGTCAGTTCTGGACTTGTGCCCCATGACAAGCGAGAACATGAGCCCCTTGTGGGCTGCCGAAATCGATGCCTGGCGCATCGCGATGAACGCCATGCGTCTATCCCCGCAGACCGTCGAGTTGCGGGTCTACCACCTGCGGCGACTGTCCCAGGCCGGCCTGGCCGACTCTCCCTGGAGTGTCACCCGCTCCCAACTGCTGGCCTGGAACGGCGAGCACGCCTGGCAGCGCGAAACGGCCCGCGCTGTTCGCTCGTCGTTGCGCCGGTTCTGGGCTTGGGGTCTCAGCACGGGGCGAACCACTGAGAACATCGCGGACGTGGTCCCCATGATCAGGCCGGAACAGCCCAGGCCGCGCCCAGCTTCGCCCTCTGTGGTCGCTGAAGCGCTCCATCACGCCGATCCGCGGCTAACCGTCATGCTTCGCCTGGCCAATGAGTTGGGGATGCGTCGCGGTGAAGTGGCCCAAGTTTGCCCGGAGGACGACCTTGTCCGAGACAGCGTCGGGTGGGCACTCGTGGTTCACGGCAAAGGCGCTCGCAAGCGGGTTCTCCCACTGCCCGACGACCTGGCTTCCGTCCTCCAGGACACACCTTCGGGCTACTTGTTCCCGAGCCGCGATGGCCGCCACTTGTCGGCGCACTGGGTGGGGACTCTGGTGGCGCGGGCACTCGGCGACGGGACGACCATGCACCAGTTGAGGCATCTCTGTGCCACAGAGGTCCATGCGGAGACGCACGATCTCCGCCTCGTGCAGACGTTGCTGGGGCACGCCTCCTTGGCCACCACGCAGCGGTATATCGCGGTGGACGACTGCGCAGTCCGAGCAGCAATCACCGATCGCTCCCGTCGTTGGCGAGACGGGTAGTGGGCCAGGGCGTCTGGTGAGCGGCCGCTGTGGTCGGTGACCAACGGCGGTGGCTGCGACGACTTCACCTGTTGGGCCTTCTTCAGTGGGACAATGGGTAGCGAAGGAGCCCCGAGACACATGATCAGGACGACGCTTGCCGGGACCACTACGACACCAACGGCCGCCCGGTCCCGCCGGAGGTGCTGAGGGCGTGCCGCGCGCGAAGGCTGACCACGTGACCCCCGACGACCGCACGGCCACGAACCCGTCCGGCCACTCCTACACCCAGGACCCGCCGTACGCGGTCCTCGACCGCGAGGCCGACCTGCGCCAGGCCCACCAGCACTTCACCCAGCTACTCGGCGCGGACCGCCCCGCGCTGTCAGACCCGGCTCCTAGGCTGCCCTCATGAGTCACCGCACCAGCACCGATGGCACGGACAACACGATGGCCCCTGATGCCTAGTCATTGCGCGGTCCAGCCGCAACCAGATTCTCGCCCCGGCGTGACGAGGATTCCAGTGACGCCGGCGCAGCGGTCTTGGCCAGTCACGAGGGCGGACGCATGGATGAGCGGAGCGACCGGTGAGTAAGACGAGCATCAGCTGGACCGAGTTCACGTGGAACCCCGTCACCGGCTGTGACCGCGTCTCTTCTGGCTGCGACCACTGCTACGCCCTGACGATGGCCCGCCGTCTCAAAGCGATGGGGACACCGCAGTACCAGACCGACGGGGACCCGCGAACCTCCGGTCCAGGCTTTGGCGTGGCGATGCATCCCGAAACCCTCGACACCCCCAGGAAGTGGTCGGGACGGCGGATGATCTTCGTCAACTCGATGTCGGACCTCTTCCACGCCAAGGTCAGCACGGACTTCATCGAGCAAGTTTTCGCAGTGATCCGGGACACTCCCCAACACACCTACCAGGTTCTGACCAAGCGCACCATGCGCCTTCGCCGACTGGCGCCAGTCCTGGACTGGCCCGACAACCTTTGGATGGGAGTTTCCGTCGAGAACATGGAGACAGCGCAGCGGGCGGAGCACCTGAGGGCTGTGCCAGCCTCCGTGCGGTTCCTGTCCTGCGAACCACTGCTCGGCGACCTGTCCGGCCTTGATCTGACCGGAATCGACTGGGTGATCGCCGGCGGGGAGTCCGGGGCACGCTACCGCCCGATGGACATCGCCTGGGCGCGGGCCATCCGCGACAACTGCATCGATCAGGCGGTGCCGTTCTACTTCAAGCAGTGGGGCGGTCGCTCGTCGAAAGCCCAGGGCCGGGCGCTGGACGGCTACACATGGGACGACTATCCGGAACAGGCGGTGCGTCATGGCTAAAGACCAGCGCCACTACTACGACCACAAGAAACCCTGGTCGAGAGTCAAGGACGACTTGTTGGGTGTCTACCTGGCGGCGTATTTCCAGAAAGTCTTGACCACCGGAAAGCCGATCCACTACATCGACTGTTTCGCCGGGCGCGGGGAGTTTCTCGACGGCGATCCAGGGTCACCGGTGATTGCTCTGCATCAGGCCGAGATGTGTCTGAACCAGGCGAGACCAGGCCATCAGGGCATCTCGATGACATTCATCGAGGCCCAACATGGGGCCGATCTGGATGTCATCGTCGCGAAGGCCGCCAATGCACAGGTCACGCCTGTGCCCACCAGAGTGGTGTGCGGGCGATTCGAGCAGGAGGCGTGCCCCGCAGTGGCGGCGTCGGCGGGCCAGAACGTCTTTCTCTACATCGACCCCTATGGCATCAAGGACCTGCAGTTCGATCGCCTGACCGGGTTCGGCAACAGATCGCTGCGGCTCAACAGCGTGGAATTGCTGATGAACTTCAACTCGTTTGGCTTCATCCGCGCCGCGTGCAGGGCCATGAAGGTCGCCTACGAGGAGGATCCCGATCTGGTGGTTGACGACGAGGAGTTCGCCGATTCTTTCGACAAGGCTGCGGAACCGCCGTCGGTGGCTCTGCTTGACTCCATCGCAGGTGGCACCAACTGGAGGGCGATCGTGGGTGCGATCGCCGGCGGTCAGATCAACGGGCTCACAGCCGAGCGCCAATTCTCGGACATGTACCGAGACAAGCTGCGCGAGACCTACCGGTATGTGCTGTCGATGCCCATTCGCGTGGCCCGTCATCGCCACCCGAAGTACAGGATGATTCACGCCACCAATCACCCGCAAGGTTGTGTGCTGATGGCCGAAGACATGATGAAGCGCACGGAAGACCTCTACATCCACATCGCCGCCTACAAACAGGCCTCGCTGTTCGATGAGGACGCGGAAGGGGATGTCACGGACGCGCAGCGGATCGAGGATGTCGTGCGCAGCCTCGCCCTGAGTCTGCGCCACTGGACGGACGTCGAGGAGGTCCTTGCCGGCTTCTACTCGTCCGCCGGCGTGATCTGCAGGTCCGGCGAGGTCACGGCCGTGCTGCGTCGAATGGAGCAGGAACGGCTCATCGATGTGGACCGCCACCCCGAGACGACGAAGACCGGACAAGCCTCGACCTTCTTCAGGGCACCCCGCGGGGGTTGGGTCCGGATTCGCGCCACGGACCGACGGAAGGGGAAACCCGATGAGTGAACTCCTGCCCACGCTTCAGGCCGAGGCAATCCGTCACTCGCTGACGGACTACCTGACGACGACGTTCGCGCTGACGGACGCGGGCGCCCGGTCGGCCCTGGACGACTTCTTGTCGCACCCGGAGCACGGCATGTTCAAGGGGCCTTACGTTCGGTTGCGGCTCCCGTTCCGGCCGGCCGATCCTGGCGCGGCCGACGTCCTGGAGTGGGACTCGGGTCTGACCCCGTACGGCCATCAGGCGGCCGCCTTCGCCCGGTTGGCGTCGCAGGTCGGCGGGCAGGCGCGCCGACCGTTGCCGACGCTGGTGACGACCGGGACGGGGTCGGGCAAGACGGAGGCCTTCCTCTATCCGATCATCGACCATGTCCTGCGGGCGCGGCGCCGGGGCGTGACCGGGATGAAGGCGCTGATCCTGTATCCGATGAACGCGCTGGCCAATGATCAGGCGGGCCGGTTGGCGGACCTGATCTCGTCGCGCCAGGAGTTGGCCCAGGTGACGGCGGGCCTGTACACCGGGCAGGACCAGGGCGACCGGACGAAGGTGAGTGCCGCGGGGCTGATCACCGACCGGTACGAGATGCGCGACAACCCGCCGGACATCCTGCTGACGAACTACAAGATGCTCGACCAGTTGCTGCTGCGGGCCGAGGATCAGCCGATCTGGCAGGAGAGCGCGTCGAGCCTGCGCTACCTCGTGCTCGACGAGTTCCACACCTACGACGGGGCGCAGGGCACGGACGTGGCCATGCTGCTGCGCCGCCTGGGGTTGGCGCTGCGGCACTACCTGCCCGCCGGGTCGTTATCCGACGACGAGGCGGCGCGCCCGCTGGGCCGGGTCACGCCCGTGGCCACGTCGGCGACGCTCGGCGGCGACGACCCCGACGCGATGCTCGAGTTCGCCACGACGGTGTTCGGCGAGCAGTTCACGGCCGACTCGGTCATCGGCGAGGCCCGGTTGAGCCTCGACGAGTGGGTGGGCGACGCCCGGGACGACCTGTCGCGGCTGGGGGTCGTCGTCCGGGACGTGTCGGCGATCCGCGCCCACGAGGTGGCTGCCGCCATCGGACGGCTGGGCGACAATCCCAACGCCGACTGGCTCACCGACCTCGTCCTGTCGACCCTGTTCGCCTCTCCGGCCGGAGGACCGCCTGACCCGAGAACATGGCGTGACGTTGCGGCGCAGGAGACGGCCCTGAAGGCCCACCCGCTCGTCTCGACGCTGGTTGGGCTCGCCGCTGACGCGCAACCTCTGGACTCGCTGCCTGGCGCGGCGCTGGGGGCCACGTTCACGTCGTCGCTGGCCGCGACGGGCCGGGACACGGGCTGGGCGACGATAGTGAGCGCGGTGATCGCCGCGCTGGGGCATGTCCGGGCCCAACTGGGCCGGTCAGCGGTCTCGGTCGAGGTCCACTACTGGTTGCGGGAGTTGACGCGGATCGACCGGGTGGCCGACACGGCGGCGGCCTTCCGGTGGTCGGACGACGGTCCGGCGGTGGCCGATGAGGCGACGGCGCAAACTCGGCCGGCGTTCCCGGCGGTCTACTGCCGTCGCTGCGGCCGCTCCGGTTGGGCGGTCAAGCTGGCCCCGGTCGGGTCGGATCTCGCGACCGATGACTCGACGATCCGTCGGGACTCCAGGCTGCGCACTGGCCGGATTCGTCACTTGATCCACGCGCCGGGCGAGGCGGAGGCGACTCGCCACGAGGGCGTGACGATTGACGGGTTGCGTTGGTTCTCGATCAAGGACCGCCGCGTCCTGGGCGAGGCGCCCGATGAGAACGATCCTGACTTCATGGCCGGATGGGTGCTGCCCGTTCTCGCGGTCGTTGGTGACCAGGCTGACGACAGCTCCGCCGAAGAGACGTGCCCGTCGTGCGGGCAACCGGATGCGATCCGGTTCCTCGGCTCGGCGATAGCGACCATGTTGTCGGTGTCGTTGTCGACGCTGTTCGGTTCCCCGGTCTTGGATGCTCCCGAAAAGCGGGCTCTCGTGTTCACGGACTCGGTGCAGGATGCGGCCCACCGGGCGGGGTTCGTTCAGGCTCGTGCGCATGCGATGATGCTGCGCTCGCTGTTGCGAGCGGGTCTCGCTGGTGGCGAACTGACTCTGGACACGCTCGTGGAACAGATCGTCGCCCAAGTCGGTGACGATCGGTCCGACCGATACCGGCTGCTGCCGCCGGACTGCGCCGAACGGGAGGCGTTCCTGCCGTTCTGGCAGAAGCCGACGCTGAGGAGCGTCCCGGCGCGAGTGAGGGTTCGCGTGACCCGCCGGCTGGGTTTCGACGCCGCGCTCGAGTTCGGGCTGAACTCCCGGCTGGGCCGGACCCTGGAACTGACCGGATCTGTCTCGGTTGAGGTGGCCGTCGGGTCGGGGCACCGGATGGCTCAGATCGCGCGCGCCGCCATCGAGGCCGCCGGGTGGCAGAACATGCTGGGTGACGCCGAAGCGCCCCAGGTGACCGAGGCCCAGCTGATCGCCTGGGTGCGTGGGGTCCTGGACCGGGTGCGCACCCAGGGTGGCATCAACCATCCGTGGCTTGACCGCTATTGCGCCGAGGACGGCCGCCGGTTCCTGATCTGGGGCGGGCGGCGCCGTGAGGAGGGTATGCCCGCATTCCCACCAGGCCGACCGGCCCCCGCGTTCCCACGTGTCGGTGCCGGGTCAGCGGGGAAACCGGCCGGCGACGGCCTCGACCCGGTCGGCCCTGCCCTGTCCTGGTACGCGCTGTGGACGGCCAAGGTGTTGGCGACAACGCCCCACGACGGTGGGCGCGTCGTGCAGCACCTGATGACCCAGTTGGCCCGCTCCGAAGTGCTGACTGAGACGATGAGCCAGTCGGGGGCCCGTGTCTACGGAATACCCCCGACCAATGTGGTGCTGAGCACGGTCAGCGACGACGCCCTCACGACCGGCGGACACCTGCTGGAGTGCTCCACCTGCAAGGCGCTGACCCCGGGGAGCCGCGCCAGCGTGAACCAGTTGGAGGGGGCGCCGTGTCTGGCGATCCGCTGCCCCGGGCGTCTGGCGCGCAAGCCGGTGGAGGAGGGTTTCTACCGCCGGATGTATTCGTCGTATTCGATGCGCCGGATCGTGGCCCGGGAGCACACCAGCCTGCTCGACGACCAGACCCGGTTGGCCTACGAGAACGGGTTCAAGAGCGCCACGTCCCAGCCGGACGCCCCCAACGTGCTGGTGGCCACGCCGACCCTCGAGATGGGCATCGACATCGGCGACCTGTCGGCGGTGTTCCTGGCCTCGCTGCCGAAGACCGTCGCCGCCTACACGCAGCGGGTGGGCCGGGCGGGACGGTTGACAGGCAACGCCCTGGCGCTGACCTATGTCACCGGGCGGGGCGAATTGCTGCCCAAGTTGGGCGACCCGCTGTCGGTCATCGACGGCGACATCCGTCCGCCCGCCACCTATCTGGCCGCCGAGGAAATCCTGCGTCGCCAGTACACGGCCGCCCTGATCGACACGTTCGCCCGGCAGTCCGACCGGCCCCATCCGCGCAAGGCGGCTGGCGCTCTGGGCGGGGCAACGCCCGGGTCGTTCCTCGGCGACCTGATCGAACTGGGGGAGCGGCGCGGCCCGGAATTCGACCGGTTCGCGGACGCCTTTCTGGGAGTTGGTTCGCAGCCGCTCACGATGCTGGCGGCGTGGCTTGAGCCGAGGGACGGTCCGGGCACCAGCCAGTTCGCCCACCGTCTGATCGCGGCCAGCCAGTCGTGGCACAGACTCGTCGACGAGTTGACGTTCCGCATCCAGAAGGTCGAGGAGTTGCTGCCCGCGCTGGAAAGACAGGCCGAGTCTCCGGCGGCGTCCGACGAGGATAAGCGGGCGCTCCGCTCCGGCCAAGCCGCTCTCAAGCTGGCGCATGGCCGGCGTGCCCGGCTGCGTGACAACAATTGGGTTTCCGTGCTGGAGGAGTACGGCATCCTGCCCAACTACACCCTGCTCGACGACACCGCCACGCTCGATGTCGGTGTGTCGTGGACCGACCCGGACACCGCCCAGTTCAGGACCGACCATCTGGCGTTCGGTCGGGGTGCGACGCAGGCGCTGCGCGAGTTCGCGCCGGGCGCCCAGTTCTACGCCCGCGGCCTTCAGATCGCCGTCGACGCGGTCGACCTCGGCCAGAATGCCGAGGCGATCCACCCTTGGGCCCTGTGCGCCGCCTGCGGGTACGGCCTGCAACTCGACCTGGAACTGGACACGGCCACCCCGCTGTCGTGCCCGCGCTGTGGCGACACCGGAATCGCCGACCGCGGGCAACGGCTCGACGTCGTGGAACTGACCCACTCAACCGCCGAAGTCCGCCGCGACGAAGCCATGATCTCCGACCGGGACGACGAGCGGGACCGCCCGTACTTCGAGGTCTTCACGCTGGCGGATCTCGACCCGACCGACATGGGGCGAGGCTGGGCCGAGGAGACCTCCGGGTTCAGCTGTTCCTATTACCAAGGGCTGACGATCCGGTGGATCAACGTCGGCCAGCCACCCCATGGCGCCTCGATCACGCTGGGCGGCCAAGCCAGGCCGGCGAAGCAGTTCCGGGTCTGCGAAGGCTGCGGCAAGCTCGACAAGGACACGGGGGCCAACAGCCCCAAGGAACACCGGGCCTGGTGCTCGTACCGCAGCGAGTACGAGGAACACGCCCGTCTCATCGCCTTGTCGCACACCCTGCGCACCCAAGGCTTGGTGCTCCGTCTACCCCAGTCGATCACGCTGGCCGACCAGTTCTCACTGCCGAGCCTCGGCGCGGCGATCCAACTCGGCCTGCGCGAACGAATCGGCGGTGCCCCCGACCACCTGGCCATCGTCTCGCTCAAAGCACCGGCTCCCGACGGGCAGGGCACCACGGATGCCCTGCTCATCCACGACCTGGTGCCCGGAGGCACCGGCTACCTCACCGACTGGGCCAACCCTGATCGGCTGCACGCGCTGCTCGTGGCGGCGTGGCGGATCGTGAAGGACTGCGACTGCCAGGCCGAGGGTCGTCTGGCCTGTCACCAGTGCCTGTTGCCGTTCGCCGCGCGCAACCAGGTGAACGTCGTCTCGCGGGCGACCGCCGAGCGTCACCTCGCCGCGATACTCCGGATCGACCCCGACCACCCAGAACCGGAGTTGGAGCGCTGGTCCCTGACCGACAACCTCAACGTCGACTCGCTCGGCAATCCCGAGTCCGTTCTGGAACAGCGGTTCCGCAACGTGTTGCTGGCGCGGTTCAGAGATGGCATGGGGGCACACGTCCAGGAAACCCCCGGCCCGCTCGGCAACACCGCATCGATCACCGTGCCGGGCTCGCCCAGACGCTGGACGCTGCGCCCCCAGGTGTACATGGGCGACACTCGTCCCGACTTCGTCTTCGAGTCGTCCGACAGCAACGTGCCGTTGATCACGATCTACACCGACGGGTGGATGTACCACGCCAGCCCCGCCCACAACCAGCTGGCCGACGACGCCACGAAACGCGCCGGGTTGCGCGAACGCGGCCACGCTGTGCTGTCCGTGACCGCCGCCGACGTGCAGCAAGCCGAGGCCGCCCAGCCGGGCCAGCCCGTGCTCAACGCGGAACTGATCGGGCACGCCATGCAGGAGCCGCCGCTGCAGGCCTCCCGCCAGGCCTACCAACTCCTCGGCGTCAACCCCGTCGACTGGCTAGCCGAATGGGTGGCCAACCCCGACTGGGACAACATCAGGAAGGCCGCGCGAGCCGTTCCGCTCGCCTTCGCCGACGGAGGCCAACCCGTACCCATCGGGACCGACGAACCACGGGAGCTGGCCGCCGCTCGGGCCCTTCGTGGTGGATCCACCGGCGACAATCCCGATCCGGCACGGCAGGTCATCGTCTGGCGACAAGGCCGCCTGGCCGCGGCCATCGAACTCGTCGGCGACCGGCTCGCGGTCAGCCTCGTCGTCGATGACGACACCGCCACGCTCACCGCCGACGACACCGAAGCCTGGCGCGAGTGGCTCCGGTACTCCAACGCCCTGGCCTTGCGCGACTGGCCGACCACCGTCACCACCTGCTCGCTGGTCGAGGCCGGCGAGTTTCGCTCTGTCGCTCTCGGCGCCGACTTGGCCGCCGACACCAGCGGGCTGCCCCCCGCGTGGGCCGCCCTGATGTCCGACCGGGTGAGCCCGCAGGAGGTGGCGCTGCTGCGACGCCTGGCGAAGGCACGCCTGAACAGCCTGCCGGTGCTCGGCGAGGAAAGCCCCCAAGGCATCCTGCTCGACCTGTCCTGGCCGAGTGCCAAGGTCGTCGTCCAGGTCGAGCCCCTGGGCGAAGCAGACCGCGCCGATCTTGAAGGCGACGGCTGGCTCGTCCTGAACGCGGCAGCCGACACCCTGATCGCCGATCTGGCCCACGCCGGGGTCCGCTGAGATGAGAACCCGGAAGGAGACGTGATGCCGACGATCATCCTGGACAAGCTCGCCACCCGACTCGATGGCAGCATCAAGGCCGCCGTCATGGAGTTCCTGGAGAAACTCTGCCAAGACGACACCCGGTCCGGCCTGCACATCGAACCCATCGTCAAGGCGGTCGATCCGCGGGTGCGCACCGGACGAGTGAACCAGGATCTGCGGGCCGTGCTGTTCAGACTGACCGGTGACGGCGACCCCCACTATCTCTTCCACGGAGTCTGGCCCCACGACGAGGCCATCGCCAAGGCCGCGACGCTGACACTGGCCGTCAACCCGATCAACGGGCAGGCCATGATCCGCCAAGCCGCCCAACAGACGATGGCTGAACCCGCTCCAATCCCGGTGCGGCAGCCCGCGACGCCCGTCCAGCGGACCTGGCTCGAAGAGCAGGGTTACTTCTCCGACGGCTTGGTCAAACAACTCGGCCTGCCTGAGGATGTGGCGGACCGAGCCATGGCGGTCACGAGCGCCGAAGGGCTCCTCACCCTCTCCGAGCAGGAGGAGGGCTGGATCGCCGATGTCCTTCTCGACCTGGCCGTCGGCACCCCACTCAGCGACATCGTGGGGCGACTCGACCTCGTCAATCCGCCGCCCGAGGCGGAGTCCGACGACGGGGCCATCCTTCACGCCCTCCGCACCCCCGCCGCTCAAGCCCAGTTCGCGTTCATCGACGGTCAGGATGAACTCCGGCACGTCATCGAGAGCGGCGACTTCGGCCAATGGCGGACCTTCCTCCACCCCGAGCAACGCCGCTACGCCACCACGTCCTACTCCGGCGCGTTCCGCCTGACCGGCGCGGCGGGCACAGGGAAGACTGTCGTCCTGGTCCACCGGGCCAAGATGCTCGCCGAACGCAATCCGCAGGCCCGCATCATCATGACCACGTTCACCAGGAATCTCGCTGACTCGCTGCGGGAGTCCCTGGCCGAACTCGACCACACGATCCCTCTGCGTCAGTTCGGCCAACCGGGAGTAGCCGTGTACGGGGTCGACGCCCTCGTCCACGCGGTCCTCAAGCAGGCCGGCTCCGACGTGGCACAGGCCGTGGGCCTGGTCCTGGGCTACCCGCGTGAGGACGTGCAACGCCGCACCAGTTCGAGCACGTGGAGTGACGTCATCGACAGGCGTGCGGCCACGTTGCCGCCCGAGATCGCCAACGACGCCTTCTTCGAGGCCGAGTACACCACCGTCATCCTCCCCCACCGGATCACCAGTCGTGACGAGTACTGGCGCGTGCGCCGCGCCGGGCGTGGCATCGCGCTCAACCGGGACAAGCGCGCGGCGGTTTGGGACGTCGTGGCCGCCTACCGCGCCGAAACCCGCCACCGCGGCACCATCGACTTTGCCGAGGCCGCCGCCATCGCCACCGCCTTCCTCGTGACACGGCCGGCCACCGCCGAACCGCACGCCAACCACATCCTCGTCGACGAAGGCCAAGACCTGTCGGCACCGCAGTGGCAGTTCCTGCGCGCCCTCGCGCCCGAAGGCCCCGACGACCTGTTTGTCGCCGAGGATGCCCACCAGCGCATCTACGGGCACCGGATCGTGCTCGGCCGTTACGGCATCCGAACCGTTGGCCGATCCCGCCGGCTCACGCTGAACTACCGCACCACCGCACAGAACCTCAAGGCGGCGCTGACCACCCTGGTCGGCGGCGATTACCGTGACATGGAAGACGAAGACCAACCGGTCGACCTGGCAGGCTACCGATCCGCCAGGACCGGCCCGGAACCCGTCTTCGTCGCCGTCGCCGACCGCGATGAGGAAGCCGATAAGGCGGCCCAGCACATCCACGCCTGGCTGGAGGCCGACCCGGACATGGCCCCCGAGACCATCGCCGTGCTCGTCCATGACCAACGCAGCCGGGACCGCCTGGTCGATGACCTCGCCCGGCGTGGCATCGCCGCCCGCAGCATCGACCGCGAGCGGCCACTGCCCGGCAAGGTCCTCGTCATGACCATGCATCGCGCCAAGGGACTGGAGTTCTCCAAGGTCGTCATCGCCGGGCACGGCGCCTGGCCCGGCCACTTCAAGGGGCTGACCAGGACCTGGGACCACAGCCTCCAAGACGAAGCCGACCTGCGCGAACGCTCCCTCGTCTACGTCGCGATGACCCGAGCCCGGGACGAACTCGTCGTCTTGCGCCGGTGAGGTGAGGTACCTGGTGACAGGCACAGTCCCTCCCCGACGGTCCTGTCGCTCGCGGCGAACCGGAAGGTGGAGGCCCGTGTCCGGTGACAGGCACAGTCCCTCCCCGACGGTCCTGTCGCTCGTGACTTCACACGGGGTCGACCTCGTCGGGCCAGACGTTGTCTCCGGCGGACCTCGGCGTCGCTTTCTTCGACCGGGTACTGGGCGAGTTGGCCCGGGCGCGGCGTCGAGCCCGTGGTGCGGTTGAACCTGCTGGGACCGGCTCACCCAGGGCCGGTAGAGTGCCGCCGTGCCCCGGGGCGGGATCACGCTGGCAAGGTAAGGACGGTGTGGGCGATGGCGGGCGACCGGGTGGTGGCCAAGGCGGTGGCCCTGCGCCGCGGCCGCGAAGCCGACGCCGGGCTGTCCCTGCTGCGGGCCGACCTGTTGCCCGTCGTCGCCGCCATCCTCTTCGAGCGGTTGGGCGGCACCCCCCGTGTCAGGCCGGCGGCCGAGTTCTTGGAGTTGCTGGCCGACGACCTCGACGCCCTGCGCGACCAGGGCTTCGACCTGCCGAAATCGGCCCAGGAATACTTCTCCGACTGGGTCAAAGCCGGCTACGTCAGCCGCCGGTCCGGCGCCGAGCGTGATGAGACGGTCGAGTTGACGCCGCAGGCGCAGGCGGCCGTCCGCTTCGCCGTCCAGGTCGAGGCCCCCCGCTCGTCGGTGACGAGCTCGCGGCTGGCCAACGTGGCCGACCTGCTGGGCCGGCTGGCGCGTGACACGGACGTGGAGTCGACGTCGCGGCGGGCCGCCCTCGAGCGCGAGCGCGAAGCCATCGACGCCGCCATCGCCGAGCTGGAGGCCGGCCGCTACCAGCCGTTGCCCGACGCCCTGGCCCTCGAACGGCTCGCCGAGATCCTGTCGCTGACCAGCGAGATCCCCGGCGACTTCGCCAAGGTCAGCGCCGACATCGAACAGCTCAACAAGGGCCTGCGCGAGCAGATCATCGAAGTGGTCGGCTCGCGCGGCGACGTCCTCGACCACGTCTTCGCGGGCGTCGACGTGATCGAGGAATCAGAGGCCGGCCGCAGCTTCGCCGCCTTCCACCGCCTGATCCTCGACCCCGAGCGCGGGGCCGACTGGGACGACGCCGTCAGCGCCATCCTCGAGCGCGGCTTCGCCTCCGCTCTCACGCGGGAGGAGAGCCTGCTGCTGCGCCGTCTGTTGACCACGCTCCAAGGCGAATCGAGCCAGGTCCGCCAGGTCATGACCGGTTTCTCACGCTCGCTGCGGCGCTTCGTCGAATCCCACGCCTACCAGGAGCACCGCCGGCTGCGCGCCGCCCTGGCCGAGGCCCAGGCGGCCGCGCTGGCCGCGTCGCGCGTGGTCAAATTGACCGAGCCGACCGGGTACGGCCTCGACGGCAGCTCGATCCCGCTGTCGTCGATCAGTTCCTGGAAGCTCCACAACCCCGCCGACGTCCGGGCCACCGACCCGGTCGAGTCCCGCCCCAACGGGACCCTCGACCTGGCCGCCCTGCGCCAACAAGTCCGGTTGTCCGAGATCGACTTCGCGGAACTGCGCCAGGCGGTGGTCGAGGTGTTGGGGCACCAGGCCCAGGCCACGCTGGGCGAGGTCTTGGCGACCCATCCGGCCACTCAGGGGCTGGCCAGCGTCGTCGGCCTCCTGCTGCTGGCCGCGGCCGTGGGCCAGCGGGCGGCGGGCACGGAGGAGATCACGTGGCTGTCCGGTTCCGGCCGCCGGCGGACTGTCACACTCGACCGCTATCTTTTCTCCACCGTGCCGAAGGACTGGAGGTGACCGTGACACGGCCACACGTGAGGGGGGACGACCCCCCTGAACCCCCCGCCTCGCTCCGCCCGCCGCGTTGTCCACGACCCCGGCAGCGGGCGTTGCCCCCCCGGGCGACTCGGCCACACGCCCGGCCGCCCGTTTCCCCGGCCGAACGCGACGCCCTGGCCGACGTGCCGAAGGACTGGAGGTGACCGTGACGATTCACGCGGGCGTGGCGCCGTCCGCTGCGCCGGCCAAGCGCGGGGCTGGTCTTGTCCGGCCCTGGGACAAGGGGCGACCGTGACGACGCCGAAGCGGGCCTACACCGACGTCCTGCCGCCCGTCGTGGTCGAGCGTGAGGAGACCGCCAGCGGCCAGGTCGCCCCGGACGACCCCGGGCGGCTGCCGGAAGCCACTCGCCGCGTCCTCCTCCAACTCCTCAAGGGCCCTTATATATTGCGCAGCCGCCATCCCAAGCTTTGGCCCGCCCTCGTGGTGGGCGAGGCCGTCATCCGGGAACGCCTGGGCGACCTGTTCCTCGTCTTGGTCCTCGACCACGACCGCGGCCTCGCCTTCGTCCGCAACTTCGAGGCGCCCGAGGTGGAGGTGCCCAAGGTCATCCGCTCGGCGCCGCTGACGCTGATCGACACCGCCCTGGTCCTGTTCCTGCGCGAGCACCGCCTCAAGGCCGAGGCCACCGCCGACCGGGTCTACGTCGGCCGCGACGAGATCGACGACCACCTCGGCGTCTACCAACCCGACACCGGGGTGGACGCCGTGGCCTTCGGCAAGCGGGTCAACGCCTCGGTCAACAAGATGAAGGAGGCCTCGGTCCTGCTCGAGACCAAGGAGCCGGACCGGTTCGAAGTGTCCTCGATCCTCGACCTCGTGTTCGACGCCGACGAGGTCTTGGCCGTGACCAAGGAACTGCGCGCCCTGGTCGGGCAGGACGCGGTCGCACCGGACGGCGACGGGGAGGACGCGGTCGCGCCGGACGGCGACGGGGAGGACGCGGTCGCGCCGGACGGCGACGGGGAGGACGACGGTGAGGACGACGACGCCCCGGACGACGCCGGGCCCGACGGGGACGACGACGGGGACGGCGACGGGGAGGACGCGGCCGCGCCGGACGGCGACGCGGAGGACGGCGACGGGGAGGACGACGGTGAGGACGACGACGCCCCGGACGACGTCGGGCCCGACGCCCCGCGTGACGTCGAGGACGGGGGCAGGCCGTGATCCACCCCGGGCAGCACCGCCTCAGCCGCATCCAGCTCGTCAAC
>Ga0209629_10001403_pt1 | contig 15180 bp, 15 predicted proteins | sample TergutCu122P5_FD_187286 | JGI IMG/M metagenome (GOLD analysis project Ga0209629, IMG submission 187286) | Cubitermes ugandensis P5 segment gut microbial communities from Kakamega Forest, Kenya - Cu122 P5 (SPAdes) (version 2) | ecosystem: Host-associated > Arthropoda: Insects > Digestive system...
CTTAAAAGGGCGGCATTTTCAAACAGTGGAAGAAATTCAGTGTGCTGTGACAAGGGAGCTTAACAGCATTTCAAAAACTGCTTTCCTGGAGGGCATGAAGAAGTTGAAGGAACGTGCAAACAAATGAATTGATCAAGGAGGAATGTATTTTGAAGAATAAAAATAAATCATGTCCATATAAGAAGTTATCTGTGTTTTATAACAGTTGTCTAAAAACTTTTGGGTCGCACCTTGTATGTGTGCAGTAATTGTGTATGTAATTTGTTGGATTGCTTCTGTGTAATGTACAAGTTATCTCTTTGACATGGGATATTGTATTTAATATTTCAGCCCAGGAGCAGGTTTTTAATATCGCAGATGTGCGAAGCTGCTGTGTAGATTCTTTCAGATGATTCCAGTGGAAGACAGGGTACTCATATGCCTACATTTCCATAGCATACTGGCCAATCAGTATTGCCAGTTTAATTGAATTAATCTCTGAATTTTTAGGAATACAAATTCATATTTGTCTGTTTATAGTGGGTTTATAGGAATTTTGGGTGGTAGATATCATATCCTCATTGTCTTATTTATCATATTAGTATTTTCCTACATTCTAATAGATAATAAATTAACATTGTATGGGCTCTGATGATAACATGCTTGTCATTACTTGCTAGTTTTCTGTCTTGCAGGAACGGCCATTGTCCAAAGTTCTTCAGAGGGGTGAAGACCCACAGTTTGATCAGCTGTTAAGTGCATTTGGTTCGGTAGCTGAGCACTGTTTACCATCCATTCTTCGTGCTTTGTTTGCTTGGTATGAAAGGCAGATGGTAGATGGAGGAACTACTGAGCTGAAGAAAGTGGACTTGAAAGGCAAGAGGTGAGATATACGTAGAAAAATGATCATCTCAGAGAACTTTATAATTAAGTAATCGTGGCATGGAGTCCCTATAAAACTTATAGTTGCTCAGATGACCTGTAACATTGCCTCATACACAACTGAAGGTTCAGTATCATTCTGTTTTCTTGTCTGTGTTTACATCTTTTAAGTAGTCCTCTTTTTCAGGTTTTCTGACTAAAATATTTCCCTGTGTTTACCATTTGTTGTACCCAGGTGATCCTCTTCTGATGTTATTTGATGATCCACGATGAAGAGTAAAAATATTGAATTAAACATTTTTCTCCAACCTCCTGTTGCTTCCCATGCCTTATGTAGAAATGCTGCTGAACTTTTCATTGCATCTTAGGTCATTATCGTTAGTGACAGGTGGAATGTTTCACATACATAACCAAGCATAGTAGTTGAATGATTACCATTCCTGCTTTGTGTCTGGGAGGCTGTAGCTTCACATATTGGCCACAGATTGCTGTCGTGTCTGATATTTATTGTGGTTTACCATTCCCTTTCTAGTCAAAAGCTGGGATATTACCTCAAATTATATCATGTACATTTCTTTTGACATCCTTTCCAGTACTGATTTTCATACCATTTGACTGTTGTGTAGCCTGAGCTACTGACAGACTTTGAGTAAACAGAAAAGAAAGAAATCCACATGATTGCAACAGTAAGTAAGTAAATAAAAAATGAGTTGCTAGGATTATATATGATTGCTAAGTATTTTGACTGCATTTGTTTCAGGTGAATTAAGCTCAAACACTGAATTCAGTACAAGCTTGTCAATAGGTATCACTTTTTTGTTAGTGTAATGAGTAATTGAGAAAGTAGAATTTTATGTTTTTTAATTATTGAAAGTTTGATTGATTTGTTGTTAATAAGTTTGGAAAACAATGGAAGGAAGAGTAAGCATGCTAGCTTCCCTTTGTTCTCATGGCTGAGTGTGAGAATAGCTAGTCAGCACTCAGAGTTGGGTTACGCAGTGCGAAGCCTTTCACAGACCTACTGCATGTGGAAGTTTTGTCGCTAGGCTGTGGGGCGGGGTTCGGCGTCTGCGAAGTGATAAAAGACCCAGCAGTACACGGCGTCATTCTTGGTTGTTCCAGCTTGGCGTTGACATAACATGTAGCGAGAGACACGCACCTCTCTGGGCGCGTGTGGATTAACTCAGTGCTAGTATACTTTGGTGAATATGTGGTGGATATACCTTGTAACAGGTAGGTGGTTGCAGTGAAATGGGTGATTATAAATCATGGAAGGGAGTAAAATTCTTGAATGATTAAGATGAGATTCAGGTGAAGTTTATAATGATTCAAAATTAATAGTGATGGTGCCGCGTACTTGCAAGGGTCTTACAACTGTTTAAGCCTGCGTAGAAACAGGGAGAGAATGTGTTGTAAAGGTTAGTGAAAGAACAAGGGAACTAGAAATTGACTTGTGAGTTAGAGAATAAGTAAAAATGGTTAATAATTTGCTTTGATGTTATTAAATAGATAAATTGAGTTTAAACTTGTGTTGTGTTTTATACGAGAGGAGCGGAAGCCAGTGAAGTAGCTGTTACTAGTCTTGAAGGGCGTACTTAGATTCTAAGCGAAGTTTGCTAGGTAAATGTACAATGGTGGCAGCGAACCCAAAATAGCCTCCCACCCAGTTATAGTGAGCTACCCCCTAGGACTAACAGAGCGGCCTGTCTAAACGAGCTGCCAATACATTAGTATAGACAACAGGATGTATTTTGTGCTGTGACATTGTTTCACAAGAATTATTTTGATTCACAGCACAGAAAATGTGGAACGCAGTGAGGCGGATACTCTGCAGGAGCGGCGGGATTTAGCAGTAGAATTTATCTTCTGTCTTGTGTTGATAGAAGTTTTGCGTCAACTGTCTTTCCATCCTGGACAAGATGATCTTGTTACTTACATAGAAAACCTAGCATTCAAGCACTTTAAGTACAGAGAAGGGTAAGAACAGCTATTGTTATTGTGATTTGATTACAATCTTGATTTTAATTTGTGTGTGATGTTCTGTATCATAGCTAGTAATCATGTGCCAGTTTATAATTTTCATCATAACAGTCTGGAAAAGTATTTTACAGCCACAGCATGTGTAACATCTTAGGAACAGCTAATCCAAAAGTACAGAACATCTTTGCCCACATGCTAGGAATATAGTGAAAACTACCTGAGCTTGTGTTGTGTAATGTTAAAATGAAATACAATGATTGCATACTTATTGAAAATTGAAAATATTTGCTCTCTGCAGTTATAGACAAAATGCCAATTTTAACAGCTTCAGAGTTGTTATTTTAATACAAAATTACACTTAGTTGGTAGTTCATGAAGACATTTATTCGTGGAATTCTGTGTGTAAATTGATACATTAATATCCCTTAGAAATGATACTTCCAAGTGTGAGGGATCACATTTGTATCATAATTTTGCAAGAAAGTAAAGAACTTGTTATGGTATTGGCATGTATGGTTGGAAAAAGTGAAAAGGGAAAATGAACACCTTATTTAATGACCTTCGAATATTTAATATATATAAAATTTAATTTTCTTTTATTGCTTTCTTTGACAGACCTAATGAAGAGTACCAAAGGATATGTTATTTACTTTGCATTCTTGCAATTGAATAGAATAATCAAGGCCATTAAAAGATATTCAAGTACTGTGATAGAGTTATTATTTGAACTTAGAATTTTCTTTCATTGTCTTCTTAAGTATATGGGTCCACTTTAATTCTTAATCCTGTTTCTTCTTCAGAGTTTTGGGTAACATATACCATGAGCAGTCTTGAGTACTTAAGCTTTTTTGAGTATAAAGTTACTGTATTAACAACCTCAAGGTATGTATTGTGGGTTTTGAATAAATTGTTTCAACTTTCCGTGAGTTCCATTTACCCTATTTGTGTCTGAGAGTCACATCTGTGTAATAATGAATGACGATTAAATTTGTTATTGACACTAAATATCTGGTAATAAACCTGAATTTGCTAGTGTTAGGTAAGACAGTGTCCGTTGTGTGTTGGCTTTTTCATCATGACATCTTCGCATCTTTGTGTTTGTGAACTTAAATATTAATTCTGAGTCACTGAAATTTTGGTTTAACCTTCCAGAATTCAGAGTGGACCAAATGCAGCAAATATACACATTATTGCTGATTTGTATGCAGAAGTTATTGGAACCTTGGCCCAGTCTCGATTTATGTCTGTTCGTAAGAGGTTCATGGCTGAACTGAAAGAGCTGAAGAGCAAGGAACCAAGTCCAAACACAACACAGAGCATTATATCACTTCTTATGGGCATGAAGTTTTTCCGAGTAAAGGTATTTTTGTTGTATAAAACAGTTGTTTACTGTGACACGGAAAGTGATAGAGTTCTAAGGATAGCAGATTGCAAGTCTTCTTCATGTAGGGTGAGATACCTAGAATCACTATCATGCAAAATGACAAGTGAAGATGAATTTAGTCTCAAGTAATGTACGAGCAGAAGCTTGTGACTACTTGTCAGACATTTTCAATTGTAATAGAATTGTCTGGTGTGTAGTGGCTAGATTTATGGATGTTAACCCCAAAGATTTTGGTAGTGTTTAGGTCTCTTCAGAGTCAGCTGTTACTGTATGGGCTAGTAATAATTTTTTATAAAGCTTTATGTATTTTTACATTCATTATCCCATACAAAGTGATGCATATACATCTGCTCGCTCTCTCTTTCTCGCACGCATGCACACGCGCGTACGCACGCACGCACGCACACACCAGATTTACATTTGTTTTATCATGACAAAGTGTTACTTTGAAAAATATAAGGAGTTTTTACTCTTGTGTAAGTAATGTTGAAGCTTTCACCTCTTTCATCATGTATGTTTTTCCTATCTGTAATGCTGCTTTTCACATGTCATTTCCAGATGGTGCCTATTGAAGAATTTGAAGCATCATTTCAGTTTATGCAAGAATGTGCCCAGTATTTCCTTGAAGTTAAGGATAAAGATGTGAAACATGCTCTGGCTGGTCTGTTTGTTGAAATTCTAGTCCCGGTTGCTGCTGTAAGTAGTTTTGAATGCAGTGATTAAATCAGTCCAGATTTTTAATTCATTTTGATGACCTTGTTCTGTAGAATATGTTCAGAAATTTGTTTTGCTTGTCACAAGTTTCTGCTCTTGCTTTTGAGGAATATCAACCAATAGTTTGGAAGAACTAATTTTCAAATTAAGAACCTTCAGATGAGAAAGCAATTATTGCTTTCTTTTACTCCGCTTAGGGTGAATTTTTTTTTTCTGATGAGAATTTGCATTAATTAACCTTATCTGGATGGGGTTTTCATATGTGAATATCATTAAATTGAAGTTTTAGTAGAAGATCAAAAGATGATGTACGTGTATTTCTATGTAATCGTAACAGATCTTGAAGCCTGTGTTGACTTGGTGGTGGTGGTGGTGGTGGTCTTGGTGATGTTGTTGTTGTTGTTGATGATGATGTTGACCATAATGAGTATGATTGTGGAAGAATATCTTGGCTGTACATGCTAAGAGATACGTGACTTTACTCGATAAATAGATGAAATTAAGGCTGTAGAAATTAACTTTATTTTTTAATTACAGGTATGAACACATCCAGATATTTTATGCACAGTTTCAATAAGAACTTAGGAAAGGGGATTTGGGAGACTTGTGGATGGATGCATGATAATGTTAAAGTGGCTGTTAAAAATAATACGTTGTTTTGGGAACTGGATTCAACTGGCTGAGGGTAGGGTCAAGTGGTAGTCTGTTGTGATATGGCGTTGAGTCTTTATGATATTGTAAGTGGCAGGAAATCTTTTGACCAGCAGAATGACTCTCAACATCTAAAGTAGAATTCCACTGTGTGAAACAGTGAATATTTAATTTAGTATTGTCATTTGTTAAAATTTTTGGTGGTGGAGAAAGTGTGTTTTTAAAGGTATCGGACTTCATAAAAATATCTGTATATTCACGCAGCAGTTGAGCTGACACTTTTTGAAATGTTACCCTTTTTCCATAAAGGAAGATATTAAAAGAGCAGATGTGCACAGTACTTGTGTTTTTTCTTTACAGACTGTGAAAAATGAAGTGAATGTTCCATGTCTGAAGAACTTTGTGGAGATGTTGTATTCACAGACACTGGATATGTGTACTAAGGCAAAACACAGACTAGCTCTCTTTCCCCTAGTCACATGTCTTCTGTGTGTCAGTCAGAAGATTTTCTTTCTTCAGAACTGGCATTACTTCCTGGCGATGTGCCTCTCGCATCTTAAGAACCGAGACCCCAAGATGTGCCGTGTTGCTCTAGGTGTGTACAATGCAGTTCCTCAGTATCATTCTGCAAACAGCAGTTTCTTATTTTGATTCTTACACAAAACATTTTGTTACAGAATCACTCTACCGCTTGCTGTGGGTCTACATGATTCGAATCAAGTGTGAAAGCAATTCTGCGACACAGTCACGTTTGCAGAGTATTGTTAACTCCTTGTTCCCAAAGGGCTCTAAAGCTGTTGTGCCAAGAGATACTCCACTTAATATCTTTGTCAAGATTATACAGTTCATTGCTCAGGTACTTGTTTATTATATTCATAATTAGGTGAAATATGGAATGGTATTATAAATTTTCTCTTACAGTTGAGAGAGCAAAAATAAGAAGATTGTGGAAGTTGTTAGTATTTGCAGAGAACAGTTTTTGTTTTCTTTCGGAACCATATATGTACAGTGAAAGTCTATAATGATGATTATTCATAATTGCACGAACAATTTTCACTATAGCAAACACTCATTGTAGGTTTGTTTTTGTTTGACAATGTAAATACCACATCTGGAATCAAATGGGATGTTTTATGATTATATCTTCATAATTAGTGATGGCACAGGATTGTGTATGGAAACTGTGAGCTACTGTGCAACACTGAATCTGAGTGAATTGTGTTAGTAAATTGGAATATTATAGAGTTAAACAACGTAAGATGGCAGCATGTCTGTCTCTACCACAGAACAAAAATAGGACTGTAAGGTTGCATCATTTTTTTGCATTTGATTATGTTGTGATGTGCTAGTTTGAAAACTATGAGATGAGACAGTCAAGTTGCATAAGGGTTCACTGACATTTTTCTTCTTCCTGAGCACTACAATCCTCCAAGTTTGACCTTGGCTTTCCTCATAACAGATGCCCATTCTGTTTTGTCCAAAGATGTTGTTCTTCATATTTGTACATCCATATTCTTGAAGTCCAATTCATTGTCATCCAGCCACCTTAGTCTGTGTCTTCATTTTTTTCACCTCCTGCTGGTTTACCTACCAGTATGTCCCTTACTGTCTTTTATGGTATTTAGATCCATGCACCAGTTATTAAAATTAAAGAAAATACCAACATATGCACTATATTATATTATAAAGTTTTTACAGTTAAAACACATTTTTACAATTAAAACAAGTTTTTACAATAAACGCACTGACATGTTTTGACCCTTTGTGGGTTATCCTCCGAGAGTGTACATCAGTATTTGTATAAAACATAGGTTATAAATAGATTGACATGCACTCCGTCAGGATGACCCACAAAGGGTTGAAACATGTCAGAGTTATAGTGAATTAATTGTAAAAACTTTATAATGTAATATAGTGCATTTTCTGATATTTTCTTGAATTCTTTCTGTCACTCCACCATCCATTCTTATGCATGTCCAAGCCTTTGCAGTCTCAAACTTTAATTTCAGTTACAACATCTGAAGATGTAAATTCATTATAAAAGGCCACTCATACATACATACATACGTGTACCATCGTAAAATAGTGCTTGAATGGTGTATCATTAATACTCACTCATTGTATCACACAGGCACCACTATTGTGTATTCCTTTGAGTAATGAGAGTTGTGAAAGCACAAGTGCAAAAGGAGGGATGAAATATCTCTCAGCATGCTGCCCTCCACACTGCCTATATTCACTGTTATGCTTTGCCAGCCTCACCTTGTGCTGCATTTTCAGTCTTATCCATTCTTTTTTCCATTCCTTCATAATACCAGTTACAGACACTGGGTTTTTGTGCCTTGTCTACCGCTTCATGTTAGAGGACTAATAAGTGTAACTGTGTCTGATGTACCAGACTAAAAATAATTCTAATTTTGTCTTTGGTTGAAGGGGGAACATCAAGTAGGTTCTTGTAACACCCAAGCAGCATGAAGTCCGTGACCATGACAAGTCAGCTGGCTGTGCTGTCCCAGCATGTTTTATAAGGGGTTAGAGAGAATGTCATTCAGCATTAGTGATAATTCCTCAGAACTTTTGTACCCCAGGCTGCACACATCATAACACCAGTTATTTCTTCCATCTCTTTCTCTTGCATGACCTTAATAAAAGGCAAGAACTGTGGCTTCAACAGTATCAGGTTGCATCAGTGACTGTTAAAGATAAATAAGAAATGATGTAATTGTCTTTGACATGGGGCGAGAGACACTGTAACAAATTGGTAGCAGCAGCACTGTTGCTTCTTAATGACTTGCTTCTTAACTTCTTGGAGATGAGCTGTGTTACTAGTGGCAGTGGTTGATCAGCAAATCTCCACCTTTAGCCAAAGCTTCCAGCACCACAAGTTAGACGGATAAGCTAAGGATGTGGTGGTTATTGGTGTAGGGTGGACTGGGGTAGGGCTGTGGCACATGACAAAGAGGAAGGGAGAAATGTAAGGAGAGCAGGAAGTCTTGTGGACCTGGAGTGAATTGATAATACAGAATTAATGAATGCATGCATGAATGAATAAGTAAGTAAATGAATAAATAAATTAAGCGTGTGTGTGTGTGTGTGTGTGTGTATTTCTTTGTTAAAGAATGATTGGGTATGAAGAGGCTTTTTGTTTATTTTGGAACTTGTTGTTACATAATGACTTTTCCAGAACTCTATCCAAGGTCTTAAACAGTACTGTGAACATTGTTTGTTGAACTTTACTTGTTCCAGAAATCCCCAAGTAGGTGTTTTGGGGTTAGTTGACTTAGAGGTGTCATACAAAAAATGTCATTGGCATTTAATTTCTGTGACAGGAACGTCTGGATTTTGCAATGCGTGAGATAGTGTTTGACTTACTGTCAGTTGGGCGACCCTTTAAGATCATTCTCACACCTGAAAGAATGAGTATTGGACTTCGAGCATTCCTTGTAGTGGCAGACAGTTTGCAACAGAAGGAAGGTGAGCCACCCATGCCTCGTACAATGGGTGTTTTTCCTTCAGGCAACACTCTCCGAGTTAAGAAGACATTCCTAAACAAGGTATAGATCATTGTTTTATATTCTTCATAATTTGTAATTACTTGTGTGTTTGGTGCCCTCTCCCCTTTTGCCTCCAGTAATGTGTATTAGTGTTAATAAAGCTGTCATAATGAACATGGAATATTGTTATTTCCATATAATTTATTTGAAGAAAAATGTGGGTGCAGATTGGACATGTACTTCAGCTGAATGTATGGTATACATCCTGAAAAAATCCATTTTAAATGATGGTAGTGTTACCAACAGCAAGTTGTCTTGGGGTACCTGACATTGTTATTCTTATGTTTGAGGATTAAATTCTTATTGGATATTATGCTGTGTCTAGGGTGAGTGGTTCCTGAAATTTTTAGGGGATGTGTGGCCTCAATCCTCAAAGGAGAAGGGGTTCCAGATTATGTTCCTTGAACCTCTCAACCCCTGACACAGTATTGCATCCCAGAAGACAGTGTTCAGAAACTGTGCTGTGAGAACTGCAGAGCTCACATTCGTGGTTATTATCTTGTCAGGATATCTTATTTATTTATTTATTTATTGAGTTGTGAGGAGACTGAATTTTGTTTTGTTTATTACCACTGTTGTTGCAGTCTATGACATTTGACTTTTTTTACTGATTTTTTTGCATCACAGCATTTTAAGTCACAGTTGAAAGTGGTTGCAAATGTGGGAAGTAACGTCCTCAGAAATGATTCCTTTTGATTTCGAATGATCTTTTAAGACTTTTCTTTGAAAGTAATGAGCCAATATTGGGAATTTAAATATTAATGAAAAGTTACTTGTCCTTGTCCTGTGTCTGTGTTGTTTCATTCTCACTAATTGTAATGCTGTTTAAACAGAACTCTTTGTTTTACCAGTAGCAATTTTGATATTGTTAGTACCATAAACTCCAGTTTTCTGCAACATTATTGTATAATGAAATGACTAATACTACATGATATAATGTTATTACCAATTCCTGTTGTGCTTCCTTGTTAATTCCTGAGTTTGACATTCTGAACAAGAGCTTGTAATTTTATTTCCTTATTTAACCAGATGTTGACTGAAGACACAGCGCGCAGTATTGGGATGTCTTCATATTTCCCTCATGTTCGACGAGTGTTTGTGGATATTCTTAGGGCATTAGATGTTCACTATGGACGGCCGCTCATGATGACAAGTACGCAGAATGTTAATAAGGTTAGCAGTACATCATGTGAATATAAGTACTTATTGATAATAATTAAAGTCACTTCATTGCTTCATTAATAATATTGTGAAAAAGAAGAATGGTGGTGAATTATATGACTAATTTAAGAGGTGTCATATTGAATTTTTCCTTTCCAGGAACCAGATGAAATGTTGACTGGTGAACGAAAGCCACGCATAGATCTTTTTAGAACATGTGTTGCAGCTGTTCCACGTGTCATACCAGATGGGATGACTGGTACTGAATTAGTTGATCTCTTGGCAAGGTTGACCGTTCACATGGACGAAGAATTAAGAGGTTTGGCATATCAAAGTCTGCAAACACTAGTGATGGATTTTCCAGACTGGAGGCAGGATGTTATACATGGTGAGTATTATGCTAGGGTAAGATGAATTTGTAAATTATATAATCATTTCTGTTAGTGGTTCATATCTAGCATGATTCTTTTATGTCTGAATTTCTGCAGTTTCAAGTCTGAGGTTTTTTATGAAAACTTTCATTCCACAGATTTCGTTTGTTAAAAACAAGAAGTTCTGGGAAGAACTTGAGAAAATCTATTTCTTTATACGTTTCATACTGTAAGATGTGGCAGACAAGAACTATGGATTAACAATTGTACAATTTTGCAGTTAATTTCAGTGTGTAATTCTCACTTGCACTAATTCTGTGTTGATTTTGTGATGCAGAAAGTGTTGTGTTGTCATCTTGCTTTTGTTACTGACATGTAAACACTACCAGTGTTAATAGTCTTGAGACATATTTCTGGGAGGTGCCCCTTTCATATCTCAGCCAAATTGCTGAATATCCTGCCTCAAGGTTCTCCTGGCTTATTCATTGTTTCCAGGTGACTGCTGGTGTGTTACTTTAAAATACATTACAGTTGTCCACATTCCTTGTATACTGATGTTCTATTATCATCTTTCCATTCAGTGGGCTGATGCTACATAATCTCAGCATTTGAAACTCTTAAGGACATAAACATAACTGTCAACCATAATTCTTAGGTTGATGGTTTTCAGTGGGCTCTGTGTTATCCAACTCTCTGATAGCCATTTTCTTAAATGCAGGGCTGAACTTTGAGGAACTATACATAAAAATGTCCCACACTTCAGAGAATGACATTCATGCACCATAAATTTTCCAACTTAAAATGGTTTCAGTTGCATGTGCATCAGCTGTTTCTCCCACTCTTCTGCTCATGATACAGGCTCTTGTGCATGATTTGTTTGTAAAAAGTACTGTAAATGCCAGTGTGATCCTCATTAACCCATATGTACATTATTCGCTCTAAGTGACATTTTTCTGGGTGCAATTGACCATGAATAATGAGGCTGCCTAGTGCTTAAATTTTACAGACAGAGTTGTGAAATTATTGCAGATACATAAATGACCTAACACCCTTGAGGGTGCATGTAATAAGGCTGCAGATCTCTTGATCATTCATGGATTAAGGTGTATAAGCTACAGTAGTGGTCTTTTTCATTATGCAGAAAGTCTGAATTTGTTGGATGTGTAATTTTACAACAGTGAGGTGAAGATTTGGCATTTTGTTTTCAGGATTCACACAGTTTCTTGCTCGAGATGTCCAAGATACATTTCCTCAGTTGGTGGATAATGGGTTACGTATGTTACTACAGTTACTTACTAGCTGGAAGAATGCATTTACTCCAAATTCATTACGAGGCTCAAAAGATGGAACAGGAGCTGATGGAAATCGTGGAGGGAATAGAGATATGCAAGTGGCTAGAAAGACTGATCATATTCAAGTGAGTACAGAGCTTTGTACACCATAGATAAGAAGATGAATGTCTCCTGACATGTTATGCCATGTCATGTGGTAAATAGTTAGCAGACATCTTGGAGCCGCATAGTGCCTCAGTCTTCAGGATTATCTAGGACTGCCTGACCCTGTAAGATGGAGGCAATACACACTTCTGAAATTTCAGTTAACTATTTGTCAGTCAACATGACAAGATACAGGAACCTCACATTTTGCAAATGGAAATGTGTCATTTTTGTAGTCATATTTACTTCGCTGTCTGTAAATTGTTGATGTTTATTTCATATTATATTTAGTTCCTAGATAACATAATTGCAACTGAATTCCTAGGTGCATTTTGGTTTAGTATCTTCTTTGTTATCATTTAAAATGTAAGCCTTGTGTACTTTGCACCTAAGTTTAAATAATTTGTTATTAATTTAACATTTGTAGAACATAATCATGTTTTTAATAATAGTAGTTGAACATTTGTAGGTTTGTATGAATATTTATAGTTATTGCTATACTATTTCTTATGGCATTCAAAAGGAGCTCTATGGAGTTGCTGGAAGTGTATTAATTTTATTGGTAATGTAATGATTTCCTCACCAAGTTTAAGTACGTTGTGTGTTTAGAAAGTAATATTATGAAAACATCTCATACCATTAATTCATTGTTGAGAGGGGAAATTGCGATAGAGAAAATAAATTTTTCTATGATTAGGTGGAAGAAAATATGTAGGTAAATATGATATTTGAAGCTGTTTATATTTGAAATGTAAGATGTTAATGTCACTGTAAAACAATCTCTGTATAATGCTTAATTATTTTTGCAGAAAATGGAACCTGTGTTAAATGTTTTTCATCTTGTGGAAGGGTTTGCCCTAGTTATGTTGTGTAACTGTCGTCTGTATCCACGTCGTTTGTCTGTCCATATTCTGCGAGAGGTAAAGACTTTGATAAAAAGTTTAGGATGCTGTGAAGATGACCAACCAGTTATTGATGTAATGGACCGCTGCTGTCCGCAAGTGATGGAAAAATGTCTGGGAATGCTCCCACCTGCAGAAAAGTCTGCTGTGCTCTCAACTTCAAATATAGATCTGCAGTGGATTGCAGATCGCAGCTCATGCATTTGGACTGCAGGTATTTGTGTGTGTGTGCGTGCATGTGCATGTATGCGTGTGTGTGCACACATGCGTGTATGTGTGTGTGTGCATGTGCGCGCGTGCGTTTAGGCATGCGTGTTTGTGTGTACGTGCGTGTATGTGTGTGCGTGCGCGCACGCGCGCGCATGTGTGCTTGTATGTGTGTATACAATCACTAGGCCTTTGGTTCTGAGTCAGGGATGTTTCGTTAGTATTAACAGTTTACAATATTTACTGTGTACATATTTGCTGTGTATTGGATCATGCGCTTAGAAAGAAGACACTGTTCTGGAATTACCTAAATAAAATAAATAATACTCATGAATCCATAAACCTACATGTCTGTTGTCACTGAAACATATCTAAGTTGGATTGGGGGGCGGGGTTACTGTACGGTATTTCTGACAGGATGTCAAGCATTGCTATTTGTGTTGGGGACTGAATTGTCAACTGGTGATGTGCATGTTGGTGTGACTTAATATATTCCATTCTCTAAGGTTTCCAGGATGAAAACAGCACCAAAAGTTCTTCATCATTGAACCTAAATGGTGTTGATCCATGGAGTACTTGTTTATTTGGTTTTCTGGAGAGAGGTCGCGTTCTTACCCTGTGTCCATCTGCTGTAATGCATTCCTGGCCAATTGTGTATGGCAGAATAAATCCTCTCTTCGCAGTTGTTGACCCAACGTAAGTATCAGCACTTTGAGGTTATTAATAACTAAAACCAAGGAGTTCTACTTGATAAACTGATAATCATTCTCCGAGTCCAATACTGAACCTTACCATGAGGAACTTGATTCAGTTCACACTGTTAATTGTAATTCTTTAATATGGTATGTTAGTGCAAATAACAGCTTAAAAAGTTTTAATTTTAGCATGCTGTGTGCACAGTGCACAATGAAAGGTTTGTAGAACACAGATATGTTATATTAAGCAATATGTAGATTATTAATGAATTTTATGTTCTGATTTTTTTTAATGCAGGCCTGTCAATGATAATAGAGCATCTTTATTGAGGGGATCAGCGACTGTGAAGAAACCTGTGAATGAAAGGGATGTGTATATGCATGTGTGGAAGAATTATGTGACATTTGCATTCCGAGTTGTTCCACCAGTTCCAAGCCCTGTTGTACGATGTGCATCTCCAGATCTTAGTCTCAGGTATGCACCAGTAAATGGCATTAATTATAGGGTATAGGAAATGGTTGTTCCATAGGTCTGCTGCCACCAACTTTAGGGTAGAAGACAGGGAGCAACACTTGTAAGTTTCTGCTGTCTGTACTTCATGGTGTTGCATCACAGAAGACATTTGTATTTATTTACATTTTTATGGGAACCTCAAATCTCAGGTGTGAAACATTTCTAATTTCTGTACTGAATGGGTGATAGTCACAGATGGGAGGATAATATTAAGATGGATCTTTAGGAATTGGGATGGGGGGCCTGGACTGGATTGATCTGGCTCAGGATAGGGGCAGGTGGTGGGCACTTGTAAATGTGGTAATGAACCTCTGAGTTCCATAAAATGTGGGGAGTTTCTTGACCAGTTGAGAACTTGTTACCCTCTCAAGAAGGGCTCTACTTCATGCAGTAAGTAAGTATGGGTGATAGTTCTGAAATGTAGGAGCAGGCATACTTTTTTTTGTTTTTATTTTTAAAGTTATTGTTAAATCGGTAGGCCTGCATGGCAGTTAGCCCCTTGTTTTTCAAATAGGTTGGTCACAGAGTACCTGAGCTGACGAGCAGCTGTTTAAATTTTTGTAGAAATTTATTTGTTGGTAAAGGAGACCTTTGGCTTGTGTGAGCTGACTGAAGCTTGAAGTAATGATGTCTTTAACCTTTAGCGTACTGACTTTTAAATGGCAGTAGTCCCCTGCCGGCCGGAGTTTTTTCGGGCATTTAATCTTGAAATTGCATCCCTCCACAAAAACAGATATATTTTCTGCTCTA
>Ga0209629_10001405_pt1 | contig 15174 bp, 15 predicted proteins | sample TergutCu122P5_FD_187286 | JGI IMG/M metagenome (GOLD analysis project Ga0209629, IMG submission 187286) | Cubitermes ugandensis P5 segment gut microbial communities from Kakamega Forest, Kenya - Cu122 P5 (SPAdes) (version 2) | ecosystem: Host-associated > Arthropoda: Insects > Digestive system...
CCAAGACTATTATACCATATGGGGAGCAAATCCGCTTGTTTTATACTCTATTTTCCTTGATGCAATGGTATGCTGGATGTGCGAAAGTTGAGATAATATGTTTTTACCGTATCAGCCATTACCGCACCAACCGGCGCAACTGTCATGGCCATTGCGCATACAAGCAGGGCCGCTAATGCCTTTTTGAGATTTTTCATTGTGTTATCCTCCCATTATAATTTTATAATTTTTTTTAGTACACTTGCCGTAAGTACGCGCACCTCCTTCAAAAAATTATGGTCAGGCAGCTTACCTTATCACTCCTCCCTGTGAATGTGCTGGTCAGCAGTATAATTTAACGCCACTCTCCTCCGGCGCCGTTTGCCAGGCTTCGCCCGGGTCCGCGTCGGTCACGAGGGCGCAGAGCGCCTCCAGCGGCCCGATTTGCATGAAGGCGCGGTTTCCGAATTTGCGGCTGTCGCAGGCCAGGATCGTTTTGTCGGCGGAGGCCATCATGGCCCGCTTTATCAGGGCGTTGTCCTCTATGGCGTCGGTATAGCCGGATTCTATGTCCAGCGCGGTGCAGGAGATGACGGCCTTATCCACGTGGTACCCCCGGATAAAGGACTCCGCTTTGTGCCCCGTCAGGGCGAGGACGCCGTGTTTTAAGCTACCGCCGGTGCAGAGGATGTTCCAGCCGTACATGTCCTTGAGGTCTGCGACGGTCTCGATCGAGTTTGTGATGACGGTGAGCTTGCGCTTGCCCGTCAGGGCCCGCGCGATGAAGCCGACGGTGCTGCTCTCGTCGAGCATGAGGAAGTCCCCGTCCTCTATGAGCGCCGCCGCCAGGGCCGCGATGCGCTCCTTTCCGGGGACGTTGGTCAGCTTGCGCTCGCTGTAGGGCGGCTCCGGGCCGCCCCCGCCGGCGAGGGCCCCTCTGAGCACGGCGCCGCCGTATCCCCGCAGGGCGTGGCCATCCCGCTCCAGCCTCCCCAGATCCCGGCGGATAGTTTCTTCCGAAACGCCGAATTTCTCGCCAAGCGGCGCGACGAACACGCGGCCCTCCGCGCGCAGGCATTCCAGAATGATATTTCTGCGTTCAACGGGCAACATCGGCAGACCCCCTTTGGTGTTTTGGATTGCGCCCTTATAATATACCCGTCTCCCACAACTGTCAATAATAATCCACATAAAACCACAAGCGCGCTCATGGATTTTTGCCGTTTTTGGTTGACAGTTTGCATAAATGGCTCTATTATCCTGACTTTTGCATATGAAAAAACCCGCGAACCCAAATACAGCAAGGGAAAGCGGGTTTTATGATGAAATAATGCATATTCAGCTCGTCGGGATTGGCGCGGTTTTTTAAGAAGCTCCTGAACCTGAGATTCTCAGCTTCGTATTTTGCGGCAGTTTCACGTATTTTTGAAGGGGGTAAGTTTCATGGCAATCCGGTGAGCCGGACCCGCGTCAATAAAAATAGTTCGCCTGGCCCTCGCCGCCCGGCTTTCAGCCGTTTTCAAGTCTTCCGGCTTTAGCCGGTTGTCGTCAAAAAAGCCCGCGGCTCGTAAAAATACCGCGTTGTCCGTGGCCATATGTCAAACCATGCGCGCGATTTCTTTGCGCAGCCGGCTGATGATCTTTTTCTCCAGCCTCGATATGTACGACTGTGATATCCCCAGCATATCCGCGACTTCCTTTTGCGTTTTTTCCTCGCCGCCGATATTGATGCCGAACCTGAGCTCCACAATCTTGCGTTCCCGCTTTGAAAGCTTATCCATCGCCTTGCTCAAGAGCTCTTTATCCACCTCGTCTTCTATATCGCGGTATATAATGTCCACATCGGTGCCCAATATGTCTGAAAGCAGCAGTTCGTTGCCCTCCCAGTCCACGTTGAGCGGCTCGTAAATAGACACCTCCGTCTTTGAGCGGGTGTTCCGGCGCAGATACATCAGTATCTCGTTTTCGATGCAGCGCGAGGCGTATGTGGCCAGTTTGATCTTCTTATCCACGTTAAAGGTGTTGATGGCCTTGATCAGCCCGATGGTGCCTATGGAAATCAGGTCCTCCACGCTCACGCCCGTGTTCTCAAACTTGCGCGCGATGTATACCACAAGCCTCAGGTTGCGCTCGATCAGCACGGACTTTGTCTTGGCGTCCTCCTCCGTGCCCAGGAGCCGCAGCAGCCCGGCCTCCTCTTCCGAATCCAGCGGCGCGGGCAAGGTCTGCGCCCCGCCTATGTAATATACGCTGTCGTCGTTTACGATAAAATATAAACGCGCTTTCTCAATCAAAGAATTCAGCTTCAGCACAGCCGTTTTCATTAACATGCCAACTCTCCTTTCACATGTTTTTCCTTTCACATGTGTTGCGCTCGGCGCTCTATATGCCGCGCCCCGGCGTATTACGCCATCCCGCTCTGCGCGATGATCTCGGGGTTCAGCAGGCATTGGTACGCGCCGTCGCTGCTGAGCTTGCGGTTGTATATCCCGATGATAACGTCACAGGGCGTCGCATTGCCGTTTTCGCGGATAATCTCCGTTTTATCCGGGCGGAAGCCGAGCAGCATGCCGTTTTCCCTGCCGATGCTCTCAAAGGGTATCATGCGTATCCTGGCCGCGAAGCCGTCCGGAACGCCCGCGGAATCTGTAAAGGAATCCAAGGCGCAATCCGGGACGGAGCCGGACGCCCGCGGGCAGGCCTCCCCGCTCTCATAAAAAGCCAACTTGAAAGAATCCGGCATGAAATCCTTGACCACGCTGAACTCCACGATTATCACCGGTTTCTGGCTCAGCGGCTCGCGCAGCGTGTTGCCGGTGTCGAGGAGCGCGGTCAGGCCGACAGCCTCTTCCCGGTAATATATCCTGAGCGGATAAAAGACCTGTTTGCGCACCAGGCGCCTGTTGTAAATCTTCAGGGACAGCTTGATCAGTATGTAAAAAGCGCATGTCGACGCCAGCAGCAGTTTGAACGAAAAATGTACGGCTATCGACCCCAGCGCGTTGCCCAAAAGCCCCGGCTGATCCGTCAGGTATGACAGGGCCATGCCCAGCCCCCCGACGGCGGAAGCCGCCACATACGCCGCCGCGCACAGCTTGACGAAATCCCCCGGACGCTTCGGGTTAAACGCGATCATTATGCCGATCATAGGCAGCGTCAGGCTGGTGAAGATATTTATATATCCGGACAACACCGGTATAAACGCCAGGCAGCAGCCCAGCGCCGACAGCACGAACCCGCCGCACAAAAGCCTTTTAAACGAGGGTTTTCTATGAAACAGCGCGCCGACAATCCACAGGATAAAGACATCCATGAAGAAGCTTACAGCAAACGCTTCGTCCGCGTAAACCGTCACCGCAACCACCCCACAGCTCGCAGTATGAGTCTTCGCCTTTACCTCGCGCGTTCAGGACCGTTCGCAAAGTCCCTCGCGGCGTTAAAGCGCAATACAGGCAGTATAAACCACGCGGCGGAAAAATTTTGTAAAATCAGTGGGCGTCTCAGTCTGATTCAGGTATAATTTTATGACAAATATCGCGGCGCGCAAAATCGGCATGATACCAATAATATGACGTTCAAGGCCGGAATATGACAAAATATTATCAAAGAATTTGCATAGGACGCCCCTGTTGCCAAAAGGCCGCGTGCGGGTTATAATTGGCGTTATCAACAAAAATCCTCGGTGATACCGCAGGAAATGCCGGAAAGGGAAAATATCGTGAACACATCTGTCGACATCATCGCGTCCTGCGGCGGGTGCGCCGCGAAACTGCCGCAGGGGCTTTTGCGCTCCGTGCTCGGCGGCCTGCCCGTCTCCCGCGATCCCGATCTGCTGGTGGGTTTTGACGCCTGCGACGACGCCGCCGTCTACAGCGTCAGCCGGGATCTGGCCGTGATACAGACCGTGGATTTCTTCCCGGCGATGCTCGGGGACGCGTATACCTTCGGCCTGATAGCCGCGGCCAACGCCCTCAGCGACGTCTACGCCATGGGCGGTCGGGTTGCGCTCGCGCTGAATATAGTCTGCTTTCCGCGCGGTTCGGACCCCGCGCGGCTCGAGGACATACTGCGGGGCGGCGCGGAGCAGGTCATGGCGGCGGGCGGCATACTCTGCGGAGGGCACTCCATATATGACGATACGGTCAAATACGGCCTCTGCGTCACCGGCCTCATAGACCCGCGCGATATCTGGAGAAATAACACCTGCGCCGCCGGGGACGCCCTCATCCTGACAAAGCCGTTGGGCACGGGGATAATCATGACCGCGCATTCCGCCGGCAAGGCGCCGGATAACGCCTTTGAGGCCGCCGTAAACTCTATGCGGGCGCTGAACAAAAAAGCGGCGGAGACCGCGCGCGGCTTTGATATTCACGCCTGCACCGACGTGACCGGCTTCGGCCTGCTGGGCCACTTAAACGAGATGTTAAACGCCGGCCGCGCCTTCCGGATAGACGCGGCCGGCGTCAGGAGCCTGCCGCACGCGCTTGAACTGGCGGACGGGGGCTATATCACCGGCGGGGGACAAAAAAACCGGGAATTCCTTCAGGGCCGCGTAAGATTTGGCGGCGTAGATTCCCGGACGCAGGAGCTGCTCTTTGACCCGCAGACCTCCGGCGGCTTGATATTCAGCGTGCCGGTTGCACAAAAAAACGCCCTGCTTGAGTCCCTGGCCTCAAACGGCGTCGGCGCCTTTGAAATAGGCGAGGTCTTTGAGAGCGAAACGAGCGAAATTGTTTTGATTTGAGTTAAACTGATTCAGATGATATGGCTATACACTTTACTAAGGATAAATAATAGCGCACAAAACGTATTCGTTTTTGCCGACCAAACCAAGCGTTGCGAAAAAGAAACCTATTAAAAAAGCTAGGAAAAGCGCGGTTTTCTGCTGTTAGTTACAGTAATGTTTGCTATATTTCTTTAACAACTATCGTATTTACTGAAAACATGCACAACCTATTCCGTCTACGTTAGTAAAGTGAATAGCCATATCAGATGATTATTTGCCTATGATCTCAAACAGGGCTATGGACGGGCGGTTGAAGAAGCGCAGGGAGAACACCGTCGCTCCGATGCCGCCGGAGATATACATCAGGCTGCGGCCCACGCGGTAAAAACCCCTGTCATACCTGGGGAACGCGCCCTGCCCCGGCGCGTACAGGGCTGGCATAAACGGCAGCCGCACCTGCCCCGCGTGAGTATGCCCGGAGAGCACGAGGTCCGCGCCGAAGCCCGCGAGCCCGCCGAACACCTGCGGCTGGTGGCAGAGGACGATCGTATATGGCTGCTCCCCCTCCGGGAGCAATCCGTTTAAAACATCGTTCAGCGCGCGGCGCGCGGCCGCCCTGCCCCTGCGCAGGGCTCTGAAATAATCGTAATCGCGCAGGCCGACAACCCGGATGCGCTCGCCGTTTATGACGGCCTCCGCGCCCTGGTTGTACAAGGTCACGGCGCCGCATCGCTCCAGCAGTTCCTTTGTGCCGTAGCCGTGCCTGAGCTCGTGGTTGCCCTCGGCGAAGAAGACCGGCGCCCGCGCGCAGAGGGCCTTTATATAGGGCAGGTGCGGGACGAGCTGTTCGAGGCCCACGCGGATCATGTCCCCCGTGAGCATCACCGCGTCAAAATCAAGCCTGTCCACCGCGCGCCATATGTTCGGGCGCGGCCGTTTTAATGAGCAGGCGTGCAGATCGGATATCTGCAATATCTTAAAGCCGCCTTTGAGCTTGCGCGTTTTGAGCTCATGGCGCTCCAGCCTGAGCCAGCTCCCCGAGCCGGCGGCGACGGCCGCGAATACGCCCAAGGCCCCGATGCTCAGCGCGCGCGCGGCCGCGAGCTTTATCAAATCGCGAAGCAACTCCCCCCGATAAACTCCCGCAGCAGCGAATTCGGGAGCACCAGCTCACTGCTGACGCCCAGAAAGGCGTCCAGAAACTTAATGAGCCGGCGCGCCTGCGCGTACTCCGGCATATCGCGCGTTATCTTAAACAGCAGGGGCTCGACAAACTGCTTTAAAACGCACATCTCATACGCCAGGGCCGAATTAAACGTGGCGTCGGCCTCCTCCTGGAACGGGAAAATATACACGCGCTCCCCACGCAGCACGCTGGGCCACATCTTGATGGTCTTGGCGGCGGGGGCGCCGCGGAACTGGCTGTCGCGCACAATGCGGCGGATCAGGCGGGAATCCGTGGTGGGCACGCGGTTGTGGTCGTCGATATTGAGCTGCGTCAGGGCGCTGATGAATATTTTAAACTTCAGGTCTTTCGAGATGCTGGCGGTCAGCCGCTCGTTGAGGCCGTGTATGCCCTCCATGATGAGTATGCCGTCCTCCTCAAGCTTTAACGGGACGCCGTGCGGCTCGCGCTTCGCCGTCAGAAAATTGAAGCGCGGTATCTCCACCGTCTCCCCGCTCAAAAGTCCCGTCAGGTCCGCGTTGATCTGAGGCAGGTCTATGGAGTCTATCGTCTCCAGATCGGGCTGCCCAAACTCGTCCAGCGGCACGTCGTCCCTGTTCATATAGTAATTGTCCAGAGAGACGACCTTGGGGCGGGCGCCGTTTACGGAGAGGGCGATGAACAGGCGGTGGGCGAAGGTGGTCTTGCCGGAGGACGACGGGCCGGATATGAGCACGAGGCGCTTGCGCTGGCGGCAGATATCCTCCGCGATCTGGGCCAGCTTTTTGTCGTGGAGCGCCTCCGAGATATGGATGATGTTGTTGATGGTGCCGTTGCAGATATGCGCGTTCAGCGCGGCCACCGTGTCGACCTTGAGTATGATGCCCCAGCGCGCGCTCTCCTCGAACACCTGCGATACCTTGGTAAAGGTCTCCGGCTCGTCGACGCGGTAAGGGTCCTCGCGTCCGGCGTTCGGGAAGCAAAGCAAAAACCCGTTTTCCGTATTGCGCAGCTTGAAAGCGGTGAGATCGCCCGTATCCATGAGCATCTGGCCGTAAAAATAGTCGTAATACCCGTCCAGCCTGTAAAAACTGGCGTTGGAGGTGCGGCGGTAACGCAGGAGCTCGGCCTTGTCCTCCATCCCGAACTCCAGGGCCAGGCGCTGGCAGGTCTCGACGGGCATGGAGCAGCGCTCAATGGGGAAATTCTTGCCGATGGCCTCCGCCATGCGGGATTCGATCCGCGCTATGACGCCCTCGTCGGTCCGGCCGCGCTCATCCTGAAATTCCGGCAGTTTGCAGAGGAAATTTTTATTGATGGAATGCTGGATTATCACGCGCGTCTTTTTCCCCAGTATCTGTTTTACGGCGTATATCATCAGGAAGGCCATGCTGCTCTGGTACGCGCGGAAGGCCCCGGGGTCGGTTATGTCCAAAAATTCCACCGCGCAGCTGTCCCAATCCACGGTGAGGGAAAAGCGCAGCTCGCGCAGCTCGTTGTTGAGCTTTGCCATCAGTATCCTGTGCTCGCAGGCCTCCGGATGCCGCTTCGCCAGGACGCTCAGGGTCGTGCCGGCGGGTATCTCCAATTGGCCCACGGACGCCAGATTTACCGTTATATTCATCAAAAGCCCTCATTATAATAAATATTTAATAATAAGTATTTATTTCAACGTGCGCTTGATTGCTCGCTTACACTACAACCGGCTAAAGCCGGAAGACTTGGAGCCGCCTGAAAGGCGGATGGAATGGCTGACCGCGCGTCCGCAAATCTGTAATTATAGGACGCTTTTAATTCAGCGGGCGGACAGGGTCGTCCGCCCTTACGGAATGCGAAAGCTCGCTTTGCCGAATTTCGCTAAAGAAGATCTGTCGAACTCACGTTATTTCAGTTAAAAATTTCGCAATACCTGCCCGTCCGATTTTGAGACAGTTATTTCCAGCTCGGCGCCGCTTTCGGCGGCGCACATGCCGAGATGGGACTTTATGCGCTCCAGGGCTATCGCCTCGGTGGCGTAATGCGTCGCGTCGATGAGCTTCAGGCCCAGATCGCATGCCGCCTGCGCGCCGTGGAAGGACACGTCGCCCGTTATATACACGTCGCAGCCGTTATTCGCCGCCGCGCGCAAAAACTCCTGCCCGGCGCATGCGCCCGTGCACAGGCCGATCCTCCTGACGCTGGCCGCCCGATCGCCGCAAAAGCGCAGGTGATCCAGGCCCAGGGCGTCCCGCACGCGGCCCAGAAATTCCCCGAATGATAAGGCCTGCCCCAGATCCCCCACGCGCCCGAGCGAGCAGCCGTTTTCATCCGGGGGCATGAGCGGCCGTTTTTCCGTCAGCTCAAGCCGCTCAAACAGCGCGTCGTTGGTGCCGCCGCCGACGATGTCGAAATTGGTGTGGGCGGCGAAATGGGCTATGTCATGTTTTATGAGCCCCATCACGCGCCGGCCGACGGGGGTGTCGCCGGTGACGGATTTGATCGGTTTGAAAATCAGCGGGTGATGCGTTATTATTATATCCGCGCCGGCGGATATGGCCTCATCCAATACCGCGTCCGTCAGATCCAGCGCGATGAGCGCCTTTCTGACCTCCGCGCCCGAGCTGCCCACCAAAAACCCGGCGTTGTCCCAGTCCAGCGCCAGTTCGCGCGGCGCCAGGCGCTCCATCGCCTCTGTGATCCAACCGCAGTTCACGTACATTTATGATCATATCCTTTCGTGCATTTTTATTGACCGTCCGGGCTCAACAGCCAAGTGTATCAATGGAAACTGTTGGCAATATCATGGAAGTCATAGTGAACAATATACGAAACTTCCTCCCATCCTTCGAGATAACTGTAATTGTATCTCGCCGGAAGCGCGATAACATATTCGGCGTTTTCCGCGAGTTCCTGCGGAGGGGCCGGGCAGCCGGTTAAAAGCTGTTCGCTTTTGATCTTATCCCATTGATCCAATGTATATATGACAAATGGGATATCCTGCCTCGGGTTTTCTTCTGTCCACAGTGGGTGGCGAATTACGATAAGCGGTACATATACCAAATCAACCAGGCCGCCCGTCGGACTCAGACTGGATTTTGAGGCGATTACGCTGTAACCCTTCCAACTATCCGGCAAATCGACGCTGAAGCCATATTCCGTATTTGTATATATTAAGTCATGGTTTTGCGTTGGCGTTGGCGCAGGCGTTTGGAGTTCGGCGCTCCCGCTTTGAACGGATATCCGCGCGCCGTGTTTTGAAGAACACGCCGCGATGCAGCTCAGAGCAATGATCAATAAAACTATAGCCAGGCTATGCTTGCGCATTAAGCGCCTCCGTATATATTTCTATCTGCCTGCCAATCTGAGCGGCCCGTTCCGGATCCACGGGTTTGCGGCCTACGCCGGCGCGTATCCGCGCGCTTATGGCGTGCAGAACGGACAGCCTTTTTTCGATATAGCTGATGAGAACGGGGTCCCTGCGGGTGAGCAGATGCCGGCTCAGCTCATATTCCGTCGGCGAATAGGGCGCGCCGCCTGTTGCGGACTTATCGCATATGATAATGAAATAGTACTGGCCGTCCTCGGAGACGATCTTTTCGTCCGTTATGCCCAGACCCGCCTCATAAAGATACCGGCGGACCAGCGGGATATCCCGCTGCGGCTGCAAAACCAGCCGCTGGGCGGCCTCCGCGACATCCGCGCCGTTTCGCAGTATCTCCGCCATAAGTATGCCGCCCATACCGGAGATGACGAGGCAATCCGCCTCGCCCGGCTCAAGCGCGGAAAGGCCGTAGCCCATGCGCGTTTCTATCATATGCGAAAGCCCGCTGATGCGTGCGTTTTGCGCGGCCTTTTCCAGGGGGCGCGGCCTTAGATCGCAGGCTATCGCGCGGCGCGCCAGGCCGCGCTTTACGGCAAAAATCGGAATATACCCGTGGTCCGCGCCGATATCCGCCAGGACATCCCCGTTTACCGCGTCCAATACCGCAAGCAGCCGTTTCGACAACACGCTCTCATTCATGTCCTTTGCCGCCGTCCGCGGGGCTTTCCAGACTTTCCGAGATTTTCAGACTTCCCGGGGTTTCCTGAAGGGTCTGCCATATCTGATCGCGCGGGGCCTCGTCGGGGGCCGGCGGCGTCTGCGGGGCGTCGTCGGCGTCGAGGTCGCTCCTGTACAGCTTGAATACCCTGACCAGCAGGTACGAGCTCAGCAGAACATAGGCCCCCACGGCGAAAAAAATAAAGACGAAGAACCTCATCGACAGCACTGCCGCCGAGGCCGCCAGGGCCAGGCACAAGACCGAGGTCGGCAGGTGCCTGTTGGACAGCAGGAAGGCGTTTTTGAAAGCCTGGGGGAAGCTCAGCTTAAAACGGGCGATCAGGGGGAAGACGTATACCGCTAAAAACAGCAGTTCCAGCCCCGCCAGCATCTCCAGCGGCATGAGGAATGGGCCGAACTCGCCGAAAAAGCGCCTGGCGGCAAACAATATGAAACCGGCCAGCCCCATGGCCAGCCATGAGCAGGTGGCCTGGACAAAATTCTGCTTGAAGCTGCCCCAGAAATCGCGCATGAGGTAAGTTTCCCTGTTCACTATGCGCTTTGTGACCGCGAAATACATGGCGGTCGTGGCGGCCCCGGAGAATATGAACACCGACGGGACGGACAGCACGAGCCAGATGACGCTCAGTATTACCACGTCCGCGAGTAGGCCGATGACTCTGATGAAAGCGCCGTCCATGCTGAAAAACGAGTTCACGCGCACCAACCCCGACATTTTTATCAAAATTATACATTAAAATGCCGTGCTTGGCAAGTGCCGTTTCCGCCGGTTCGCTCCAGACGGTTCACTCCAGACGCGTGAATCTACAGGACGCGCAAAAAATCTGGTAAGCGGCGGGAGCAGAGCTCGCGCCCTGCAATAACGTGGGTTCGGCGGATTTTCGGTCTGTCCGCCTCCGCCCCTACAGTGTACGAAAGCCTTGGCTTTACTGAATTTATCGAATGAAAATCCGTCGAATTTTCTTAATTTAGCCGTCTAATTTAAATATAAGGGAGCGAAAAGCGACGCCTATAGGGCGGGGGCTCTGCTCCCGCCGCCGTATCCTGCCATGTAATACCCTGTCTAAAACATAATCGCAATGCTGCGTTTGTCGTGGCCGCCCGGCTATGCCAAGCGTACAAACATACAAGATGCGCTAAAATTGGGCAAGTGGCGGGAGCAGAGCCCCCGCCCTACAATAATGTAGGTTCGGCGGATTTTCTATTCGCACATCGCTGTGCAGTATTCTATAGGGGCGGCCTCCGGCTGTCCGCTCAACCCACTGGCATTACAAACATTTTTTGTAATGGCGGTATTTTGTATACACTCAATTTACCGCATTGAATTTGCCGCATTGCCGTACTGTCCGGAATAAAAAATAACCCGCCCTCCTTGCCGGAGCAGCGGGTTATTTGCGCAAATAATCAAAAGCGTAACAGGATTGGCAGCATCAATCCGCTTCGTCCTTGTCCGTATTTTGCATGGTCAAACTGGCCTCGATATCCAAAGCCTGATCCTTTTCGTCCTTTTCATCCTTTTCGTTCTGTACGGCGAGCTCACGCATGATGCTGCCGTAGAGCTTATTGACGTTGTTCTTCCAGTTATTGCAGATCATCTTGGCCTGCGCGTTGGTTACCACGGCGACGTTGATTTCCATGAGCATCTCGTCGTCCTCTATGATGCCGCATTTCACGATGAACTTGCCGGTGTCGTGGTTATTGAAATATATGGCGGTGACCTCATAGTCGCGCTTGATCTGTTTGCGGTTGTCCATGACGTACTTATTGATCCTGGCGCGGAGGTGGGCGTGGATATGCTTGCCGAAATAATCCAGGGCTGTGAGCCCCTCGTCGGTGATGGAATAACGGGTGACGGACCCGTCCTGCGTCTTGTCTATGTAATTCAGCTCGACCATGTCCGCCAGCGTCTGCTGGAGCATGAAATAATTCATGTAGTTCTCTTCGAGGGCGAACTGCTGAATCTGGCTGTTGGACATGGGTATGTCCATTTTATCGATGAGATACAGCAGCAGGAGTTTGTTCTCCACTTCCTCGAACACGGTGTCCGCTGCGGTGCCGGGGGCCGCGCCGCTTTGCTTGGGGGAATTTGCCTCAATAATTGTCTCGCGGCCTCCGCCTTCCCCGGCGGATAACGGCCCTGCGCCTTCGACAGACATTTGTATACCTCGTTCGCTCTAGTAGTCAAAATAACGTGAGTCCGGCAGATTTTCTTTAGCGAAATTCAGCAAAGCCGAGCTTTCATATTCCGTAGGGGCGGACGACTCTGTCCGCCCGCTGAATTAAAAGCGTCCTATTATTACAGATTTGCGGACGCGCGGTCAGCCATTCCATCCGCCTTTCAGGCGGCGCCAAGTCTTCCGGCTTTAGCCGGTTGTAGTGTAAGCGAGCAATTGAACCCACGTTACAATATGTATTTATAAAAATGGGGGTTATCTTTTGTTTTTTATCAGTTTTTTACTTGCGCCTGCGCCAATGCGGATTTAATGCCGTCCAGCAGGATCTGGTCCGTTACTGGGTTCTTTCCGGAGACCGAGATATTCAGGTTTTGAGCCGCAATGATCTCCTTGCTCATGTTATCCAGCGCCGGCTGCAAAAGCGGATAAAAAGCGGCGCTCTTGTCGTTCATGCCTTTAAGGGATATAGATGAAATGCCGTCCTTCGACACGCGCACCTCAATGCCCACCGGCTCGTTTCTAAGGGAGAGCTGAGAGGTATACGTCCCCGGCACATACTGCGCCGTGCTGTCGTCAGAACTGCCTTTAGGCATGAACAAGACAATCAGGAGGATAACCAGCACGATCGCGCCAAGCGCGATGAGCGCGGCCTTTATGATGTCTTTCAACTGAAAAACAACTATTTTTGTTCCGCCCATTTTAAACCCCCAAATAATTATAGATATCTCATTTTATTTGCGGCGGGCGTGAAATATGATAAGAATGTGTGCGCGCGTTATAAAGAAATGCGCTATTTTAATGAAACACAAAAAACATAAAAAGGCGCATAAAACGCCTTTATGTATTCGCAGGGCCTTAAACCGCCTGGCTTGCGGATATATCTACCTGTTTTGGCGTCCCTGGAGGAAATGTGGTATTACAAAGGTATGCTCCTCTCCGTCAAAGGTGCGCACGGGCGCAAACCCCTTGGCGTCTTTTGCGGCCTCCGCCGGCTTGGGCTGGTCCTCCTGGCCGGCCGCGCGCGGCTGCGCCGCGGCGCTCCCCCGCTCATAGCGGACGCCGCCCTGGGAGACCGTCGGTATCTGGGTTTCAGGCGGCGCGTCGCCCAAGCCCGTGGCGATGACGGTGACGATGACCTCGTCCTTTAAACTGTCGTCGATGGACGACCCGACGTAAAAATCCACGTCCTCGTCCAATACGCCGTAGACGATCTCGGTGATCTCGTTCTGATCCAGGATGCCCAGGTTGCTGTCGCCGCAGATATTGACGATGGCGCTCTTGGCGCCGTTTATAGGCGTTTCGGACATGACATTCTCAATCGCGCGCGCCACGGCCACCTGCGTCTTGTTCTTACCGGAGGCGCGCCCCACGCCGAAATGCGCGATGCCGCCGTTGGTCATGACGGAACGGATATCGGCAAAATCCAGGTTTATCGTCCCGCAGTGGGTGATCAGCTCCGAAATGCCCTGAACGCCCTGCATCAGGACCTCGTCCGCCTTCATAAAGGCCTTCTTGATGGGTATATTCTCCTGGAATATGGTGATGAGCTTTTCATTGGGCACGATGACCAGCGTGTCGACAAATTTCTTTAACTCCGCGATGCCCTTCGCGGCGTTTTCCGCGCGCACCTTGCCCTCCAACCTGAAGGGCTTGGTCACTATGCCGACGGTGAGGATCCCCAGATCCTTGGCGATAGAGGCCACGATGGGAGCGGCGCCGGTGCCCGTGCCTCCGCCCATGCCCGCCGTGATGAACAGCATGTCCGTATCCATGATGGCACGCTGTATCTCATCCCGGGTTTCTTCCGCGGCCTGGCGGCCGATCTCGGGCTTGCCCCCGGCCCCCTGGCCCCTCGTGAGCTTTGTGCCCAGGACGATGACATTTTGAAAATTCAGGGCGTTTAAGACCTGAGTGTCGGTGTTCGCGGCGATAAAGTCTATGCAATCCAGATTGGCGTCCATCATGCGCCTCACGGCGTTATTCCCGCCGCCGCCCACGCCGATGACCTTGATTTTAACGGTGCAGCCCGGCCTGTCGTCAATATCAATCAACTGATAGCCCTCCCAAAGTAATTTGCTGATCCAAAGCGCGTTTTAAGCTATTTTAGTTATTTTAAGTTATTTTAAAATTCATTTGAGCAATTTAAACAAGGCGTCTTTGTTGGCGTCCGTCAGGTCGATGGTGGCGCGGACGTCCGTGTCGGAGAGTTTTTCATAGATAGCCTTCATCATGCGCACCTTCTGGTCCGCGTCCACAATCTCGCCCAGGTCAAAATCCAGGTTCTTTATATACGCGTGGACGTGATTGACATCCGCCACGTCCAATTTTACCACGACGCTCTGCAAATTGTAGGTGTTAAAGAGCTGCTCAAGGGTGACGACGGCCTCGAAGGCCAGCTCGTTGCCGACGTTTAAAGGCTGCCCGGCGGTAAACTCGGTGAAGCTCAAGCCCTGTATGACGGGCAGCTTGTCCCGCATGGTCTTGGCGGTTTCAAGCACATAACCCGTATCGTCTATATATATATAAGTGCCGGACAGGAACTCGACATATCCGCTCAGGCGGCGCTCCCTGACGCCGATCTCCACCGATTTGCCCAGATAATCCTTGGCTATGGACGCGCTCGCGATGTATGTATTCTTTAAGAGCTCGCGCTCGGCCCTGCCCGCGCCAAACGCGAAGATGTTCCGCGGTTTGTCGAGACCGGCCGCGGTTTTTATGGCATCCGCCGTGACGCTCACATTGCCCCTGATGACTACGGCGTCGATATCGAACGCGGGCGACAGCATAATGATTATGACGGCCGCGATTGCGATGGTCAAAAACGCCGCGATTTTAAAACCGGTCCTCATGGTATCACAGATCTTGCCCTCTCGATAACCGCGGGTATGAGCGGCTCTACTTATTACGATATTATAACATACCGGTATGCGGTTTGCAACAATTTATTAATTTATTAAACGCGCTTGAAAATTGCAAGTTTAATTGCCCAACCAATTTCTACCAATTACCTCAAGCTGCCATTTGGTTAGCTGTTTTATATCCGAAGATTTTACGAGGGCAGTTGTTGACCCAATCCTCTATTCTTTGAAGC
>Ga0209629_10001406_pt1 | contig 15172 bp, 15 predicted proteins | sample TergutCu122P5_FD_187286 | JGI IMG/M metagenome (GOLD analysis project Ga0209629, IMG submission 187286) | Cubitermes ugandensis P5 segment gut microbial communities from Kakamega Forest, Kenya - Cu122 P5 (SPAdes) (version 2) | ecosystem: Host-associated > Arthropoda: Insects > Digestive system...
GGGGAGGTTAGATGTATATAACATCAGAAAATATTTAAAACACAATTGTGTCTTATTTTATGCCGTACTAATTTTGTTTGTATAGGAACTGTATTTGGAAAACTTAAAAGAGTTTAATCTGAATATCCTATACAACAGAACATAATGTGGAACTGATAAAAAAAATGGAAATTGCCCTAAGCATTTGTTATGAATTCCCTCTCCCTAGTTCCCATATTTAACCAGAATTTGTTTAGTAGTTCTAAGAAGAACATGCCTTAATTATAATGCCTTCATTTCATTCACTTTTTACAAAGAAAATGTGAAAATTGAACTTATTTGTTAGTATTGTATCTAGTAGTAGTTTATTTCTGATAGCAATATATCCTAGGATATAATTTTTATTTTTGATTGTGTTCATATACTGTAAAAGACAGCAACATCATTGGGATTGTATTCCACAGAACTTGAGCGAAAGCAGTTGGTATTGCTTGCACTGTTGGTTGGTAGTGACTACACACCAGGAATTCTGGGTGTGGGGCCAGTTACTGCACTGGAAATCTTGGCAGCATTTCCCACTGGTAGTGGAGACGATAACATTTTGAGGGGTCTTCAGAGGTTTCAAGACTGGTGGAATGGTGGAACGACTGAGGATTCAGGCAAGACACCACTGAAAAACAAACTGAAAGATATTCAGATTTTGGAAGGTACATTCAGCTATCTTGTGAGTCAGTGAATTTATCTCCACCATTTGTTTGCATGTTCCTAGTCTGCTGCGGTGGGTAGCATGTTTAAGTGTCACTTATTTCCTGATAATGCTTATTCCATTATTCATGAATAATCATAAATCCAAAAAGCCTGAGTTTCTTATTCTCTCTTCATGTTCTGCAACAGCTTCTTCCCTTAATTTTCTTTTTCTTGCTTTTGGTTTTGAGTAATCTTCAAATGCCCAAATTAACTTGATACAATTAACTCTCATTCTGTTTTCTTAGAATGCCTTGCATTTTGTACATTGTATGTACAAAGGAATCAAATTTTTTAATTGATATACGTTCTACAACTATACCATGCATGCACCTAAAGCTATCACACATATTTTGCTCCTTTCTCTCCTCCCACTCTTCTCACACTAGTCTTTTAAGTGTTTTCCACTACAGTACACATCTGTTTTTAACTAACAGATATGTTATTATGACAACCGTTACTCCAAATATACAGGTGTTTGTATTTATATTGATGGAGTCTTACCTACAGCTATGCTGTTTTTATTACAGGGTCTGTATCAGCTATATACAGCTAAGAAGCAACATAAACACACCCAATTTTATCATTTTTAACAGAACATAATTTGACTTTTTATGATTACAAGGAGCATTTAAGATATCTAAAACATTAAATGGTTTTAACTATACATTTTGTGCAATTATTTGTATATGGTTTGTATTCTTGTATGACACCTTGATTATGGTCACAGAAGTGACTAAAACATGTTGGTGAATAATATATCATAAAATATATTGTATGGATGTACATTGCCTCCCATAAATCCAACCCCTCATTTTTACCTCAGGGTTATGTGGATTTGCACTCTACCCTGGTCACATGGGAGGTGGTAACAGGTGTGGAGGGATTCGCTGATGAGGGTTACTGTGACACGCACTGGCAAACGAGGCTCTGGTCTACCCAAGCCACGGTGGAAGGTATAATGCTGAAGGCTGCATGGCACTGGGGTAGTGATAGCAGTGTCATAAACTGTCCCCTTGGGGAACCAGGCTATGTAGGCCTTCCATTCGCGTGGGGCTCTGTGGACAGTGATCATATATTTTCACCATTTTTGTGGGAGAGCTCCTTAACTGGGAACGCTGATGGATATAAATGAATGGATAAACCTTTGACTCTGGAAACAGAGCATCTCTCTTTAGGGACCGTGTTGGAGGGGGACTCATTTACCGGGGACTTTGAGGGAAAGGTGAATTATTAGGGGATGGGTAGAAGAAAGCTCTGGAAATGGGTGTCTCCTTCTTTAGGGGCCCTGTTGGGGAACCTGGGAGGGATCCGTTTACTGGGAATTTTGAGAGATGATGAAAGGGGGCTCCAGAAAGGGAGCATCTGTCTCTGCCGGAGCTCTGTCAGGGGAACCTGGAGGGGGTCTCCTGTGCTGGGGATTTGGAAGGGTATGGGGAGGAGGGTTCAGAGGACAGGCATCACTGTCCTGAGGCGTAGATGGAAGATGATTCACCCTTCAAGGAGTAAATTGTTTTGCACATTTTATATTTAAATTAATAAAATAATTGTTAACTAGTTTTTATTGATATTTGTCCAAAATGTACATTTAGTCAGAAGTGTATGACTAGTCTAGAAGAGAAGATCACAGTTCTCATCTGCTTTGCAGTAGAAGCCTGAAGTCATGTATAGCCTGGAATAAATTATCATTATGACATGAGCCTCTTGCTCCGTATCCTTCATTTGCTTATCAAACAATTTTATGGGCTCTATCAAGGACAAATGTAAAGAGTTCATTGTAAGTTCTCATTTATGCTTGCTTTCAGGTTTTCCTAGCCTGGCAGTTGCAGAGGCATATCTACATCCAAAAGTAGATGAATCAAAAGAAGTGTTCACTTGGGGATTACCAGATTTAACAGCTCTCAGAGACTTCACTCGGCAAAAGTTTGGTTGGGCCAAAACTAAGACTGATGAAATTTTGCTACCTGTTATGAAGAAACTGGATGAAAGAAAGGTCTGATATGTATATAATTATGTTTGTGCATGTAAAGAGTCCCCTGTACAAGTCTTTGTTTACCTTTCCCTGTGCTTACATCATTGTATCATTCATTTTAGTGTTGAAAACAGCAAATTCATATTTTATGCCTGTACCATCTTAGCAAATCATACCAGCATGCTGTCTAATTCTTCTCCAGTGTAGTCTGTTTTATCTTGTGGCATGTAGCTAGTGCCCCTTGTACATTGCTATGATGGAAGTGAACCTGTACTGGTAAATCAACCACAGTGTATATCTAGGACACACTTTGTACGACAGGGTGCTGATGAGTCCTCAGCCTGACCTACTTCCCAGTGTCACAGGACTGAATTGATAATGTCATTGGAAAGAGGGGTCTGTTCATGCGCCGAATTGCAAGTCTTCTCTTGTTACAGAGGGTGAAAGGAAACATGTCAGGTGACACGCGCGATTTCAACAACATTGAGACGCGAGCTGTCTTCAAGTTCCCCCCCCCTGCAAGGCAAGGCGCCGAAAGAAATTCACACCATTCTGATAAAAACATTAGGGGAGTATGCACCATCGTATGCCACCACCAAAAACTGGGTGGCCCAGCTTAAATGTGGTGATTTTTCCACCTGTGATGTGCCTCGTCCTGGACTACCCAAAACAGTGACCACCCCAATGATTATTGATCAAATTCACGAGCTAATCTTGGAAGGCAGCCAGATTTCAGCTAAATCAATAGCTGAGCAACTGGGCATCTCATGTGAGTGGGTTGGGTCCATCATTCATGAATATTTGGACATGCGGAAGCTCTCCGCGAAGTGGGTCCCAAAATGCCTGAACGTGGATCAAAAATGTCAATGGTGCCAGTCGTCTGAGCAACTTTTGGAATTTTTTTGGTGCAATCCAAATAATCTCCTGTCGCAATTGGTGACCATGGACGAAACCTGGTTATATCACTATGACCCGGAGACAAAGCAACAATTAGTGGAGTGGCGGCATAGCGGCTAACCCTGCCCCAAAAAATTCCGAGTGCAAAAATCTGCTGGAAAAGTTCTCGCCTCGATTTTTTGGGATAAGATGGCTTCCTCCTCATTGATTATCTTCCAAAGGGCCAAAGTATCAACGCAGAGTATTACTCATTTCTGCTGATGCAATTGAAGGACATTTTGAAGGAAAAACACTGCAGGAAGCTCACCAAGGGGGTGTTGTTCTTGCACGAAAATGCCCTGGCTCACCGGGCACTTGCAACCCAGAAGAAACTGGCCTACCTGGGCTTCCAATATCTTGATCACCCTCCCTATTCTCTGGATCTGGCCCTGTCGGACTACCACCTGTTCCCTGGACTGAAAAAAATGATTGAAAGGTCGCCATTTTTGTTCCGACGTGGAGGTCATTGCTGCCGCAAAGACCTGGTTGGATGGACAACCTTCTGAATTTTTTTTTGAGTGGCTTGCAAAAGTTAAAGCAACGGGCTAAGAAGTGTATTGAGCTTTGTGGGGAGTATGTTGAATAAATCCCGAGTTTGTTCGCTGTAGCTTGTTTCCTTCCTGGTCAGGCTAAGGACTTATTGGCACCCCCTCGTATGTACACATACATATTTATACACACTTAAATTGATAAGAAGTTATTCATGTATTTTTGTACACTTTTATCTTAATGCACTTTTCATTTGTAACTTGTCATTGGAATATGCATACTGCATGTATTACTGACATTAACTATAGATACTAGACTGATTTCAACATGTAATTGGAGATTGTCACCCTTTGGAAAAGTTAAACTATAAAAAGAAAATATTTTTGTAATAGTCTTCCCTATTCTAACATTCTGTGAATTATTTGGACACTATGAATAACTTGGGATACATGTTCTCTTTGTGCTCTGAAACTGAGACTTTTTAAAAATATGATAAGAGCAGCATGTATGAATGTGGTGTGTGCTGAGTTTTGCACATTACAATCATTGCTATGAGAGAACATCTCCCACACCCGTGACATGTAAGAACAGAAATATTGAAATGAAAAAGAGTCAAGCCAATATCACAACTGTAAATTACAAGTACATACACTGAATAGAAGTGTGGGGACTGTGGTAGTAAACCTGTAGTTAGTACTGAATGTAAAAATACGTAGAAAGTCTTAGTCAGGGAAACATCTATTATGAACTTGTGATCTTATGAATTTGTGGAGCTATGGACTCCAGGACCAACTTTTTAGTGGAAATGCTATGTTTGTCTTCATGTTATGAAGATGGAGGTGGCAGGTTCCTCTGAAGTATTGGTAACCACCTACTAGCCTACGCAGCCTGATAACCCAGCAGACCACATTGTTTATCTTCACTTTGAAATCTTCAATTATCACATGTTACAAACTGTTGTATTTGGAAAAATGTTGTGCGGTCAGTTAAAACTTTTTGCTTCGTTCAGCGCGATGGAAAGTATCAGTACTCTAAGAACAGCTTATGCTGGAACCAAACCCTTCACGGTATACTGTGTAGTTAACACTTGGTTGATGCTAGTTAGGTAACTACAGTAACAGTTTGCTTATACAGTACTTTTTTACTGGAAAATTTGCTCTAATGATATAGTTTTCTCCATAGAGTCGATTATGTATTTACATCTCACATTGCTTATCTCACAGGAAGAAGATAATGATATATCAGTTCCTAGTACACCTTGGAGGCAGAAACACTTTACTGTGTGTTTTATTGTTTGCAGTGTTTTGTAAATGTGGTATGCTGTTTCACAATGTTCATTCCATGCACTGCAAATGATCTATAAATCCTTTCAGTACCAACAAGTGCACAGTTCCACTATTATATATTTCACTTGTAATTAGCTCCTATGTGTTTCAGCTTAACTACCATCATCAGGGAACTGATGCCATATTATTTAAAACTTACGGCAGTAAAACAGTCAAAATGCTTACACATATCAAGTGTATAGATTTAAATTTACAACCTTTAAAATGTTGATTATAAAATTGTTACAAATAATGGTAATTATTGTTTACAATTGTCTGCTTGCCATTTGATTTCCTGTTCTTGAACGAAATTGGATCCTGTCCTGAAACTATAGACATTATGCTATAGTTATAAGTAAATTGCTGTTCAATAGATATAAATGTGCATATTCATAACAATTTTATAATCAACATTTAATAACATTTTATACACTCTAAATTTAAATTGATATATTTGATATGTGTAAGCATTGTTGACTATTTATCACTGTAAGTTGTAGTAACATGGTGTCAGTTCCCTGATGATGGCAGTTAAGCTGCAACATGTAGGAGCTAATTAAGAGTAAAATACATAATAGTAGATCTGTGCATTTGTTGGTCCTGGTTGTGGTATGTTGTATTTATTTGTTTATTTATTAAATCCTCCTCATCATAGTCCACTAAAAATTACATGTCTTAAGTCACCATTCTGTCTGTCAACACACACTGTTCTCCAAACATGCTAGATTAATGAACTTTACTGTGTGGACAAGGAGCAGAGTCCTGGAGAAGTAAATAGTTCATCAGCTAGTCAAGAAATTCACTGCAGTTTATGGAACCCAAAGGTTCATTACTGTGTCTGCAAATAGCTACCTCTTGTCTCTGTCCTTAGTGAAATAGTGTAATCCCTCAAATCCTATTTTAAGTACCGTCTAATATTTTCCTCTCATCTATGCCAGGGTCTTCCAAGTGGTTGCTTTCTTGCAGCTTTCGCTACTGAAACCCTGTATACATTTCTTCTCCCTCCCATGTGTGCCACATGCTCTGCCTGTCTCGTCCTCTTATGCCCAGCATAACTAAAATACTTCATGATTCTTCACTTTGTATTTGTGTTCCAAAGGTTTTAATATGTTTCAGTTTTAAAAAATGATGTTACTGCAGGACAGTGACAGTTACTAGAGCTATGTTGTGTTGAATTTTTCACTACATTCAGAAACATTTGCATCTGAATTATGTTGAAAATTACTTTCTGGTGGGACTGTAAGTTTGACATGTTCCATTTAACTTAATAAATTGTGTGAAGTCTGTAGCATATGCTTATTCCCTTCTAATTTTTCCGTGGTATATTTTGTTTGCAGACCCAAATGACATTGGACTCATATTTCAAAGTAATACCAAAACTTCAAGCAGCAGAAGGAAAATTAAGTAAACGTGTGCAGAAGGCTGTTCATCGCTTGGAGAGGGTTGGCAGCTCTGACAGTGAAGAGTCTCACTCAGAGGAAAATAAGAGTGGTCACATTTCTCAGGCCAGAAAAAAGCAAACTCTCAGAAATTTGAAAATTAGGACAAAGAATGGGGAAACAAAACAACATAAGAGTAGGGGAAAAAATTGTGATTCTGTCACTAGGTGTGAACAAAGTCAACCCACTGACGCAGCCAAAACTAGTCAAGAATTTATTCCACAACGGGAACGAGATAAGATAAATGCTTTGAAGAGGAAGCTGAAAGCTGTTGAGACATTCCGTGCCTCTAAAGCAGGATTGAATTGTAGGAAAAGAAAGAAGGTTAAGAGACTGGAACTAAAAGAAGCAGAACTCTCTGAAAGTAGTAGTGACTGAATTAACGGGGCTGAATAAGCCACAGTGTCCGTTGATGAATACATACATCATTCACTTATTATTAATGAGAAAGCAAGAACATTTGTTAAGCCCTGGTGAAAGTTATCAAAGTTCATTACTTAACAATGTATTCCTTATCATGCATATGAGAATGAGAATAAAAATTACAGGTGCTGCTTTAGAACAGGAGTGAGAAACTCAGTGGATGCAACTGCAGAGAGATAAGAAATTTGAGGTTGGGCTGCAGAATTTTAGGACTAAATGAATATAATATTGTAAAAATACAAGGTTTCCATAAATTTCTTAAACTAATATATTGTTTTGTCAGATCAAACTCTAAATCTTTAAAAAAAAAAAAAATCCAAATCAACTTGCTGAGCTTGATGATGAGATATTCCAGAAATGTGTCACATTTTATTACATTTTGCAGTTAATATCAAGTTTAAAATGCTGTGGTGATGCCCCTTGCATTGTTGATGACAAATTCATGTGTGTTGAGCCATCTCTCTCTCTCTCTCTCTCTGAGTGAAAAATTTCTGGTACCATCACCCATATTTGACAAACCAGATTGAATAGTTGTTGGAAATCTATGTGCCAATAAGTAGATATAAAAACTTGGGTCTGCTCATCATTAAATTTTTATTTTCGAACTGCATAACATTGCGGTTCTGTCAGTCCTATTCATATGTACACCAGTCTATTTCATAAGCACCAAAACTAAATGGTGCAGTAAACATGGCAGATTTTATTTTACAAAAGCATAAAATCCTGATATTGTTTCATTACATTCTCCCATTCTGGTAGTTACAGATTTAACTCATTTCAGTACTTTGTTGTATAACTAAAAATTTCAGATCTATTGCCATTTTATAATTCTTTATGTTACTAGCATCTTATGATGATGTGGGCCACAAGGAGGATTCAAACAGGGCACATACAGCCAGTGGGGCACCAATTTGACATGCTTGATCTGCATTAACACAGCATATCTCTACAGGAATTTGTTTCAAATGAATTGTATATTCCATTGCAAGATTTAGCTGTAGACAAAGTTATTGTGCTTTTCAAAGGGAAAATTATTTTCAAGCATTTCATTTTTATGGAACATAAAAGGGCTATGGCATATATATTTACAAAGTGTGTTCAATGAGATGTAACAGGCCAACTTACATTATGAGTGTAGGCATGGGAAAAGGGAGGAAGATTGCAACACAGGTGGTAACAGCAACGTGTGTGACTGTGAAGACTTGTGTAGAATGAAGTTGCAGACATTGCATAGACAGTTTCTTCTCCTGTCCATATGCACTGGATGGCCTGCACATACTAGCTGTCAGTGGTTGTGTGACTGTCAAACAGAACTGTAAATTCATACTGGCCACGGGACTATGACATACTACTATCAAAATTGTCTGGTGTATGTGCTAGGATGAGAAATAACTTGACATCATTAATGTGTAAGGAAAATTAAATTGTGTACATATTGACAAATATGCATAAAGTGCCAGCAGAGGGCAGCTTCTGTGATGAACATGGGATAGCCCAGGGTTATGTCACTGTTGAAGACTACAATCAAAACATGTGATAACTTGCAGAGTAAACAGTATTAGTCAGAGAATTGGAAGTGGACAGTTTTTTTTAAACATGTTTTGTCTATCTGCTTTTAATGGTTACACAATTCTGTCATCCTGTGGAAGCAAAATAGACTAATAAAATTCTATATGACTGTTTTTAGAATTAGATTGAAATGACTGAACAAGAGTCTCCCCCTGAATACAGTGAAAGAATCTTCCCTGCAGCTTTACACACTGATTGTTGGCCAGCTGCTCAATCAAATATGTAGTGTCGTGTGCTTGTCCTAGAAGAAAAGAACAGTTACCATATGTACAGGGTCAGAGTTCAAAAGTGACCTCTGTATATACCTGTATTTCATGTTTAACAAAGAAATTAATTTTTAAATCAGAATGCCATCCCAAGCATTTGTACTTACCACTGTCCCTACCTTTTGTCAAACATTACAGCTGCCATCTGAATGGTGGATGAATGTGGTTTATCTACGAGCCCGTATATAGCTGGTGGTGGGTGGGTGTGGGAGGTAACTGCCTGATTGGGCAGGAGAGGGCCACATGCTTACCTAGAAAGGAGTTTCCCAGTTGTTATGAAAGGAGGTGAGGGAAAAATCTGTAGGAAACTGAGTGTTGTGATAAGAGATAAAGAAAGTACGCGAGGCAGTGGGATGTGAAAAGAGGTAATAAAAACTGAAACTCAGTAGTGACCTCTTTGGCCCCCAGATAATTCCCTTATTCATTCTCCCTGAAGACAGCACAGTAATTCTTGATGAAGCATCTGTAAATCATTCCTCTATGTGGCCTGTTGCTAGAACCTGATTCCAGGTATTCAGTGCTGGCCACAAAGGCCTAAAGACTGCTATGTTGTGCTTTATTTCAATAACCTATGAACTGATTGGGAAGTAACAATTTTTCTATTGTATTTCATTTTTGGATACTTTTTAGTAGTGTGTGATTCAATAACAGTTCCAAATACTTTAACATTTTCCCTGTAGTAATATTATATTTAGTCAACAACCCCCCAACTGAAATTTGTGTAGGTTTCATTCACCCCTGGGAGTTGCAGTAGTATAGTTGGTAAAGTACCTAGGCTATGGGCTGGATGACCAAAATTTGTCATTCCATTCCTGGAGAGGACAATAGACTTGTCATCAATAAAGCGTCCAGATTGGTTATTGGTCCAACCCAGCCGCTCACTTAGTGTGACATGGAAGTGGCCAGGGAGTGAAGCTGACCACTCGCCCTTTCTAGTCCCAAGGTCAAGAATAGGTGGAGCTCTACCTACACTCCCCTATATGCCTTCATGGCTTGTGGGGGACAACTTTTACCTTTGGACAAGAGCATTAGGGTAAATCTTATATTTAGCTATTGTTAAACATTATTACCAGTAGCCGTGTGTGGCATCGAATGATAGGATGACTAGCGAATAATGAATTGGAAAGGACCTGGACGTAAGCGGCCATGGACTAATCGGAGGTACTATTCCGGCATTGAAGTAACGACACAGAATAATCACGAGAAATCTGGAACCGGCCGAGGTACTGAACGAAATGGACAGCTCCGGACAATAAAAGTGTTAACTGTGTGATCTAACGTGCTCGGGGTTTTTTTTTATTTATTTGTGGTTTATTCAGGTACACGTTATAGGTCGTCCTATATTATGACGTGTTTCTGACGCTTTGCGAATATTAACTGCAACGACGATGTAACTTGAAAAGACGAGCACGTAATTACCTCTCGGTTCAGAACACAAATTACATGGTGAGCAGCATGCTAGATCACAGATTAATACTAGTACTAGATAAAGAAGGAGCGCATAATCCGGGTCCAACATGGCCGCCAACGCAACTGCCGTCCGTGACAACATGGGGAGAGACAATATAAATACATTTAATAAAAACATTAAACAAGCCAAGCAAAGCAGTGTCGCCATGTTGGACCCGCATTATGCGCTTTTGCCCTAGATAATCTGTGGTCTGCAGCGTATGGAGCACAGTTTTTATATGTATGGAGTGTCACACATAGTAGATAAACTGTGAGTGTGCTTGGTAAATTAATGGTTGGTTATGTTTGGGGTCGTGTGCGATGGCAGGTTCGTCAGTGCAAGTTGATGTGTTGTCTACAGTGGAAGGAATCCAAAGCGCGTACAATAAATTAATAGTTCGAGAGGTATTTATTTAAACGTATTGTAAATTAGTGTACGAAGCCGATTTTTTTGCCACAGAAAGAGTTGAGGTTATGTTTGTGGTGTGTTTAAACCTATATACGGGGCGCGAGTGGTTAGGATACGTTCTATTTTGTTTCTGTCTGTATTAATCTCAACATTATATTTTAAGGAGAAATATTAGTGGTTATAGTAATGACATTGAAATAGTGTAGAGGGACTGAATGTTGTCCGATGAAACAACCGTTTCACCGTTATGGTGAAGTGAACTGTACAAACATATAGGTCATCATCAATTTCCATTTGTGCGGCAAAACAGGATACTGGGGGCCACTGTAACGTATCCCGTTTGCTAGCTACGCATGTGTCCACTTACGTGTAATCTTCTCGTACGGTTTTTTTTTTTGCCATATTAATATGTTACTGCAACAAATGAGATTTCGGCGATAGGTTAGTTTCGTTTTATATGAAGGATCCTGGAATTCAAGAATTATTAATTTTAAAGTAATTGTTGCAGAAGATATAACGGTGCAAGTAAAAGAGGCCAAGAATCATGTTCGTGCACATTTGATCGTGAAGTCCCCAGGGATCTTTCAAGTGTCTGTGATGTATAGAATATTGTTAATGAGAGCCATGTATGGTTAATTTGTGAAGTACTGGAGAAATAAGGTAGGCACTGATGGAGTTATCAGCTGAAGGCCTTAATTGTACAGTGAATCTTAATCTTTATGACATTACATTTGGTCCCTCCTCATTAACTCCAAGTTTTTTGGAGGTTAGCACTAATTTTCTGCTCAGTTTTCCAATACAGTTTCATGTGTTTCTGCAATGTACTTTTTTTATGCAGAAACCAACAAGGAGTGCAGTTCGGTTGAATGTGTTTTGGGCTGTTAAATTTTGGCTGTAGTATGGTATATTCACAACAGCAATGTCCTGTTGAAAATTTTTCTGCTCCATTGTCATCTTGAATAACAAGAAAAGTAATTTGGTGTTAAAATTCATACCAGTGTCTTGGAAGTATGAAGACATGTCAGGTTTCATAATTGCAGTCAATGCAGCATTGCAAGAGAAATGCACCCTTAGGATCTCTTGTATGGCCAACTTGAGGAGCTGTCACTTGGTGTCAACATCACACATTTTGTGGTCTGGGTTTTGAATGTTTTGTTTTTATTATTGCAGGATGAAATAAACAATGAACTGGAGACTCTCTTTTCAAGACAGTGCCACTTGGAAGCAAAATTGCATGGCATTACTAAGATGTTACCAAACCTGCAAATTGTACATTCTGATGCAGAACAACTTTCTGAGATGATAACATTTACTTCCACTCTGGCAGAAAATGTTAGTGCAAAAGTACGCCAGCTTGACGTTGCTAGGGTATGTTGTAGCACATGTATATTTTCTTTTCATTGGCCAGACTGACACCAATAATGCATTTTTGGATTAAGGAGTTACCCAGTTTGAAAGTCAGCCTATGGACCATCTGGGGCTCAGGAATTTTAGTGGCTTTGCTTGAATGTTGCTGGTGAATCTTGGTGTTGTGCTGTCAAGACCATTTTCTTCCACACCTTTTCTAGTACATCATGTATAATCAATCTGCTTACTTATCATTAAGAGTTATCTAACCTCTGCGGGTGATATATCATCACAACAGAAATAATTCATTTTTAAATTGTGACTCTTTTTTAAAAGGTGTACTAATGCATCCAATATTATGTTTGTTGTTCAGAGTAGGGTGTCTGAATGTCAGCAAAGGGTTCATGACCTGCTGGATCTTCAGTTGTGTAGCATTGGTGTACAGACTGCCCTAAGGAATGAGGATTTTGAAAAAGCAGCTGCTCATGTCCACCGATTTCTTTCCATGGACCAACATCTTCTGAAACAGACTGCAGATGATGTAGCTGAAGGTATGGAATACGTAAATTCTAGAGAAGTGTTGTTTCCACAATACAGTACTAGTAAGAATAGAATTTGCATAATGCCCAACACCACTTCTGTACACAATAAAATTTCTAATACAGTAACTGAATTACTCTGACTGATATTCAGGGGGCATGTAATTTGAATCAGCCGAGTACCGGATATTCTGATGAGATTTTCTGTTGTTTTTCAGTCCTGCCAGACTGATGTTATGTTACACAGTGGTGTATTAAACAGTCAAAATAACAGATATTAGTGTTACGGAAATCCCCATGTAGCTCATGAACTACTGTTGCATGATCTGAAAGTTTAAGTGTAATATACACTGGGTGCACACAAAATCATTGGACGTGTATTTTTTTAAGAAACAACAAATTTTGACCAGTATATCCAGTTCTGATGCCATGCTTCTGGAAAGTAACAAATAAAGAGAAAATGTGTGGTTGTGTTATGCAGGCCACTGACATGGGTCAGACAACAAATGGCTGCACTGGAAGAGGTATTCATCAAATGGTTGATAACTTGTGGATTGTGGCCTCTGTGCAGTTGTTATTTATTGACATCACTGAAGTACAGGATTTGTGTGAATGATCTCCCCCTCCCCCCTTTCCCCCCCTCCAATAATTGAAAGAGTGTAGTAAAAGATAATTTACTGATTTTTTGGGACAGTTTCCATTGTAGAGAAAATTTTGGAAGGTGCAAGCCATCTTAAAAGTAGAATGTTGGCACTATGAAACTCTTTTATATAAGGTTAAGTTTAATTGCAAGGGAAACAGGGGTTTTAAGTCCCCAGTAGATAGAGACTTCCGGTTTCATAATATTCCCACATCAGTTAAAAATACTTTGCTGGACCATTCCATGCCATAAAGTACTCTGCACTAGTACGTTGCTACTTTCTTCTTTGTCAGCAACCAGGATAACTGTTAGTACATTGTCTGTATTGTGTGGCTGGATGATGGAGTTTATTTCTCAGTAATGTCAGGATTTTTTCTTTGCCTGTTTGACTGGCCTGTTTTGCCAGTGGGTACCATGGGCTCTTTGCTGAGGGCTGAAGCACCCAGGATGTGAAGCTGACCACTTACCTCCATCTGATGCCAGTAACTGCAGCATCCATCTGAACAAATTCAGTCACCCTGAAACTGGAGGCAGTATTTTTCTCTGCACTGTTGGAACAAATGCTGCACAGTTTAAAAGCCCAGAGGGCAACCATCATCTGAACAACCGTTGTGAAGACTTGAATATGCAATGGTTAAGAATGCATGGAGCTGTACCTCCACTGCTGCATATGCCTTCACTGCATGTGTTTAATTTAGTGCGTTCTTGGTCTTACGTGGTACACACAGTTCCAGCAGAGTGCTTTCTTGACTTGGCCTATACATTTATTATGCTGTTGGTAGTTTTAGTTTTATGCTGCAGACTGAGGAATTTTGTTTGTTGCAGACTGTACGAATGTCACAAACTCGTTTTCATTACTGCATGAAGCAGCCACCCAGTTAGGTTCTGTTGTGACTCAGAAGTTTGATGAAGCAGTACGTGCTGAAGATTTGGCATCTGTGGAAAGGTTTTTTAAAATATTCCCACTACTAGGCATGCAGAATGAGGGCCTGGTTAAGTTTTCACTATATCTTTGTTCCAAGGTAATGTTAGTTATGAGAAATCCTTTTTATCACAGCTGTATCCATCCCATCTTTGACTAGTCTTCATAAATATGACTTTTCATCATTTTATTCTCAGGTCCAGTCAAATGGAGACCAATACATAAAGGATAATCACAAATTTGTGTACCAATAGATTCTTTCTTAAAAATCCAGTACCTAATTTAAAGCTGTAATTTATAGAATTTATTTTGTGAAACACTGCATACCAGAAATTTAAATGGTCACGTGCAGCTTGAAAAACTCTGGCTGTTATGAAGTACTGTGAGCAGTAGAACTTGACCGATAAAGAGCAGGTGGCAGTAGCATCACTTTCACCTCTCAAGTTTATGTGTCTTATCATATTGTTACTATTGGTTTTATAAAATTAGAAAGTATGATTTTGGGGATGTCTCAAATGTGAAAATAAGTGGTTTATGGGTTGAAAGGGGAGACATGCATAGAGCTGGTGATCCTATAAGCTTACTCTTTTTTTGTAAGGGAGAAAACTAGGCTGAAAAAGGAGTACTACAAGGTGGTTCAAATATGACTGGGACTGATTTGTGTGTAAACAAGCCGCACTGCGCAGCAGCTGTGCGACCTTGAGAGAGTGAAGCCACAACCTCC
>Ga0209629_10001407_pt1 | contig 15163 bp, 10 predicted proteins | sample TergutCu122P5_FD_187286 | JGI IMG/M metagenome (GOLD analysis project Ga0209629, IMG submission 187286) | Cubitermes ugandensis P5 segment gut microbial communities from Kakamega Forest, Kenya - Cu122 P5 (SPAdes) (version 2) | ecosystem: Host-associated > Arthropoda: Insects > Digestive system...
AAAAAGAACGCGTTGATAAATTGAACCAAGCGGACAGCATGATTTTCCAAACGGAAAAACAGTTGAAAGAATTTGGCGACAAACTTCCTGCCGACAAACGCGGAACTATCGAATCGGCATTGGAACGCTTGAAAACCGCTCATAAATCTCAGGACATAGCAGCTATCGACTCTGCGCTGGCTGATATCAACACAGCTTTCCAAGCTGCCAGCCAGGAAATGTACAATGCACAGGCACAATCGGGAGGCGCACAACAACCCGGTCCCGACCCGAATGCAAACCAAGGCGGTCAATCCGGCAGCGGTAGCGGCGGAGTTACGGATGTGGATTTTGAGGAAGTGAAGTAGCCTCACCCCCAGCCCCTCTCCAAATGGAGAAGGGAGATATAAAAGCGGTGAATCAATGGTTTGCCGCTTTTTTCATTTATATAAGACGCTATGCGTTCCCTTTTATTATCCCGTCTAATTCCTCTTTTGTCAAGCCTGTTAATCTCATAATCAGTTTCGGTTCAAGTCCTTCGTCCAGACAGTTTTTCACCATTTCGATTGTCTTCTCCTTTTTCCGCTTGCCTCTTGCGGCGTAAGAGAGGTATTGGTGCACATATCATCAATTAATTTCGCACGACCGATATAGCCAAAACTCCTTTGAATGAGATAATACTTCTTATCTCCCTTTGGATCCTGTGGATTGATTCTTTGTTGAACTCTGTAATAAATAGGCATATAGCTAAGTTTTTAAAAAATAATAAATGCAAAGATAATACAATTACTTTCTATTTCAAAACAAACGGGACTAAAAGTTGTTGAGAATAGCTTCTCAAAGACTTAGAGAATAGGGAGAAAACCTTGAGAGATGCCGTTCTCTAAGTTGTTGCCTTTAGTAAGGGAGGAAGTCCGTCTTACGTAAGGGAAAAGTTCTGCCTTACGTAAGGCAGGCATTCTCTCTTACGTAAGGCAGCAATATTGAGAAGTATTCGCAGAAGAATTAAGTCGGTATTGTATCGGCTTTGGTGTCCTGTTGAGAAATAATGTTAATATTGAGAATGAGGAACAACTGCGGAAGCCGAAGAAAAAGAAGAAACAAAGAAAAGAATAAGTTAAGTAAAAAAGGGACATATAAATTTTTTTAGAATATTATTTGCTCATTCCAAAATTGTTCACTATATTTGCACGTTCATTGACAATGAACAAAAGTTATCAAATGAACGGTACCCATGAATACAAAAGCAGGTTTACTTGAAGAAATCCAAAGTAAATTACTTGAAATAAAAGGAATAGATATTGTCTTTTCTGACAGCAAAAGAAAAAATAACAGCATTGCGACAATTAAAAATGAACGCTTTACTGTTGATGTGAAACCTGAAATCACTCAAGGTAACAAAGGGATTGTGCTTCAACAATTGAAAGATGCCTCACGAGAAGAAAATCTACCGGCACTTCTTGTTACGAAATATATACCATCTGCTATTGCTAAGTCTTTCGTGGATGAAAGGATTAGCTACATAGACGCAGCCGGAAATTGTAATATACAACAAGATAGTCTTTTGCTGATTATCGAAGGAAAAAAAATAGAGAGACTGCCGAAAACAAACCAATCTCGTGCATTTCAAGAAGCCGGAATAAAATTGATATATTGTTTGCTCGTTAATCCCGACAATATCAATAAATCATTCCGGGAACTTTCCGAATTGTCCCAAATTGCATTAGGCTCTGTTAGCGCTATTATTCAAGAGCTTGTTGATTTGAAGTTTATTTTGAGAACAAAAAACAAAAAGGTTCTGAAAAATAAACTTGAATTACTGCAACGTTGGGTGATTGCGTATAATGATGTGCTTCGCCCCAAGTTGCTTATAAAGAAAATGAACTTTATCAATAAAACTGATTACGTAAATTGGAAAAATTTGAATCTATCTTCTCTCACTGAAAAAACATTATGGGGCGGGGAAGGTGCTGCGAGTATTTTAACAAAAAATATTATACCGGCAAACTATACAATTTACACAGATGGTACTTGGCAATATGTTGGTAAAGATTTGAAACTTGTTCCTGATAACAATGGTAAAGTGGAAATTCTTCAGCTATTTTATAAAACAGACGAGCATAATACAGTTTCACCTCTTTTAATATATGCCGACCTTATGGGTAGTGGCGATAGTAGAAATAGAGAAACCGCAGAAATAATATTGAACAATGAGCTACAATATCTCAAGTGATAGATTAGATAATCCGTTATTGAAGGATTTGTTGAAAGAGTTGAACAACGTCTTCGGCTCTCTCGATATGGACTTCTATGTAATTGGAGCTACTGCACGTGATATTATTCTCAGTAATTTGCATGATTTGATTCCGAATCGTAAAACGGTTGACTTGGATATTGCTATTGCTATATCAGATTGGAATCAATTTCAAATTGTTGAAGAGAAACTTATTGAAAAAGAATCGTTTGAAAAAAGCAAAGAACAAAAACAGCGTTTTTTCTATAAAACCATTTATACTGTTGATATAGTACCTTTTGGAGATGTAGCCAAAAAGGATGGAAATATCTATTGGCCACCTGATGAAAACACTGCTATGTCGGTTTGGGGATTTCCCGAAATGGCAGATACATCAATTAGTATAGAGATTGATAATGAATTTGTTATAAAAATAGCGTCTTTGCCCGGATTGTTTATTTTGAAATTAGTAGCATGGAAAGACAGGCACTTATCCGGATCAAAAGATGCTTATGATTTGGCTCTACTTCTGAAAAATTATTTGGATATTAATACTGAAAGAGTCGTTAATGAGCATTATGAGCTATACGAAGCTGACGAATTTGACCAAGTAATTGCGGGAGCGCAACTGATGGCGAGAGACATTGAGTCGCTAATTCGGAAAAATGAAAAAACGAAGGAATATCTTATCGAGATATTGAACAAAGAAATAGCACTTGCAGAAAAAAGTCCTTTGATCAATCAATTATTGGAATCGGATGAAAGCCTGCAATATGAACAAGTTTTATCTTGTCTCGAAGCAATACATAAAGAATGGGAACCATGAAGACAAAAGATTTGGAAGACACTGCTGGCGATGTTCTACTTTAATAAGATGCTATACGCGTTTCCTATTATTCCGGATAATTCTTCTTTGGTTAAACCTGTTATTTTCAACTTCCAAGTGAACAGGTACAAATGTTATTGAGAATAGCTTCTCAAAGCTTTTAAGAACAGGTGGCAAAGTCACTCCCTTTATAAAGGGAACAAGTCAGCCTTTGTAAAGGAACAAGCATTGGGTTTATAAAGGGAAGGCTACTGCCTTACTAAAGGCAGCAACATTGAGAACTATTCGCAGAAGAGTTAAGTCGGTATTGTATCGGCTTTGTTGTCCTGTATGGGAGACAATTTCAATATTGAGAATAGGGAACAACTGAGGAAGCCGAAGAAAAAGAAGAAACAGAGAAGGATAAGTTAATGGATTTTTTTATTCTGGGGAAAAATAGTATTTTTGTAAATTAATTGTAATATGAGTAAGTATTTTGGTATAATAGACATTGATTTATTGGATAATGGGACGCGACATCCAAATCTTGTTTTGATGAAGATTGCAGGATATTTACGAGATCATAAGATTTCGTATAAATTTATCTTTGACAATTCTGAAAATATCAATATTTTTGATTATATTTACGCTTCAAAGGTTTTTACATTTTCTAAAGAGCCAAATTTTTTAGCCAATTTTCGAAAGAAAGATAACATATTCAGAGGAGGAACAGGCTATTATGCAGAGGAAGAAAATCAAGGTATTTTCAATCGGATGCGTGATGAAGATATGATGCGTTTAGAAAGCGATCCATTGCTACCGAATTTTTCTATGAAACATCAAATGCCTGATTACAATTTATATGACAAGTTTATTGCAAAAGAAATTACAAAAGGGAAACAACCACTTAAATATAAAGATTACCAGCAATTTTCAATAGGTTTTCTTACTCGTGGATGTATTCGTAAATGTCCATTTTGCATTAACCGAAATATTGATTATGTTTATGACTATTCCAAGCTGAAAGATTTTGTCGATAATAGCCGTTCAAGTATTTACTTGTGGGACGATAATTTTCTTGCTTCGAGAAACTGGAAAGAATTATTATTACAACTTAAAGCAACAAAAAAACCTTTTCAATTCAGACAAGGGTTGGATATGCGTTTGATGACAGAAGAAAAAGCTGAAATGCTTTCTAAATGCAATTATTATGGTGACTATATTTTTGCTTTCGACCAATGGGAAGAACGATTTATTATAGAAAAAAAACTTGAAATATGGAAATCTTTTTGCTCCAATAAAACTACAAAGTTTTATCTTTTTTGTGGTTTTAACCTTACAGAAGCTGATGATGATAAGTTGTTCGAAGATGTATTTTATTTATTTAAGAGGATAGAAATTCTAATGAGTTACGGCTGTCTCGGGTACGTGATGCGACACGAAGATTATCAAAATCACCCATTGGGAAATATCTATACACAGATAGCAAGATGGTGCAACCAACCGCAGTTCTATAAGAAAATGTCTTTCAAGGAATTTATAGATAGAAATCAATCATATCAGGAGGAACATTCTAAATCAAAGAATATTTGTAAGTCGTTAAGTACCTACAACAATTTCAAAGATAAGTATGCATCCAATTGGAATGAGATAGAGCCGTTATTTAATATGAAGTATCAAAATAAAATTAATTCATCATTGTGTAAAATTAAGACATAAAAGTCAATAATATATGGAAGTAACAGAGAAGTTTGAACAACTAACCAAAAGTGAATCTTTAGTTTTTCCTTCATTAGTGGAAATAATGTACCACAGTAAAAAAGAAAAGGGAAGAAAGTTTTTATGTACTATGAATAACATTATAGATTGCGCATTAAACCAACCTCTATCAGAATCTAATTCAATAAATTACCAGGTTATTCATATCCCTTTTTGCCCTGATTGGGCAAGAGAGCTTTTGGTGCGTTTTACCATACACAAATCAGCGCTTTCTTTAAATCGTATAATGTTAGATAAATTTATAAATTCTATACAAAAAGAAATTATATCATCCGCATGTTTTACAAATAAAGAAACAAATAAAGAAACGAGTAGGAAAAGAGTTGAAAACAACTATTTTAAAAAAGTACGCAAAGAATTTAAAGAATTAATCAATTCCATTCCAAATAATTGTATCAAATCTTTTATACTCGTTAAGAAAGAGGAAATTGATGTTGAAAACAAAGATAGGAAAAGAATGTTTACAGACAATATAACTTCAATTGATTATAATGTTTTTCTGTCAAATGACAAATCTGCATTTGATTTAGAAAAAGAAATAAAACTTTTAGACCGAAAATCAATGGAAATTCCAATCATTGAAAATGTTTTTATTTTTCATTCCACTAATAAAGCAAGGTTGACGAACTCATTTAATAATGATCAACTTCAAAGACTCAATAGGTACGGCTTAGGGATTAAGAATTGTTTTGTTTTTTCTTTCTCCGACCAGCCGTTTAAACTATATTACACTATAGAAAATGTCAAATATCGGTTAACTTCCGGCTTGTCAAACAAAGAGGTCAAAAAATACAATGATTTTAATGGTTTTATTACATTCACACAGGAGGAATCGGAATATTTGTTTAATCAAGTAAATACCCAACATACAGTAGTTGTTGATACACCTGAACGAGAATATTTCACTTTGGATATTGATTCTATTTTCGAACAAATGCCTCACAATTATAGATATAAAAATGCACTTTCGTTAGCATTCTCGGATGATTTACAACAAAAATTCATTGAAGATGTTTCAACTGAAATTGGTAATATTAATCCGAGTGTATTTGCCGATTTTTTTAATTACTACAAACATTTTTGGAATGAAAATATTAAGGTTCAGATTAATACCTTTTTGAATGATAATAAATCTATTGCTTTAATTATTTCTAAAGAAACGCCTAAATACGTAAAAGATTCCCTTAAAAATTTATTTTCTATTGAACACAGACAAATAGCTTTTCATTCTATCGAAGATTTAAAAAATGGAATAAGTGCCAATAAAATTGTTGTGTTGCAATATCGTTATACCGATAAGAGATATAAATCTTTCCCAAACTCGTTTGATCCGTTACCTCTAAAGGATGGTCAAGAAGTACTCGTGATTATAAATCGTTTAACTCATAATAACTACTACGAATGGAACAAACATCATTATGATAAAGATTTCAATGGTCTGCTTTATTCTACATTTCGAAAAGATAAATTAGGATGGAGTATCCGAAATTATCAAAGACCTTTATTATCGGATATTCGTGATTATATTGATGAAGCAGAGGTCGATAATCGTGAGTACCAAGCTGAAAAATGTATTGTTTTTTATACAGATGGTAATCGAAGAGAGTATTTGGCTTGTGAACGTGCTCTTTATTTATACAGAAATAAATATTATATAGCGCAACTTAAAGATTTGGCAACATTTGAAGATATGGAAATACAAATTCTTGATGAAATAGTGGAACAAATTAGAATGTCACTAATAAAGAAAACCGCTGACAACTCAAAAGCAGAAGAATACATAAGACAAGATAAGAGATATAATTTGACAGAAATCGAAATAATTTCGTCTATAGAATTATGGAAATTTCTACTTAAAAGAAAAGTTGATGAATTAGGTATAGAGAATGTTTATAATGAAATTTTTTCAAGCACTCAAGAAATATCTCTTAATGGATTTAAGCGATGGAGTGACTTAGATAATCCAATGATTTTTCCAAGAAGTAGAAGAAGTCAAAATGCTCTACTCAAATATCTTGGTTTTGAATTGGGATCGCCTTATCACCGTATTATATTGGCAAAGAAACTTATTAACATAAATAATTCACGTGAACTGAACAGACAAATAGAATCATTGTTGCAAACGATACTAACACAACCGATAGTAACAGAGAAAGATTTTGAGGTTATTATGGATTCCAATTCTGATATTCTTACATTATTGGATATTAGAAATGCAAATGATGCTAATGCACTCGTTGATTTAATAGATATTTCATTAAAAAAAGTAATACGAATAGAATATGATCAAGAATAAAAGAGATTCTTTAGAGAGATTTATCCGCACACAAATGGAAGGTCCCGGAGCGTGTAATAATCGTTTCAATTACATTGATGAAGATGATATTCGAAGCGAATTGGAAATTGTCGATGTTATAAACACAACACCCGGTTCAGTCTATAGTACTGCTATTTTATTTCCTCAAAGAGTAACTGCTAAAATTGAATCTGATTATCAAATAAATTCTTCTGACGACTTATTTAATGATTCGGGAAGTGGTGAGTATTCCGAGCAGGGAGATGAAAGAGACGATAGTAATAATGAACTAGACGAACTAAAAGATGAAGATGACCTTTATTCTTTAAGCCAGCGTTTCCCAAATACAATAGGTATATCGTGTTGTCTTGATACTACCAGTCATAAAATTAAAAATGACAATTTAACAATAACTATAGCAGGGAGATATTACACCAAAGTTTCAAAAGAAAATTTCAATAAGATTATCGTCTTAATTAAAGAGGATTATACTCAATTTGTTGCCTTTTTTAATGCGTACGTGAATTTAATTGGTTCTTATTTTATGCTCAAAGAGAATGGCATATCAATTCAACAAAGTACATTTAAAGAATTTGCTAAAGTCAAACAATTGTTGTTAAATATTAATCTTATTGTATGCAAATCTATAGCCGAAGGTACCAATGGAGAAACAGATCCATTGTACTTGACAATTGGCAATAATTATCGTTATTTAAAATCATACAAAGAAAAACTTTGGGGAAAACTACGTTCAGTTAAAGATGGCAATTATATAACAGATTTTGAAAAATCCATAATAATAAAACGCATAGAAAATATTGAACTAAATGAAACATTTATTTCTTATTTGGAAGATGCAATAAGTATGTGTAATTCAAAATCATTTGGTTTTTGGATTTCTCACAAATTTTTGCATATACTTGATTTATCAAATATTGATTTGAACACATCAAAAAAGAAAACTTTTTTCTCTCCTCGAAAAATAAAATCATTAAACAATATTGTTTCATATAAAGTAGATGATAATACTCAAGCGACTTTATCTGTTTGGTTGCAAGTAACAAAGAGTAATTTGGAAACTGATTCTTCAAAACGTTATTTGAAAGTTCAATTAGAAAATACCTCAACTCCTTTTGAAGAAGACAGCAAACATTATTTCTCAATTGTAACTGAAAAAGTTAACCAACGCTGTTTCTTTGGTGTTGAAATCAAAGTAGAAAGCAAATTACTTTGTCCTTATCGCTCGCAGTCATTAGATACAGAACTTTCTAATGATATTGATCAGCTTAATTATCTTTACCGTTCCATTAAAGATTATGGTATTGGTCATTTATGCTCAGTTGATTGGAATATTGACGATGATGTAAAATGGGTAAAATCTGAATTTATTCCAACGTATGAAATACCGGACGTTGAACCAATTCCGCGAAACAAAGATGCTGATTATATAACTGATGAGAACAAAAGACTTGTTCCTCCTCCGTTATTAACAGACACTAAAGCGCTTGAATTTAAATGGTTATCAACTTTTTCAAATGTTTCTGATAAAGAAATTATTTCATCACTCTACAACTTTGTTAATACCTATGAGCTATGGATAGAAAGTTTAGAGTGTAAATCAAGTGGAAGTAATTTTGCAAAACAGAATATTGCTCAATGTAAAAAAGATTACAACCGAATGCAATCAAATATCAAATTATTATTAGATGGAAATGCTACAAATATGGAATCATTTCGGTTGATGAATTCTGCAATGTTTATTCAATTATGGCATGGCAAAAATTCAACAGATGAAGTAATAAATAAAGAATTTTACTGTAATGCAAGTGATCATTTATTTTGCAATTTTCCTGCCACTTGGCGTCCGTTTCAACTTGCATTTATAATAATGAATTTGGATGGAATTTTGCAACGTCCCGATGATGAAAATTGGAATGCACGTAACGAATTGGTCGATTTAGTTTGGTTCCCAACAGGTGGTGGAAAAACAGAAGCTTATTTGGGTATAATTGCATTTGCTATCATCAACCGCCGTAGAACGGAAAGAAATTATGGAGGAACAACGGCAATAATGCGTTATACTTTACGTTTGTTGGCAAATCAACAATTTCGTCGTGCTATGCGTGTGATTCTCACATTGGAACAACTTCGGCGATGGAATGATACTAATTTAGGAGATGAACCTATTTCTATCGGATTATTTGTTGGAGATGATTCATTACCAAATAAAGCAACTAACCTTCTTGAAGAATGTCGAAAATGGAATAATATAACCAATAACAAACGTCCCGAATCAAAAATCCCATTGGATAGATGCCCCTGGTGTGGTGAGTTATTGGAATTCCAAAATAAAGGAACGGAAAGCAATCCTAAAATTATATTTCAATGTAAGAATATCCATTGTACTTTTTCTGACGAACTACCTGTGATGTTGTGTGATGAATATATCTATTCAACTCCTCCAACATTACTTTTTGGTACGGTAGATAAATTTGCAGCTATTGGACATAAAGTTTCTACAGATGAAAAGAAAACAAGCCAAGATTCTCGTCGCTTATTTGGGAAAGGAGCATTGAATAATCTCCCGCCATCATTAATCATTCAAGATGAATTACATCTTTTGTTAGGTCCATTAGGATCGGCTGTAAGTTTATTTGAAAGTGCTATTGACCAACTTTGTTCATATAAAAAAGCATTAATAAACGGAAAAGAGCTTACCGTTCGACCGAAAATTATTTCTTCAACAGCGACAACTCGAAATACTGATTTGCAAATTCGTGCATTGTATGACCGTAATGTAAATATCTTTCCAAAAAATGGTATAGATTACGACGATTCATTTTTCGCTTTTTCTCAAAGAGAAAAAATTGATGGAAATGTGCGTTTTATAGCGAAACGTAAATATATTGGTATTCTTCCAACAGGGAGAACACAAATGACAATGCAGATGCGTTTAATAGCTACAATGTTTGTTCATAGGGCATTATTTGAAAGAGAATATGTTAATATGTTATCTGATAAAGATGTTGAAAAGACAATGGACTATTATCATTCAATTATCGCCTATTTTAACAGTTTGAAGGAAGTTGGTAAAACAGATGCACAATTTTATACGGAGTTTACAAAATACACTCGCCGTTTGTTTAAGCGTGTACTTCGTTACAATAATATGCTTGAATGCCTTTATGGCTATGATTCTTCTTTCAAAAAATCAGAACTTACAGGGAGGCTTACAGGATCTGAAGTAAATGACCAACTCGCAGAAGTGGAAAGAAGATGGAATGCTAATAATCGTTTACCGCATAAAGACAATCAACAAAAGGTCTGGATAAGAGGCACTACACCTCCTGACCTGATTTTGGCGACAAATATGATTTCCGTCGGTCTTGACATTGATAGATTTAATACCATTGTAATGAACTCGATGCCACGTAATATTGCCGAATACATTCAAGCAAGTAGTCGTGTAGCTCGAAATGATTTGGGATTAGTGATTACGTTACATAATCCATTTCGTGCCCGCGACCTTTCTCATTTTGAACGATTCCGTGAATTTCACGAAAAGCTATATTATTATGTGGAACCTATTTCGATAACTCCATTTTCGAAAAAGTCTGTGGCAAAGTATTTACCTTTATATTTAGCAACAATGATCCGTCACAAATATTCACAACTTGCGGATAGTCCGATATCTTTAAATGATACTTTAGCTACAAAGATTAAATCTGATTTGTATTTATATTTTAAAGAACGTTTTACTCGCACAGAAGAATTAGATGTGAGCTTAAAAGAATTGTTGACTAATGATTTGGAACAAAACATTGAGAATTTCATTGCTGACGCTTTAACTCAATGGCAAAAATTATTGAATGAACAACAATCTGGAAACTATTCTTTAAGATATTCAGACTCCAGTTTTCTTAATAGTAAAAATAGGAATCGTCTAAAATACAAAGATTTATTTTTAGCAATAGATGCTTATCAAGATGATGAAAACGAAAATATGTGGTCAGTTCCTATGTCTCTAAGAAACGTTGAATCAGAAGCAGTAATAAATATAAAAGAGGGATAAAATGGAAATTAATAAAGATATACAATACAATCAGGGTGTGGGAAAATATAAAGTACTTTCTTCGAACGCAGGTGTCGGCTCTATAATAACAACTAAAGCAGGTTTTTTCATTATGCCGCAGACAGTATCACTATGGGGATTTGTAAAGGATGTTAACAAACAGATTGAAACTAATCCAAATGAAAAGAATCCTGATGTAATTGCAAAACGAGCTGGAGTGGATGTTATTAATGATCCTCGTTTTATTGATTTTCTCAAACAGGATCAAGGCATTATAAATCTGATGATTTTGGTTGATGTACCTCATTTATCTCTGTCTGAATGGAATTATCCTAATGAGAAAAATCATCCTTTGTTTAAAAGATTTCAGGAGTTCAATACAGGGCAACTTACAGTTGAACATTTTATAATTCCTGCAATTCATTTTCCACGTTGGTTTTATAGTAGTAAAAAGCATTTTTTCAAACCATTGGAAGAATGGATAAATTTATGGAAAGAACGTCATTGTAATGGAGGAAATTTGAAATATTTTGCACCACCTAGAGATGCTTTTTCTAAAACGAATCGAACATTTAAAGATAACGGTCAAGAAAAAGATATTTACGAACCGTTAGTACAAATTCCAATTTTGCTTATATGTAAAAATGGTCATATATCTGATATCCCTTGGTATAATCTTTTTTGTGCCGGAATAGATGGGAAGAAAAATAACCTTACTGATGAAAATGGTTTTGAACTATTCGAATACGAATGTGATGATTGTGAAAAAGTGGGTAAACATGAGCTTCAATGGATTGAGAATCGTAACAGTTCTGAAAGTTGGGGTACATTGAAATGTAATAAATGTGGCAAATCATATAGCTTGGAAGGAATTATGAATATCAAGCCTTTTTGCAAAGGAGACACCCCTTGGAATGGGATAGGTACAAGGTCAGAAAAGCAATGTAAAGATACAAACGGACGGCGCAGTATAATGCAAATGGCATTGGTAACAAGTAATAGTGTTTACTATGCTGATTCTTTTAGTAGTTTGTTTATACCAACATGCTATTTGCAAGATACTATTTTATTACCTATGCAGCAGAAAGTACTTGATCTCTTAAACAATAATTGGTTTCCATATAATCAGCGCAAAAATCCGAATTTAACCAAAAGTGATTATTGGAATAGTATCAATATTGTTGATAAAGCTGAGGAAACATCTGGTATAATTATTTCTGAAGAAGATATTAATAGCATTAAGAGTAGATTTTTACAAGTTAAAGAAAACCCTGATGATTCATACGAACAATATAGATATGATGAGTTTAAAGTCTTTTCCACTAATACTCTTTCGCTTCCTGATTCTAAAAATTTAGATTTCAAAGACATTCAATTATCTGAAACATTAAAGATATATTTTAAGAAAATTCAACAAGTGAATACCCTTGCCATGACACTTACACAGTTAGGATTTAGTAGGGTTTCATTACCAACACCTAAACGAATAAATGGGATTGTGAAAAGAGAAGAAGGACAACATATTTATAATGAACCTGTTGAAAAAGTCTATACATTACCTGCAAATCAAACTTTTGGTGAAGGTATATTCTTTGAATTTGATATGGAGAAGGTAAAATTATGGTCTGATTCTAATAATTCTATATTCAGCAAACGTTACGACCAACCAGAAGGCGAATTAGGTAAGTCAATAAAAGAAGAAATAGTACAATATGGAGCTCCGATGTTTTATTTACTACATACATTTTCTCATCTGATTTTAAAAGAATTAGAGTTTAGTTGTGGCTATCCTACTGCAAGTTTACAAGAACGTTTGTATTATTCTGATAGAATGTGTGGTGTACTTATTTTTACTACTGATGGTGCCGAAGGAAGTATGGGAGGACTTGTCTGGCAAGGTCAACCACTTTTGATTGAACGAATTATCAAATCAGCACTTAATCGTGCTGAAGAGTGTACTTCTGACCCATTATGTCGGGAGAATGAAGATCAACTCAATTTGGCTGCTTGCTTTTCTTGCTGTTTAGTCTCCGAAACATCTTGTGAGAAGCGTAATCTTGGATTAGACCGAAGAGCTTTAGTTGATGATGAATTCGGATTCTTTAAAAATTTATAAATCCATGCCCGAACAACAAAACATAGAAAACTCCGATTTAGCGAGAGAAGACCAAGTTTACTTGTGGTCTTCCGAGCGTGAGGAGTTTGTGCGAAGCCAATACAAGTTCTCATGGCACGACGACTACCTCAAAATGGGTATGCGGTTTTGCCAACGTACAAGGCGGTCGGATTTATATCGGCAAAGATGATTCCGGAAAACCATTGGCGTAGAAGATTACAAAACGTTTCCCACGTAAAAAACAAGAAAAACAATGAATATGAAAGATAAATTATTTCCGTCCGACTATAAGCCATTTTTGCAGGATATTTTGACGAAAATTCAAAGCACAAGATACGAAATGCTGATGTCGGTTAGCATACAAACCTTGTTGCTTTATTGGGATATTGGCAAAATGGTAAGTGAAAAGATAAAGTTGGCAGGTTGGGGGGAATCTGTTGTTGAGCACCTTGCCAAAGATTTGCAAACCGAAATTCCCGGAGTTCGTGGTTTTTCAGCGCGTAATATTTGGCGTATGAAAATGTTTGCCGAGTTTTATGCTGCACTCGGTATTTCGGCAACCACATTTGCCAAAACTGAACTGCCACCAATTTCTGCCCCCACGGTGGCAGAATTAGAAATCGAAGAAAATCATCTATCATCGGCAGTTGCTGTAATTTCTGCCCCCACGGAGGCAGAAATACAAATGTATGTATATGATTTAGTTACAAGTGTCGGTTGGATGCAAAATCGTAGACAAAATAATAAAAACTAAAAAACAAGAAATACATGACAACATTTAACGAAAATTTGAATTTTCACTACCCGCAACAGATGCAATATCTGTACGAAAACAGTATGCGTATCAACCACGATTTGTTGCGTGAGATTTTGGCATTGCCGCAAAACGAATTACTCGACGATTTGGGAACGGTTTTAAAAGATGCGCAAAACAGATATAAAAAAATAAAAGAAATCTGCGACAATCTGGATATAGAAGAGTTTTTGCAGTATTCAACTTTCGCTTTTCACGCATTGATGCTGCTCGGTGAAATCAACTGCGACAGGTCGTTGGATTTGGCGTTAAACTTTTTAAAAACACCTGACAATGAAGAGTTTAGAAATCAAGATTTTATAGAATTTTATTTCGGCGACAGCATTACAGAGGACTTATGGATGGTATTTTATCGACTTGGAATAGGTAGGGAGCAAAAACTTTATGATTTCTTTTTTGAAAAACATATTGACGAATTTACAAAATGTCCTGCTTGCAATGCTTTACAGCAAATTGCCCTGCACCATAAAGAAAAAACAAAAGAAATTCAAGGATACTACGAAGAGGCGCTTCAACGTTTTGTTGAACCTTCATTTTATGAAGATGAGAATTTTAATGATGTTTGCGAAATAGTAACTTTGGTTGTTAGCGATTATGCGGAAACATTGCCAAATCCTGTCTCGCCCCTCGTTAAAACATTGTATGATTTAGGTTTAGTTTATGAAGGAAATATTGGGTCTTATAAAGAGTTTATTCAAGATGTAGAAGAATACAGTAAATACTCCATTCGAGAAGTTGTTAATGTATTTACTTTTTATGATAATGCCTTAAAAAAATGGTATTGCTATAATAGAGACAAGCAGGATTTTGAAGACAATAAATGGATAGAACCTCAACAACCTTATGCTGCTCCAAAAACCGCAGGCAGAAACGACCCTTGCCCTTGTGGAAGCGGCAAAAAATATAAAAAATGCTGTTTGGGGAAAGAATAAATTTTTGTAAATGGTGCGCTTGCGAGAAAAACAAGATTGTGAACGAACTTGTAAGAATTTCTTACAGGTTTAAGATTAAAACGTGCGTAAATAAAATTCAGAATCACTATGTTTGAAGACGAAGACGATCATTTTGA
>Ga0209629_10001408_pt1 | contig 15159 bp, 4 predicted proteins | sample TergutCu122P5_FD_187286 | JGI IMG/M metagenome (GOLD analysis project Ga0209629, IMG submission 187286) | Cubitermes ugandensis P5 segment gut microbial communities from Kakamega Forest, Kenya - Cu122 P5 (SPAdes) (version 2) | ecosystem: Host-associated > Arthropoda: Insects > Digestive system >...
TTTTTATAAAAGAGGAGAGACATATAGCATAGTTTAATGCTTTGTACCTCAGCTAGTGTTGCTGTTCGTTTATTGCAGATACATATCTATTATTACAAATCACACTACAGATATGCTATAAAACTAGAAGGGTGTCAAGTAGCATTCAAAGCTGTGTATTGAACTGTGTGTGCCAGCTTTTTCTACAGTGCGTTATTTTTGACAAACCCGTTAATTTTTGTTTTTTGCGCAATATAAGGCAGAAGTTATATAGAGAATATTTTTATTGCTGGACCAAGCACTGCAGAGTGGGTGGCATTGTCAGTCACAATGCAGCAAAGCTGTCATTCACTAAACATAAAGCAGTCTGGTGATAAAAGTAGTCTCTGTTTTGTATACAAATTAAATGTGCTTTAGAACATTTAGTGTCGACCCTCTGCATCAGATTTTATCAGGAAACTCTGTTATTTTGTATATGAAATGTATGTGTGGATGGAATGACACAGCCTCCCATGATGGGCCATACCCAAAGAAAACTGCATTTACCTCAGATTCAGACATGTTAGAAACTGCATGTCCCATAGTTATCACTCAGTATCTCATTTATTCGACATACCCAATCATTGTATCACTTGGTACTACAAAGCATTGCAAATATGTACAGGCCAAAATATATTTAATGTAATGCTATATATCTGGCTGTCCATTATGCAATAATCTGCTTGCATATCACGCACATTATTCATTTTAGTATAAATGTGCTGACTGTGTGGGAAGTAAATTGCAATAAACAGTCTTGCTGTCTAGATGATACAGTACTTACCGATATATTTAAGCAGTGATTAAACTAGATTTGATCATGAGATTTTATGATGCTGGTGGGAAAAAAATATGGTTACTTTGTGTTCTTATAATAACCCGCATCAATTTCTTTTAGAAGCTAAATATTTATTGAAAAATGAAACTAATTCCTGGTTCATTTCCTTTTGCTGATAATCCTTAGATTTCGTTGGTGAATTCAGTTACTTCTATCGTAAATTTTTGACACGGGGCAGCCCGTAACTATTTACCTTTTGTTTTTTCCACACCGGACATTCCATAGTGTTTGTGTACATTGCAAGGTAGTTAGTACTCGCCATCAACACTTCCGTTTATTATGTATTAGCAAAGGATAACACAGCTACATGGTCTGATGTCTAATTGGTCATCTTCAGGGCCTTAAAGTACATGAAATTAAAATTACAATTGGAAATTCATTTTTATGGGTGTATAGAAATATCATTCTTCATGTGTTACAGTGTGTGTGTGTGTGGGTCAGTGTAATATATATTTGTCAGTATATTTAAATAGGTTGAAATATGTATTTCAAAATAAAATATTAAAGTTTATAAAATATGACATGTATTACAATATTTTAAACTTTTTATATTGATTTCAGTAACACCCAAAGACTGAGATCTTAGTCTAACCATACAAAATGAATTTGCAGTTGTAATTTTAATTATATGTACTTTATATGCCTGAAGATGACCACGTGATGGACAAGACTTGTAGCCATGTTTTCTCTTGCTAATAATAATAAGTAGTCAATAAGTGTTAACTACTTTGGAACTATCTACCTATTTGAGAAGTTTCCTGTTGTTATTTAACTTAGAAGTTTATCGATTTTTGAAGCTTGCAATTATATCCCAGCGCAACTGCAAGCTCACCAGCACAACCTGTATCACCATGTTTAATTTTAATATTATTCCCAGCTTTACTTTTTGTTTCCGAGAGAGCTTTCTTGTGGTGTCTTCTCATCAAAAGTTTTATACATTTTTTGTACACTTTTAACATGTACTACTTATATCAGTCTCATGGATGTAATCACTCCTATTAACTTAAAGTGTACAAACTGCAGAATTCCTAGTATGTAATTTTCTACATTAATCCGTTCGTTTCTCTCTCTTAGATCCAAATATTTCCTTTAATACTTCACTTTCAAGTCCTTTGTGGAATGACTTCCATACTGTAAGAGACTGAATTTGTATTATAATGTACTGTACAGTGAAACAAGCATATAGTTTTGAATAGTGTATTTCAATGTCTTGTTATGATTATTGTAATGTTTCTTTCACTTGTTCATAGTCGCTGCAGGTTCTCATGTGATTGCACCATCCTCAGGTAAAATATGTGTAATCACAAATGAAGTGTGTTGCAGAATTTTATGTTTTGTTGAATGTGCATCCCTGTATAATCTTGTAAATAAAGCCAGCTTGGTGCACAATTTTTCTTAGTATGTTAATTTCTTTTCTCTACATGTTTTGGGAGACTGTGCCCATCACCAGGAGAAATAACTGTATCTATGCGACACTTGGTATTTGTTGCTGTGTGTGGATGACTGTCTGGTATACAGGGTGGAATGAGTTTTCATTCCACCCTGCATACCAGACAGTCATCCACACACACAGTGACAAATACCAAGTGTCGCATAGATACATTTATTTCTCCTGATGATGGGCACAGTCGCCCGAAACACGTAGAGAAAAGAAATTAACATACTAAGAAAGATTGTGCACAAAGTTGGCTTTATTTACAAGAAGTGTATTGCAGTTGTTGTTAAAATTGGGGTTAAATAATCTTACAATTATTAAAAGAAAAGATATGTACTCCAAACATAAATAAATTCTTTTTTTAAATCTTTTGTTGTAATGCAACTGACTGGCTGTGTTATCCTATTTTGCATCTCACTGTCATCATAATTTTTGTTCTTTATAGAATTGATTGACATTAATGTTGAGAACTGCCTGTGTATAGATGGTGATCTCTCTGATGTTACTGTTGTGATTCTGTTAAACAGGTAGCAAAATACAGAATATTGGCTGTGATGGCACTGCAAGTGAATCCGATTCATATGGAGTGCTTAAAAAAACAATTTGCCAATATATGGAGTACGCCTCTCCTATATTACTATTGTAAGGTTTTTTTGTATGTGACACCCCTTTTTGTTATGATAGTATAATATACAGAACTTGTATCAGCCAAAACATTAATATTTGTATATTGTCTTTCTCAGTGTGTGTTTTCAGAATTGTTGTGAGCTTGAGAATGACCTATCCTAGGTTGAAACTTGTTGCTCATTTAGACAAATTAACTGTGATGTCTGAATGTACTTGTGTTTTGACTGATACAAATTCCATATGTTATATTATAAGGTTCCTTTAACCCTAATTTTAATAGCGATTACAATACATTGCTTGTAGAACTATGTGATAAGACGATAAATATTTAACCTTAGGATGTTGCAGTTGAACCAGAACATGTAGTATGTATAAGTGGTATGAGTGACTGAAATGTGTAGTAATGTAATCTGATTTATTTATAAGTTTGTTAAATTGTTGCCTGTAGTATGCCACAAAGAGTATTCATTTATTCACACTAATGATGGTTAGTGTCTTCTGGGATGTGATACCATGTAGTTTAGCAGATGGTGTCTAAGCATTTTGGAAGAAAACGTTGCCCCTAACTTCCTGGTACAATGCAATCTGAAGTTAAGTAGACTAACACGTGTAGGAAGCCTTCCTACACGTGTTAGTCTACTTAGTTCTAAGATACACAACGGGGATGACACTCCTAAACAATCTGAAGTTAGTATCTCTGGATTGTTAGTGCTGTTTACCAAACTACACAGTGTCGTGTCCTGGAAGACAAGACTCTCGATCATCACTGCCATTAAAACCTCGAAGCTTGCACATTACTAACATGAATTACTTATCTGGAAGCATTCTGTGTAATAAAACATATGCTCTAAACCACCTATCAGTTTGCAAGTACATGTAATTCTATACAACTGGATGAAATGCTAAGAGATGAGGGTTACAAAAATGCTAGAACCTAAACATTTGGCCATTCCATTCATAATGTTAGTGCATGGTGCTATCAGCCATTTCTTCGTGGCATTCCAATTTCACATTATATTTCCCTACGTTTCACTACATAAAAAGGGCCCTTTTAATTCTACTAGGTTTGGAGAACAAAGGTTTAACATCAATACACAAATTATACTTCTTCAAAAGTTAGCTATTTATGAAACATGTAACTCTGTAGTACCAGAATTAAATGCCCAGTGTGATGCACAGGAGACCAGAATGTAAATGAGAGCTGTATATGGAGGTCATTGACCTTTTTCATCCTATGAGACCATGTACTGGTCGCTAAATTATACTGGTGAATGGCCTAGCATGTTATATGCTGGTCTCTAGTGTGTTTGCTTTAAAGTAATTTAAATGTCCACACTAAGCAAGGAAAACTCTTGCCATAATGAGATACAGTTGGCATTTAAATCTGTCTCCTAAACATTAAATGGCTGTCATGTATATCTAATGTTTTCAATTTCGAGCATCACACTTTGTGATGGGTGTACCTAACATCACCTATAGGCATCAGGCAGTGTGATGCTCAAAATGCCAACCATTGCCCATTGGCAACAGGTAATAATGGTCCTTCTTATGCAGCCCTCATATTCTGGTCTGCTGCAGATCACGTCAGGCATTTAGTTAAGGCACAGAAGAGTTAGAGTGAGACATGGAATAGTGTGTATTAGGGAGCTGAGTGATAACTTTCAATATCAGGCCACAAATACTTAATGATAGACTATATCCATCATGTAGTAACTTGCTTCCTTTTGTTTTAAATTTGTGATATTAGAAATAGGCTAGGACAATGGTGTTTTTGACACTTACATCATTATGTATTTATCAGCAAGATTGTTTAGCCATTTAGTATCATTTTAGCAAGCCCTACAGGCCAGTGAGTTATGTAATGACAGATGAGGTTGTGATAAAATGTGTTTGTAATACCTGTACCTCAAGAGGATTCGTACTGTATTTTCATGTTCAGCAAATAGATTGGTCCTCTCATTTAATATACAGGATGTATCTAAAATTTTTGGGCAGATTTCAAAAGTGAGTTCTTGACATCAAAACAAAAAAGTTCATTTAAACATATGTCTGGAAATAAGTTATTATTTAGTTTAAGAGGTTTACATTCAACAATAAATATATTAGTTATGTAATGTTTTACTTGCAGCTGACATAATACATTTAAAATACACATCCCAATTTTACAACTGTTTAGTTCTTACTGTTTATTGAGTCACATTTCACAACAAATTCCAAAGTGTCCTCCACCTGAATTATGGAGCACTGCTCCCTTTCAAAGGTCCCAGGATGGTTGTGAATAATTTGACAGCATATGAAATGCATTAAAGTGTCTCTTTATTTTCAATTGGAGCCTAATAGACTAAATTTTTAAGTGCCCCACAGGTAAAAATCTAAAGGACTGGGTCATCAGGTTGTTGAGCTGTAGATGGAATACTAATTGTGTGTGGATGTATATTTATATGAACTTTTTCCTTGTTTTGGTGAGGGGAACTCACTTATGAAGTTTGTCACAGCATTTTAGATAAATCCTGTATTTATGGTGACTCATTTTTGTAATTATGATGATTCATGGTAATCATGTGAGGAAAAGAGTGTTTACAAAAAAAGTAACTCCCTACTGATATTTAGGAGAGAAAATACATAACGGAGCAGAACTCTGTAAGATGCCACTCACTGATATTGCACAGTGACAGTATATCTACAGTTAGCCAGAGCAACACATATTACAGTACAGTGTGTAAATGAGAATGCAGCTGAAAGCTGGGTATTGTGTCATATCAAAGCTATGTTGAAGGAGATGGCGTTGGTCTGTGACATGGTTTACGTGAATCCCCTGATGTGGCTGTGAGTCCAAGAGGATTTTACTAAACCATAGAATAAGTGATTGAGGGTTAAGAGATAATGTAGCTTATCCGTGAATTATTCCCAGTCATTAATATACCTGCATTATTAGTTTTTAATGTCAACTGAAGGGGATGACGTCTGTGGGTGACTTTCTTCTTCCAAAAACATATTACATAACATATATACTGATTGGGTGATAATCCTCCAACAAGAGATAGTTATTCGGCTGTTAAGATTTAAGACTATCACAAATTTAAGTGGTTTCTAGTAATGACAAAATAAAAGTATTCAGTAAGTCTGGCATATAATTTTAGTTACATGATGATTCTTGTTTGTGAGCTACACCTGTGTCTTTGTTCACAGGTTTGTCACTGACAGGGTGTCCAACAACCCCACCAAGTCGTCAGAGTGTGTTATGTCCAGTGTGTGGACGCCTCATATCACAACGCCGCAATCTGAACCAACACATGCGAACTCACCAGATGGCAGCAGGAGATGAAAGAATCATGGACCATGCAGAACTTGCCCAAGTGTCTGTCCTCCCAGTGAATCACGTTCAGGCGCGCTATGCCCCTGGCAGTCGAAGTGTGAGATCTACTGCCAGCCATCAGGCCCAGCCACCACAGCCAGCAGAAGGAAGCACAGCAGAGAGTGATACAAACACGTCTGTGAATACACTCATGCACACACCTCAACCCCACTACAACTAAATGTGAGTGTGTCAGGCAGTACAAGACTAACGATTTCAAAATACTGATTTCTCAATTTTAGGTGACTGTACAGTATGACTACAAAGTTCCTCCAGGATTTCAAGGCAACATGGTCTCAAATAATGTGAGGTTGACAGATGTGTGTGACTTGTAGTCAGACTCTCAAAGATTTTAACTTACCTCAGTACACCTCGATGTGGGCACCGTTGGTAGCACGAATGTCCATTCGATATTCAAGCTCTTGCCATGTCTGAGGAGCATGTTAGCATGAATAGTCATGATTGCATCTGTGATATGCTTCTTTGGGTCATCAATTCTGGTAACTGATGATCGGTAAACAATGCTCTTGACATAACCCCACACTGAGAAGTGAAGTGGTGGTATGTCCGAGAAAGAAGGCCAAAGGAGTGGGATGCCTTCTCTGCTGATACGCATTTCCAGAAATTTCTCATCTAGGTACCCTCATACCGTTAAACTCTAGTGACAGGGAGTGATGTCTTGTTGCAGAATAATGTGGTTCTAGGTCTTCAGTCTGAAGGTACTGCATAGAGTTGCATGTCCAGGTAGGTATTGACTTGAAATCCTCAGAAGAACTTCGTGGATACTGTATTTTCATGAAATGTAAGCTACTGTCAAGAGTTTTTTCAAATGTAATACAAGAATGAGTTACAACGAGTTCAGTAGCCTTTTGGATCAGGTAAACAGGTTAAGCATTTACACTTTACAGGGTTATTACAAGTTTGTAAGAAATTCGTTCAGTACTCAGTTGATTAAAAACTGAGACAAAATCTGTGGAATTCAAAGAAATAAACATTTTTGTACAACAGTTTGGTTTGAAAATCTCAAGAACAGAAGTCAATTAACCCAAAACTGATTATGCCAACCTTGTGTTACATAACTAGCCACATAGGAATCACATCTTATAAGAAGACAGGCAATGTATGTATAACATAACATTGAGGGTCATTCATGCAACCATTGTTGCCATGTAAAAGCAATATGTATTACATATTATAAGTGTGTGTCTGTAGCCTTAGGTATGCAGCATGCAATGCACATGCACCCTATTTTCAGTGGCCCAGTCAGCTCTACAGTATTTTTCCATTTTATCTCATAAATGGCACAACTTTTGAAAAGAAAGTTATTGAGTAAAAAATGTGTGTTTCAATTTTCTCTACAACTCGTATCTAAAACATTTCTCATTCTAAGAAGAATCCAGCGAGATATCATACATGTACTTACGGATTCATGTAAAGTACCCATTATTTTTGTCAGATTTTAATGAAACTTAAATTTTGTCAAAAGAATTGCGAAAAATACTCACATATTCCCCATTCCACTTCTTGAAGATCCATTTTCATATTATTCTCCCATCTCGGCCTAGATCTTCAAAGTGGTTTCTTTCCCTCAGGTTTCCCCACCAAAATCCCATATGCACCTCTCCTGTCCCCCGTATGTGCTACATTCCAAGTCCGAGGACTTGTGAAATGTGTTTTTATGGTAAGGAGTTGTTAGCACCTTGCCCAACCCCCAAGCTGTAGGACCACCCTTTGTCGGCTGTCTGCGACTGCTTATTCAAAATATTTGCAGCTACACTCCATATTTGGAGGCCATTCCTCCATTTGCAACCTGAAGATGTGCCATACTGTGGTGACACGGACCCAGTTTGCCTTGCAAATATCACAGTTTGATACTGGAAAATTTGGAATAGTGTAGTCTAAAGACCATCACATTTTCTGGAGTTTTGCAGAAAATCCATGTTTTATTTATATCTTCAACAAACATTAAAACACATTAAGAGTCAATGCACCCACCCTTTGTAATACAAAAGTTGTTACCACACACTTGTTAGGAATGTCCAATAGACAGTATGAAAGCAATCCATAACCAGACAGGTGACATCAGGAACCACTAGCTTTAGGCTGCTGAAAGTTGATACAGCTCAAAACAGAAAAGTGAGGCTGAGTTTCTAGTCACATGTAAGCTAAAAGGGTTTAAATTATTAGTGACAGCTGTGTTATACTATATCTTGTTTATATTTAAACTGTATTGGAGTCCAAGGAAATGCAGTATGATTATCAAAAAGAGCCTAACTTTAGAGACAGGTGCATGACAGGAAAGAGAAGCATAGACAGAGGGTTTCATGTCACTTGCCAACAAATGGCTGTTTGTCTGTTGTGAACAAGAGGGACTAGAAGATACATTGCATGGATTTACACATTGTCTTCTCTGATATTAAAATATTACAACTGCAAGGCTTTCACAGCTTAGAGAGCTATAAGAATTCACCCTCAAAGTAACACATTCTGCAGTAAGGCCCTTCACATCACAAATATGGTTCCTTCCCTAACACCAAAACAGTATACAGGATTATGTTGACACTCTCAGTCCAGCAACTCAAGATGGCAGAGTTTTCCAAAATTAAGAAATGCGTAAGAGCAAGTATGTATCAAGAGGCCTTGGTGGTTGCACCCTTCTGTCCATTGAGAAGGAAACATCATCAGATATATGGAAGTTACAGTGAACACAATGCAGCAAGGAAACTGACAATGCAGGAGTTGTGGTTGTAAGAGGTAAGTTGTGGTTGTAAGAGGTAAGTTATATATGAAATTATTTTTACTTAAGGGTGACTTAAGTATTTGTTATGGTGATTTAGATTCCATGCTAGGCCTACTCTGATCTTCTTGATCAACTGAGTAACTGTCAAGGAACAGTCAGAGGTTATTAAAACTGAAAATAATGGAACTGTTAAAATTTAAAGGATACAACTGAATAACCATATGCTGATAGCATAGGTGCACTTAGAAGATCCCCTGTATTTAAGGCTTTATACCACTAGAAGTAATGTAATATAAACTACAGTAGAATGGTTTCATAACAGAGTACAAAAAGTCCAAAGGCATGCCTCATTTTGGTACTTCACACAGTCTTCCACAAAGGCACTGGCAAATTGTCTTGTTACATTAATATTCATAACCTAACCTTTGCCTCAATTTTAATTGTAATAAATATTCTAAATATGAAAGTTTATACATTGTTACAGAAGTTTTAATATTGACTTACCCATACAAAACACCCGTGCCTTAAATAACACATTGAGGACGGGGGCATTTAAATTGTTTAAATGCACGTTCCCGGGGTCTAAACAATTTAAATCAACTTCTATACTGTGTTTCTTTAAAAATTTATAACAAATTTGCTAACTACTTTTGTGAACTGAAATTTTCAGAAAATACTCACCAAAGACCCTAGTTTCTATAAACATCCGTCAGCAGGACCATTCGGAGAAATGCTCTATGTATTGCGTAATTAAGTCTATAGTGTGTGGAAACCAAGCGCGTGTTAAAAACGCAGATTTGCGTCATCCGTCTTGCACAGTTGTAATGTAAAGACACAAATCTGCGTCACCAGTCCACAATGTGTTAATATAACAGGATATCAACAGTAGTGTGCAAAGAATTCCAAAATTGAAAAATACAGTCCTACACAGAATACAGACTATTTCAGATTTGTGTGAAGAGTGCCTCATAATGATATGCACTACTGTCCACAGCACACACAACACCAGAAGATTTACATAAGAAATAAAAGTGTTCTGGTATACTTTTTATATATATATGTATTGTTTCTTAACCAAAAGCATACTGTGTTTATACAAGTTACAAAATACGGAATTTATGGCGCTAAAATAAATAGTCATTCGTACTTCTCACTGAATATCACAAGACTGTTTTTGAAGTCCCTCAGTCATTAATTTGGTACATATCTCTTACACAACAAAAATTACAACAAATGGTCTAAGATTATGTTTGGAGAAGTATTTCTATAGTCTTACTGTTATGCTTCTGACTTGTTTTCCATGTGAGCAATACAAGGTACTCATTTCCTGAAAATATACAGTAACAGTAAAATTATTCCATTGCTTAAAGCACCATACCAATCTTACACACCATGTTTACTCACATAATTTGCATACATATTTAAGCAAAAATTTGTGTTTTAAAGTCCTGATGTAGAAAGTATGCAGAAATTACAGAGCATATCTTTAATCTCTGGCTCAAGCATAGGGAAAACCCAGCTCAGTAATGCAAGGTCAGTCAGTGGAGTATTGCATCATCCTTTCTATGTACATACACTGCAACATGAGACTCACCCAGATGCATTTTGTATCTCACAGAAACACATCATTATGTGCGACAGATGTTTTCTGTCACACACACAGTGTTCACTTGCAACACATCTGTGAAGTATGCATCACGGAAGGATGTCACTGAAAATTTGTTGTAAAAAAAAAAGCCATCTCACTGTGTTACACAAAACACAGTACATATAGCAGTAGGAAAATTATGAATGACAGGTTCAGTGACAAACAGAAACTTATGACAGAAAACAGTTCTGCAGTAATGATGTGGAATGATCTGTTAGGTGCTGTAAAGTTGCACTGGCATGGTCTATACTAGGAGTGACAAAGACAGCATGGATGTACATCTTGCAGGCTGCAGGACAAAGTCATCCTTATACAAAAACTACAGCCACACTTATAGCAGTACAGTGATGCATGGGTATGGTGTGAAATTTTGTGCACCTGTATGCTTTGCTCCCATTTCATTACATTCTTTCCAAGAAAACACCACATCAAAAGATATAGAGCCCTCTCTGTGCAACATAAATTGCAGGAACTTATTTCTTACACTTGGAAGTAAAATTTTTTCACCAAATTTGATCTAAAAGGTGACTGAGAATCCAATATTTGTTGTATAGCAGTGTCATATACTGTAACACCTTCAATGCATGTCACCAACAAAAAATTTCGAATCCCACTGACTGCAGATTCTTCCTTGTGAGTGCCCTGTAGCCAACCCTCTTTTATCTACACACCCTAATGGTACATGCCAGCTGCTTCATCCATGGACACTTGCAATTTATCATGCCCACCTTTCATGTGCTTATGAAGTATAAATGTGGTGTTGCAGTGTCCAACTGCCTTTACTGGTACAGCCTATGTGTGTTATATGAAAGGACAGTACATAAATCAGGAGCCAGGCAGTACATAAAGGAACAGATTATATGATTAATTGTATTCAAGTCTATTTACCCATGGATGTCCAACATTGTTATGGCAAAGGACAGCAACTGCTATTGTGGGCTGGTTCATAGGCCACAAGAAGAAAAATAATATTAACCACCTAAATTATTGTGTAATTTTTATAGCACTTACATCATTTACAAATGTGGCCACAGGCCACACAGTACAACCTGGCAGGCTGTGGATTGGAGACCCATGTATTTACCAAATATGTATGGCTAACATTTGACCAGAGTTATACAACACAAACCAACGAAATGCACAATATTATAAATTAATATTTTATTTCTGATGCCTCCTACATGTTTCAAACATTGTGGGTTCATCCTCAGGGGTACAGTTGTATATGCAGTATGGGATGTTTTACATGGATTGGTGTGGGCAGGAGAGTGTGTGGCAGGAGAGTGTGTTCGAGACCCTCTCTCCTGTCCACCAGACTGCTCCCACCAATGCAAGTAAAACACAGCATACTAATATGGAACCGTCTTCCTGAGGAGGAACCCATGTTGTTTGTAATACGTAGGAGACATCATAAATTAAATATTAATTTATAAAATTGTGTATTTTGTTGGTTTGTGTTGTATAATTGTTTCACAATGCACAGTGCAAAAAACATAAAAAATATGACCGCAGCTGGAATGTGATACTTAATTTTCTTAACAAAATTTCTAGCCTAAAATGCAGGAGTACAAAAATCATATGAGTAACTATGGCATGCTGAAAGTTCTTGCATACTATTAAAATACTGCTCTGTCACAGGTTCTTACCTGCTTAAACACAGAAACATAGAATGGAGACATAACCTGTTTTTATTTTCTGTGGTAACAGCTCTGCTTTCCTTCTGAGAAAAGAATATTTTTAGAACATGCAATAACAAGAACATGCTCAAATGTAATTATTAAATATGTAGAGAAGGTTTACAAAATCCAAATCTTTCAATTGTATAATGGCAGTTTACAAAGAGGAAAATGTCCTTAGTTAAGGAAAATCTGAATTTATTGCATAATCAGTTATCACACAAATACTCATACAAGATATAATTATAGAATGCTGTTTGTTCAGTACAGATGGACCAACCCATTACTCTGGATTCTGGAGTCATCTGTCACTTGCACACATCAGCATAATTATCATATTGACTTAAATAATTATTAAATATGTTATTCATTGAAGATGATCACAGGAACCACATGCATTATACACTCCATAAATTTTTCAAAACAAGTATAACATAAAAAACAATGTTAGGAGCACAGGCAAATATAAAATATCTCACTGTACACATACAAAACCTGCAAATTGGCCATCATTTCTGTGAAGTTTAATTTTGTTTTGAGTATCTTTAAACACAAATTTAGGTCCAGTTTAGTAATATTTGTCGTTGCGTATAGATGTGTCATGTGATTTTCTGCAGCGTATATCCACGGCAGTACGTAATGGGCTTAAATGGCAGTTATGCTCCATATTTTAGTGTTGCAGTCTTGCCCAACTGACACCAATGTTCCGTCATCCAGCCAGGCAAGGCGTGTGATCTGGCTCTGTGGATGAGCATCTAATGGAGAAACAAGACACATACTTTGAAGCATTTGTTGTCATGTGACAATCTACTTATATATAGATATGACATCTGAAATATGGTTTTACATGTAAACTGAATTATGATAAATGTCATACTCATAAATTTATCTGATGGTAATGTTGTTGCAACTGACAAAATAAAACAAATATTAAATACATCTAATGCAATATTACGTTTTATCTGGATTTATCACCCCCTAATCAAAATTATAGTGTAAGACACTACACAGTGGTATCTGAAACAAAGATACAGTTCCTCTGTGGAGTGTTCTCTGTGACACTGCTGTATACATACTGTATCTGATTCCTTCTAGCACTCTCATTCAATAGTGACAAGGAATTATCTTCTACAGGGCCACTAACCCATTCACATTTCTGAAAAATATTAAAATCGGGTTGTCCCATGTGAAACAACATCCTTTTCAGTTGTTGATTGTTACAGTACACCAACTCAGCAAAGCATGGTTTCTCAAACTGTGGTATGTGTACCACTACCAGGCACCAACCACTGTTTACTGGTATGCGGCCTTAATAAATAATCAAAACAGAAAAAACGATAAATATTTAAAATATTGAATAAAACATAAGCCACATATATTTTCTAATATGCAGCACTGCTGGCAACATTATATAACTCATCCCTGCTGCCAGCCAGTCTAAATTTTCAGGTCTTTTATTTAAATACAAAAAAATATATTGGTGGTGCACCGAAACTCTACAGTTTCACTTAGTGGTATGCCAGCAAAAAAGTTTCATAACCCCAATTAGACTGCCTAATCATACCATACAGTGCCTAAATAACCAGCCCCATGGAGCAGAGTCCTAGAGAAGCTTGGTTCCTCAGCTTAGCAAGAAATTCCCTGCATTTTACAGAATCCATACATTCATTCCCATGTTCACAGAAGCCCAGCATACAGGACCTACGTAGTTCATTGCTTTTTATTTCCCATGTATTTGTGTGGTTATACTGCAATAACTGTCCAGTGAAATCAGGTGCAGCCATTCCATCCACAGTGAATGGAATGGGTACACCACCACAGTGTGGATATTAGAGGCTCACTCATGCAAGTGGAATACCATACAAAAGTGAAGTTCACACTGAAGTAGGAAAGAATGTATGAGATTCACCTTCCTGCACACATCTCTTTTGCCATACAGGAAATATAAGTACCAACATATATATCAAGTTAGCTTAAATTTAGTTTGTTAAGTCCTACACAGTTTGTCTGTGCAGGTGAGCTCATAAAATCCATTAATCAGTCTAGATTCATAGTACAGTGACTACAGAGTGCATACTTGGAATATAAATGACATCCACTTCACAGTCATTCGCATTTGTAACAACCAGCTCTCTTCTATCATGCATAAAATTACTCTTGACTTGCATTCAGCACTTTTGTGTAGTGGGTATTACAATTATTTCTGGGAGCAATTTGGTTGACAACACACCATCAGCTACTAGGGGTAAGAAAGCATCAACCTTCACCTCCAAACTACTGAATACACTGAAATAATATTAACTTTTAAATTACCAGGTTGGTATTTAAATTCTAGCACATTGTTTATGAAAAACATGTTATTTGAACATAAAAAGATTATGAAATAAATGGCACTTTGTGGAAAATAGACCATATTATACAGCACTTCTTAAAAACAGAACAACAGGATGCCAAAAATAATGCTGAATTATATACAAAATGGTCGAAGATGACTTGGAAGACTGTTGAAGAGAATATTAGACCAGGCCGAAACTGGTCCATCAAGGCCTAACTGGTGATGGCTGCAGTAAATCTTCTTGTTGCCTAAATATATACAATGTTTAAAGGTTAAACGTATCTGGCTTGCATCTGACAAATCCCATCTGGTGAATGACTACGGTGCTCAGCCGAAGAAATATGGTCATATCATGTCACACTAAACTTAAATCATCAGTAGGTATCAACACATGAAGCAAGTGTTGCAGTCTTGTAACAGGAAATTAAATGGAATCTGCTGTACATACGAGTAAATGCCAATTGTGTATGGCTGTATGTATATCCTT
>Ga0209629_10001409_pt1 | contig 15156 bp, 4 predicted proteins | sample TergutCu122P5_FD_187286 | JGI IMG/M metagenome (GOLD analysis project Ga0209629, IMG submission 187286) | Cubitermes ugandensis P5 segment gut microbial communities from Kakamega Forest, Kenya - Cu122 P5 (SPAdes) (version 2) | ecosystem: Host-associated > Arthropoda: Insects > Digestive system >...
CTATTATACTTTCCGAAACATGACGAAGCTCACGAGCGTGGTCTTCGGAACAGGATTTACTTCGTTCAGCTCCAGCGGCCCGTTCTACGGGGACACCGGAATAACAGACCTGACCTTTACGGGCCTGACGGCGCCGTCGCTGTGGGACGGCAACACGTTCATAAATTTAAGCGGCCTGCGGACGATCTATGTGCCCGCCCTCGTCTATACTTCCTACGTCACCGCCTATCAGCCCTACGTCGGCCCCAACGTCGCCTTCTCCAGCGACACCCTCCGTCTGTCAGTCCCCAACCTGCAGGCGGAGAAAGTCTACGGCAGGTCGGTTTATCTCAGCTGGTCGCCGCATGTTAATCCCGGCGTGGTAAAGTACATAGTCACCCGCGATGGGGTTAATGCCGGCGAATCGACCGCCTGTTCGTTCACCGACAGGGGCCTGGTCACAGGGCAGAGCTATACGTACAGGGTTTACGGCGTCACAGCCGACGGCCTCGAGACCGGCGCGTCCGCCGTTACGGTCGCGACGGCGGCGCCCGTTATCAACGGCATCAAAACCGACAATTCGCTGAACAAAATCGGGGTCGGCGACAACGCCGTTTATATCGAGACGGTCAACAGTAAAAACTACCTGCCGCTCGGCGAAGACGCCGTGATCGGAACTCTGTATTACCTGGACGGCGGGGTCGAACGGCTGATCGGCCGGGCCTCCGTCTACGGCGTCAGCGCGTCGGCGGTGACATATACGGTCAACTGGGATGTGACTGACGTGCCGGACGGCGACTATACCGTCCTGTTCCGCCTGACGGACGTTGACGGCGTGTCCGCCGAAAAGACGGCGCAAATCACAGTCGACCGCTCCGCGCCGGAAAAAATAATCAACGTGACCGCAATCGGCGATATTGACGGCATCACTTTGTCCTGGTCGATATCCAGCGAGATAGACACGGCAAAATACAGGATTTACAGGAAATCCGCGATCGACGCCGATTTCTACATACTGGCGACAATCAATGGCCGCAACGTTTTGACCTACAGGGACGCGACTGTCGCCGCTGACCGGGTGTATTCCTACTATGTGGCGGGGGTCAACGGCTTCGGGCAGGAAGGCCCGCCGTCCGAAATCGCCTCGGGCATGAAGGGCGCGGACGAGGAGCCTCCGATGGTCACCAAGATGACGCCGGCCAGCGGCAGCTACATAAACGGCGTCGTCAGCGTCGCGGTTACGGCTACGGACAACGTGGGCGTCATAAAGACGGAGCTCTACTGCTCCGCGGACTCCGGCGAGACCTGGGAGCTATGCGGCTCCAAGACCGGCGCGCCCTATACCTTCGCGCTGGACACGGCGCTCTACCCCGACGGCGTCATCCGGGTAAAGGCCGTGGCCTATGACGCGAGGGGCAACGAAAGCGCCCCGCTGACGAATGTCTATTCCGTCGACAACACCGGGCCGGAAAAGGTCACCGGCCTGGCCTACACCGGCACGTCTGTGACGGTCACTCTGTCCTGGAACGACGTGACCGACGATGACGTCAGTTTCTTCCGGGTATTTCAGAAGAACGGCGACGGGAGCTATACAAAGGTGACGGACGTCAACAGGACGCTCGGCGCCAATATCGCCGGTTTGCAGCCCGACACGGAGTATGTCTACAGGGTCGTCGGGTATGACAACCTCGGCAACGAGGGCGTCCCGTCCGACGACCTCATAACCAGGACCGCCGGCGATACGACCGCGCCGGTGATCTCGGCGCTCACTCCCCGTCCGTTAAGCAACGAAACCAGCTATTACTCGGCCAGCGTGCGGGTTAGCGCGACCGCCGAAGACGATTACTCGATAAAGTCGATAGAGATACAGGTATCCACAGATCAGTCAAACTGGGCAATCGTAAATACCCAGGAATACACAACCCCCCAGAAAACGCAGACGGCCTCGTATACGATAGACCTGACGGTATACGCCGAAGGAGCTATTTACGTCCGCGCCGTAGCCGTTGACTTCGCGGGGAACGAAAGCGACGCGTCGCCGTCCGCGCCGTTCGCGCAATATATCGTCGACCGCACGCCTCCGGCCGCGCCAAACGGCGTATCGGCGGCGGGAATTAACGGCGCGGCGGAGGTGTCGTGGCTCAGAGGCCCGGAAGCGGATCTGTGGACGTATACCGTCTACCGCTCCGTGTCGCCGGACAGCGGATTCCAGCCGATCGCGGCCTCCCTGCTGACACTGAACTACATAGACCGCGGCATAGACGACGGGACGGTCTATTACTACAGGGTATCCGTCAGGGATTTCGCCGGCAACGAGAGCCCGCTGTCAGAGACCGTTTCCGCGCGAATGGCCGCGGACACCGAGCCCCCGAAAATCGCGAATTTCTACCCGCAGCCGGGCGCGGGGATCGGCCCGGCCAACAGCGCAGTCAGCATATATGTCACCGACAACAGGATGATCGGCGAAATCAAGGTCGAGTACAAAAAAACCGGCTCGGCGTACGGCGTTTTGCAGGTTTTCGGGAGCGTTGACAGCTACGAGAAAACAGTGTCCGTCACGATTCCGCTGGGTGAATTTTACGACGGCGAGGTCATTTCGCTGAGGATAACCGCGACCGATAAGAGCGGCAACGTTGGCGAGCCGAAGGAGATATACTATATCGCCGACAGGCAGGCCCCCGCAGTGATCGGCCCGGCGGCCGCATACGAGCCGGGGAGCGGCTATGTGACCGTTTCCTGGACGAGCGACCTCTCCGACGACCTTAACGGCTACCGGATATACAGAAAAGCGTCCGCGGGGGATTATACTCTGGTCGGCTCCGCGGCTGGAAAGGCGAACCAGCTCGATTATGTATTCACCGACCGCTCGATAGCGCTGTCCAGCGCGCAGTATACCTACCGGATAGACGCCGTGGACTACACGGGGAACGTGTCCTCCGCGTACACCAACCAGGTGACCACGGACAAGCGCGACGCGCCCGCCGCGGTCATATCCTGCGACGCGGTCATGGAGGCGGGCGTTCAGTACGAGATCGACGCGTCCCAATCCACAAGCGGCGCGAACATCGTTTCGTATTCGTTTGACTTCGGCGACGGCTCGTCGTCCGCGAACAGGCGCGCCGTCCACAGCTATGCGGCGACAGGCTCGTATGTTATTACTTTGACCGTGACGGACGCGGACGGCGGCGTCGGAACCGCGGCAAAGGAGATCTCCGTGCGGGAGCGGGCGGCTATCGGCCAGGCGGAGATCCGCGTCGTCGACGAGAACGGGAGCCCCGTGCCGAACGCGAACGTCTATTTTGACCTGGGGTCTGAGAACCAGGTTGTGAAAGCCACAAACGGCGGCGGCTACGTGACGTTTACCTCCGACGCCGGAAAATATACGGTGGGCGCTTTTATCCCCGACAACAACTGGCTGCCGACGCAGAAGGACATCGTAGTCGCGGCGGGCGAGACGGCGAAGATCACGATGACTTTGGTGCATCAGCCGATGATCGAGGGTTCCTTCGATATCAGGCGGCTGACGTTCGAGGAGATCGCCGCGGCGGGCATCGACGTCACCAAGCCGGAAAATCAGAATATCGCGAAAATTTCGGTGTCGCTGACTTACGGCGTCGAGACGGTCGACATTTCATTCACGTACAACGGAATAACAAAAGAGTCGACCGCGGAGCCGGTCATATTAGACCGGGATATGAAAGACCCGGATATGAAGGGCGGACGCGAACTGACCGTTGACGTGATGACAGACGCGACTTTCAGCTACGTGACCGTGGCGGTGCTGGATATCCCCATTAACGCCAAATTCCTCAAGGAATTCTTCGACGTCAGCCTTACGATCATCAACAACTCGTCCGGCGAATTCTCAATGATAAACAATCAGGTAACGCTGAACGTGCCCGACGGCATGACGATCGCCGAGTCGAACATCAGCGAGAGCAGCCGGTTCGTCGCCGTCCCAGAGATCCCCGGCCAGACGCAGAAGAAGATCACATGGATCCTGCGGGGCGACAAGGCTGGCGAATATCCCATATCGGCCGATTATGTCGGCACCCTCGCCAGGTTCAACGAGGAGGTAGCCGCGCATTTCGCGGCCAAGTCCCCGGTCAAGGTCTACGGCGAGGAAGGGGTCGAGCTGATCCTGGAATACGAGGACACGATAGACGACGGTTATATCTATTTCAACGTGGGCTTCCACAACTTCCGCCAGAGCGCCGACGACGCGTGGGTCGACCTGCTGTCGCTGGAAGTGCCCGGCGCGTCGCCGTACGCCTACAAAAAGAGCCTTGCGGGCAGCGACGAGTACAACGACGGCGACGCCAAGTGGGGGGGCGGCGGCGGAAGCGGAAGCGTCTGGGACGGGAATTATGACAACCTTTGGGGGCTTCTGGAAGGGGACGCGCAGGATAACAAGGACAGCCCGGAGGCCGCGAGCCCCAGCAGGTGGGAGATCGACAAATGGCGCGCCCGCGCGGACATACCGGAGCCGGGCGAAAACACGGTCGTAAACCCCGGGGAAATCTATTGGCAATACTATAAGGCGCCGATAGAGGTGTTTGCCAGTTATATAGACCCAAGCATGCCCTGGGATTCGGACACGGAGGCCGTCGGCTCGACTTTGGTCGAATTTACGACAAAAGTCCAGGAGGACAGCGGCGTCAATATACCCGTCAAAGTCAAGTGCGTCGGGACGAAAAGGACGTATTTCGCCGGAAACGGGCCTGTTTCGGTTGTTTTTCCGGCTTCCGACGATACCGGCAACACGGATAAGAACGCGTGGCCGTCGTCCTATTCGGACGCGTTTTTCAGGAACCCCAATACCAAATACAGCCATTCCCTGTCCAAGATGTCTTTGGGCCTGGCCCTTGCCGCCTTTTCCAGCAATAACGGTTCGGAATATACTCAGTCCGCGAACACAAGGCAAAATCACGGCGGCACGGAAGAGTACCCGTTGTTTTCGGAACAGGGCGCGGCCAAGGAAGACGCCGCGAAAAGGGCGCGCAATCTCATCCAGGCATACAACGACATGGAGTTCGGCTGCATGGAGTTCCACAATTACGGCCGCCCGCTCGATCAAACAAGCCCGATCCCCGACGAGGCGGCTTACGCGTTCGCCCATAAGCAGATCGTCGTGGCGGGCGTGGAAACGACGCTGGTTTCCGTCGTGATACGCGGGGGCAATTACGGCTCCGAATGGGGGAGCGACTTCAACTTGAACGACCCGAATGACCCCGCCACGTTGTCGCCGGAGCATTACGGATTTTCCGCGTGCGCCGATGATGTAATAAGCAAACTGAATGAATATATTACGGAACACGGCCTGGCCGGCGCCAAATACTGGGTGACGGGCTACGGCAGAGGCGGCGCGGTCGCTGATATCGCCGCGAAACGGCTGACTGACGCGGGCAAGGACGTATACGCCTACACGTTCGCCGCTCCGCGGGTGACAAGCGCGGCCGGGGAAAACGGCTGCCGGAACATATATAACGTCGTAAGCCCAGCCGATTTCGCCGCGGATGTACCGTTCGACAACCGGAACGACGCCGGGGCTTGGAGTTATCAGCGTTACGGCATAGACAAGGTGTTGCCGTCGATATTCTCGGACAGCGCGTATCGTGAGAAATACGACAAAGTGCGGAAGAAACTGAAGGACTTCCCCGGGTATGATCCGTACCATGAGACCGGGCTGACGTATCTGCTGGCCGGGTTAACGGATATATACAAGTCCCCGTCGGATTACGCGGCGGTTCAAAACGCGCTGGCGGAGTTCGCCGCGTCCTCTTACGGCGGATACGCCGGCAGCTTAGCCGGCTTCGCCGGGGCGCTGCTTAAGGAAGCCGGGGCCGGCGGCCTGCTCCAGCCCCCGGACGGCGCGCCCGCTTCGGGCAAAGCGGCGCTGGCGTCCAACTACGCCGCGACGGGCATGGACATCAGCCACATGCCGGAATACTACGTCGTCTGGATGACGGCGTTTATGTCGACGGAATTGTTCAAGGCTCCGGAAACATACAAAACTGTGTCGGTTGAATTCACGTCCCGGTCCGGGCTTCCGGCGGACACGCCGGTCAACGCGGACATTACCGTCAAATCCTCCTCCGGCGATACGGTGCTGCAAATCGTGGGCGGGAAAATCGTCAAGCAGACGATCGCCGCCATGTACGAGGACGGGCTGGCGCAGATCTACCTCCCCGGCGACGATGATTTTGAGCTGGAGATCGTCCCGTCCACCGATGTCACGCTGAAATACACGGTCAACGAGTATGTGGACCGGGCGCTGACCGGAACGGACGTTCAGGATAACCTGCCGGTGACGGCCAACAGCTTCGCCCTGGGCAGCGTTCCCCGGACTCCGGGTATAGACGTTTCGGAATATGAACTGTATATCGACGACGGCTTGCCGCCCGCCGCGCCCTATAATTTCAGCGTAACCCCCACGTCCGATTATATCGAGCTTTCGTGGTCGCAGGAGCTTACGCGGATATTCGACCATTTTACCGTATACCGCTCCGAATTTCCAGCCGGGCCGTTTGAGCCGATAGAAAATATCACCGCGGCGGAGGCCCTTTCCGGCAGTGCTGGCAGGCTTCGGTCGGCGCCGGTCTATATATATCGTGACGACAGTTCTACCGGACTGAATTTGGGGACGGCATATTATTACTTTGTCGCGGGCGTTGACATTTTCGGGAGAATAAGCGCGGCGTCGCTCGTTCTGCAAGCCATGATCAGCGGCGACACGACGCCGCCGGTCATTGCCGACTATTATCCGAAAGACGGCGAGGAACTCTGCGGGATCGGCGAAGTGGGAATGTCCGTAAAGGACAATTTCAAGCTGGCCGGAGGCAAGATTGAGTACAGGGAACAAGGCGGCGGAGATGACGACTGGGAGCTTCTCGCGGATTTTACCACAGGCGCCAGAACATACGACTACCGCTTCGGCTGGATCATCTCCGATTTTGACGCCGGAGCCTACGATATTCGCTTTACCGCGGAGGATTCCGCGGGCCTTGTGTCAGAAGCGTATTCCGCTGTCACCATACGCGCCTACACACCCCCGGTTAACACCGCGATAAATAAATTCATCGCGCCGATCGGCTCTCCCGACACGGGCGCGGAAAGAATATCCACCAAAGAGGATCTTCAGGGTATGCGCGGCGACGGCAAATACTATTTGGCCAACGACATTGACCTTAAAGGCGTTAATTGGGATCCGATCCCTAATTTTACCGGCGAATTGGACGGACAGGGGCATGTGATCAAGAATCTGACGGTTAAGTCCTCGAACGCGGTCAATACGGGTTTTACGCAAACACAGCTCCATTGCCCCGACGGTTCTTTGCCTCAGGTATGGAATTGCGCGGGCTTGTTTGGGTATACCCATTATGCCACTATTAAAAACCTGGGGCTGGAAGACGTCAGTGTTGACGTAAGCGGCGGGGCGTATTTATGCGCGGGCGCGATCTGCGGATGGATGGACGGCGGAAGAATTACCAACTGTTACACCGCCGGTTTTATCAACGCAGCCTCGTCGGCGGCGGGGGCATACGTGAATGCCGGCGGGTTATGCGGATATGCCGGCGACGCCCTGATTGACCATTCCTACAACAACGCCCTTATATCCGGGAGCGGCCAGAGGACCAACTGCGGCGGCATCATCGGAAAATGCCTTTCCGGCGCCGTGACCATATGCTTTAACGGGGGTTCAGTTTTCGGCGGCGCGGGAACGAGGGCCGCTTCGGGCGGGATAGCCGGCAGGATATCGGTCGCCTGGTATGCGAGCACTGCGAGCGTTACCAACGGTACGTTGACGTTTTATCCGCAATACTTAAGTACCCGGATTCAAAATTCCTTTAATTCCGGGTCTATATCCGCAATCGGCAGCACATATGCCGCCGCCGCGGGTATTTACGGGACTACCGAGGATAACGCGACCGTCAGATACTGCTATAATTCGGGGGAGATTTACGCTAAAGCCGCAATGGAAGTTGACTTCTTCCAAAGCCGGGGCTGCAAAGCGGCTGGGATCGCCGCCGCCGTTTATTACACGGGCCTCGGTGACAATGTTAACTTTTTGACTACCTCCACGTCAAATTGCGTGGCGTTGTCAAAGAGCTGTATAGCGGACGGCCCCGGCGCTACATCCTTGGCTATTGGACTGGCTTACCCCGGCGGAAACCATTGCGTTCTCATAGACATACCCGGCCTGAACGGAACCAATGGCATTGTGGGGTTGCTTTACCCGGAACAGGCGCGTTCGCAGCAAACGTATGAAACTCTCAGCTGGGACTTCAAAAACTTCTGGCACATGGTGCCGGGAGTTGATTACCCACAGCTTCTCTCCGGTCCGGCTTTTATTTTCCCTGTTGCGGACAACAAATCCACAATCGTCAGCAGTAATTTCGGGTACAGAGATGGCAAAAACGGGTCGTTTCATAACGGGACGGACGTAGCGGTAGGGATAGGAACCGAAGTGTTGGCAATGGCAGACGGTACAGTTGATTATATTGATCCTAATAATTCCACCTCATATGGAAACAGAATCGTGATCAAACATGATAACGGGATCTATACCGCGTACAATCATTTGTCCAGGGTTGATGTAGTAAATGGGCAATCGGTGAAATTGGGCGATGTTATCGGGCTTTCTGGAAATACCGGCGGAATTGATAAGACCACGGGAAAGCCCAATACATACCCACCGCATTTGGACTTTGAAATGTACTACAATTTTGGTGGTAATATCGGCAGTAAGTATAATGTAATAGGGGATTCCGGGCGAAATCTGTATGTCTTTAATCCTATGCCGGATTATCACCCAAATGAAAAAAATAAAACAACGTACAACAGCAATCCGGTTTTCAATGCAACAGACGGGAAATATGTATACAATCCGGATTTTGATTTTAGCAAGATAACGTCAAAGTACCAATACGTTTTTTCGTCGCTGTATGATCTGCCGGTAAACAGGTCTTCACGCGCGATTCTTCCGGCGAAGATCGGAATGTCTGCCGATATAGTTCTGATGACCGCAACCGACATGGAACTTGGCACGCATGACGATTACGTATACTTGGCCGTTGGGGACGATGAAAAGGTAATAAATGTTTCAAGTTATACGGAACATGTTTCGTTGTCATTTTATACGGCGGATCAAACGGTCAATTTTGAATTGTATAAAAACAGTACACGGCTATTCGACTTAAACGATATCCATTTGTCAGAAGGTAACAATGATTTTACGGTCAAAATGACGGACGGGGACGGAAGTGTCCTGCGAAGCTATGAACTCAGTATTGTCAGAAGCGCGGCATTCGACAATGATACCGATATTTCTTCCGTGGAAATATACGCGTTTGACAGCAGCGGCGAGTTTATCGGAACGACGATTTCAACGCCGGATTTAGCTAGAAATATCGCCTTTTCGCTTCCCGAGAACGCTGCTTATTATACTTTGGCGGTTTTCCCGGAAAACCCATATACAACGGTAATTCTATTTTCTGATGGCAATGAAACTGAACCCGTGGAAAAGCATAACTTGTCACAGAAGCTGGAAATATCTGTAACAGCGGAGGAAACGGCGGTGTTCACGCTAACCGCGAACGAACCACAACAAACCGACGCCCAGGCCGTCGCCGCCGACAAAGCGGCCCTGACTTGGAGCGTCATCGCCGGGAATAACTCCGCCGAGAACAATGTGCTGGTAAACCTCGCGGCCCTTCCGGCCACGGGGCCCAACGGCACGGCGATTACATGGGCCTCCGATAACACGTCGGTTATATCCGACAGCGGCGCGGTCACCCGCCCGCCACACGGCAGCGGCGACGCGGCCATGACGCTCACGGCGACCATCAAAAAAGGCGCGGCGGTGGACACCGTTATGTTCACGCTGACTGTGAAGGAAATGCCGCTTTCCGACGCCCAGGCCGTCGCCGCCGACAAAGCGGCGTTGACCTGGAGCGTCATCGCCGGGAATAACTCCGCCGAAAACAATGTGCTGGTAAATCTCGCGGCCCTTCCGGCCGGCGGAGCCAGCGAAACAATTATCACATGGGCATCAAATAACACATCGGTTATATCCGACAGCGGCGCGGTCACCCGCCCGCCACATGGCAGCGGAGACGCGATTGTAACTCTCACGGCTACAATCCGCAAGGGCGCGGCGGAGGACACGGTTGTGTTCACGCTGACCGTGAAGGAAATGCCGCTTTCCGACGCCCAGGCCGTGGCCGCCGACAAAGCGGCCCTGACCTGGAGCGTCATCGCCGGGAATAACTCCGCCGAAAACAATGTGCTGGTAAATCTCGCGGCCCTTCCGGCCGGCGGAGCCAGCGAAACAACTATCACATGGGCTTCCGGCAATACGTCGGTGGTATCCGACAGCGGCGCGGTCACCCGCCCGCCATTCGGCAGCGGAGGCGAGATTGTAACTCTCACGGCTACAATCCGCAAGGGTGCGGCGGAGGACACGGTTGTGTTCACGCTGACCGTGAAGGAAATGCCGGGCACGGAAAAAGTCGCGGCCCCTATAGCCAGCATACCCGGCGGACAGGCGCCGGCCGGTACTCAGGTGACGCTGTCCTGCGCCACTGCGGGTGCGGAAATCCACTATACGACCGACGGCGCTGCGCCCACCTCCGCTTCGGTGAAATATTCCGCGCCGATTGTCATAAAACAGTCGATGACAATCAGAGCTGTCGCGGTGAAAAGCGGGATGATCGACAGCGATTTGCTGACTGTTAGCTATATAGTTAAAGAATCGCCGGGGACGCTCGTCTGCACGGTAAAGTCGATGCTGGCGAAAGTCGCCAAGCCGCAGCAGATCCCATTTTCCTGGGACGGCGGCGGGACGCCGGAGTTCATGACCTCAAACGCCGCCGTCTGCAACGTCACGCAGGGCGGGACGCTGGTTCCTCTTAAGGCCGGCATCGCCGTTATCACGATAACCGCTCCGAACGGGCAAAAGGTCGTGTTTGCCGTAACGGTAACGGCGTGATTACTTTTTCTTCCGTACCTCGTATATGCCCATAAAAAACAAAAACACGCCGAAGATTTTCTTCAGAATCTCGCCGTCCATGCGCACTGCCGCTATCGAACCCGCCGCCGCGCCGACGAGGCCGGCGGCGATTATGACCGGCAGGGGCCGGAGCGCGACGTTTCTGCTCTTAAAGTGGGTGATAAGGGCGATTATGGCCGTGGGGACGAAGTATATGAGGTTTATGTTCTGGGCGGAGTGCTGGTCCATGCCGAACAAAAAAACGAGGGCCGGGATCAGCACCGTCCCCCCGCCGACGCCCAGGCCGCTGACGACGCCGGCCGCGAGCCCGATGAGCGAGAGCCACAGCCAGTCCATCAAAGGACCATCCTGATTGCCGCGGCCATCATGAACAGCCCAAATATCCGGTGCAGCCATTTGGACGAGAGCTTGTTCAGGAACCTGGCCCCGAGGAACCCGCCGGCCGTGCCCCCGAGGGAGATCCACAGCAGCGCGTTCCGGTCAAGCTCGCCGGCGTTCCGGTAAAAGAAGATGCTCAAAACGGACAGCGGGAAGATGACCGCCAGAGCGGTCGCGTGGGACTTGTGCGTCTCGATTTTAAGGAACTTCTGGAGCGACGGCACGAGGATCGTCCCCCCGCCCGCGCCGAAAAGGCCGTTCGCGACGCCGGTCACAAGGCCGATCAGTATCTTTTTCAGCATGACAATACCTCCGCGGCCCGACCCGCGCGGATGCGGCAAATTTTCGCGGGATACGCCAAAATATAGTTTGGAATGGAAGTATTATCTCCAGGCTGGCCCGGGCGTATTCCCAAACCGTGTTTAGCCTGTTGACGTTAGACTTCTTCGGGAATTGGCGCTTGTCATTCTGAGCGAAGCGAAGAATCTTGATTTTAAGACCCTTCGCTGCGCTCAGGGTGACAGCGGGAAATCAATTTCCGAAGAAGTCTATTGTATTCCAAATCATAGTTTCTTATTCCCGTCCCACACGCAGTAAGCCCTCAAAAAGCACTCCCCGCAGCGCGGCGACCTTGCCGTGCAGATCGTCCGCCCCAAGGCGATTATCTGGACGTTGTAGACCGTCCAGTGATCCTCCGGCAGGACTTCCCGCAGGTCGTACTCTATCTTCTCCGGGTCGCTGTCAGACGACAGGCCGAGCTTCACGCTGACGCGCTTCACATGGGTGTCGACGATGACGCTCGGGATCATGTAGACCTGGCCGCGGATGAGGTTCGCCGTCTTTCTGCCGACGCCGGGCAAAGCCGTCAGCTCGTCCATCCCCTCCGGCACTTTTCCGCCGTATTTCTCTGTCAGCGCCTTCGCGCAGGCGATTATATGCGCGGCTTTCACGCGGAAGAAGCCCGTCTCGCGTATGTCGTTTTCTAGCTCCTCCTGCCCGGCCGAGGCGAACGCGGCCAGATCGGGGTACTTCCTGTACAGCCTTTCGGCGACGACGTTCACGCGCGCGTCGGTGCACTGGGCGCTCATGATCGTGGAAAACAGAAGCTGCCACGGCTTTTCGCCGTCATACACGAGATAACCCGCGGAGTTCGGGTAGCGCTCGTCCAAAATGGCGGCAATCTCCCGCGCCTTGGCCCTGAGCGCCGTTAAATCGCGTTTTTCCTCGCGCTTTTCCATGTGTGTCCCCCTCACGTTTTGAGTTTTCACGGAAACTCGAAAAACCGCATTCCGCTGTCATCCTGAGCAACGTAATAGATCTTTCACCTCCATGTCAAAAGCAAGATTCTTCGGCTGCGCCTCAGAATGACAGAGGGTATATCCGTTAACACTCGTTTTTCTATACCGGATGCCGAAAACATTTGCCTACGGCGTGACAGAGGAGGCTAATGTTTTCGCACTCCGGTATGGCTGATTTTTATAAATACTCACGCAAATAATCCCCTAAACATATAAATGTACGGAGAGCATATGTACACCGGCTTAGGGGGCGCGCTTAATGGATTCCAACGATACAAACCATGCGGGCATGTACGGCGGCATAAATCAAAATAACGAACTGTATGCGGATAAATGCGTAAGGACATGCGATTTTGAATCCGGCGACTGCGAAAAAGTCTGCCTCGTCGTCAAAAGGGGGCCGCAGGGCGAGCCGGGGCCCGTCGGGCCGCAAGGCGAACCCGGGTGTACCGGGCCGCAGGGCGACATTGGGCCTGCCGGGCCGCAGGGCGACATTGGGCCTGCCGGGCCGCAGGGCGACATTGGGCCTGCCGGGTTGCAAGGCGACATTGGGCCTGCCGGGCCGCAAGGCGATACCGGGCCTGCCGGGCCGCAAGGAGATCCGGGGCCTGCCGGGCTAAAAGGCGATCCGGGGCCTGCCGGGCTAAAAGGCGATACGGGGCCTGCCGGGCTAAAAGGCGATACGGGGCCTGCCGGGCCGCAAGGCGACACCGGGCCTGCCGGGCTAAAAGGCGATCCGGGGCCTGCCGGGCTAAAAGGCGATACCGGGCCTGCCGGGCCGCAAGGCGATACCGGGCCTGCCGGGCCGCAGGGTCTGCAGGGGCCGCCGGGAGAATGCAAATGTGACGGCGCCGGCGGCATCTGCGCGTCAAAAGGGGAACTCTTAAAGAACGGCGGCATGGAGGAGTACATCACTCATATCCCGGCCTATTGGAACAGCACGACCAGGGGGCTGATCTCGCTGACCAGGCAAAAGGAGTGCATCCATTCCGGAAACTATTCCGTGAACCTGAAAGACAGAGCCTCTCTCGCGCAGACGGTGCTGATCGACGGCGGATGTTTTTACGAGCTGTCGTTTTTCGGGCACGGCGACGGCGCGTTGGTCGCGGTGGAGGCCACGGTCAGGTTCATTACGCCGTCCCGCGACCAGATCGGTCTGAGGATAGCCGTAAATCAGCAGAACATCCCAAACGCCGACAGGGATTTCGGGCACTACAAGGGAATAACGGCCAGGGCGCCGGCAGACGCCTACGCGGCCGAAATAAAATTCAGGGTGCAGGCGAACGGCAATCAATCACTGTATTTGGACGACGTGTCATTCAGCATAAATTGATTGTTGCCGTTTCGATTTTCGAAGGGCGGGGGCGCGGCACGGCCCCCGCCCGTTTATATTCCCTTTATTTTCCCTTTATTTTCCCTTTATTTCCCCAGAATTTCCGCCAGATCCTTCTCCGGCGAGGTTATGAGGCGCAGGCCGAACTTTTCGGCGATCGCGCCGGCCACCGCCTCCGAGAAAAACGCCGGCAGGCTCGGCCCGATATAGATATTTTTAATGCCGAGGGACAGCAAAGTCAGCAATATGCAGACCGCCTTCTGCTCATACCAGGAGAGCACCAAGGTCAGCGGCAGGTCGTTCACCCCGCATCCGAACGCCCCGGCCAGCGCGATTGCCACCTGCACGGCCCCGTACGCGTCGTTGCACTGCCCCATGTCGAGAATGCGCGGGAACGGGCCGATCGAGCCAGCGTCCATGTCGTTGAACCGGAACTTGCCGCAGGCTAAAGTCAGCACGACGGTGTCTTTCGGTGTCCGCCCGACGAATTCCGTGTAATAGCTCCGCCCCGGCGCAGCGCCGTCGCAGCCGCCGACCAAAAAGAAATGCCTGATCGCCCCGGCTTTTACGGCGTCTATGATCGCGGGGGCGTTGTCCAGAACCGTCCGCCGCCCGAACCCGGTCGTCAGGACCTCGCCGCCGTTGATCCCGGCGAACTGCCTGTCCTCGTCAAAACCCCCGAGCGCGAGCGCGCGGCCGATCAGCGCCGAAAAATCCTTGCGCCCGTTTTCGTCCGCCGGGATGTGCGTCATTCCGGGGTATTCTACGACGGAGGTCGTGTACACCCGGTCGGCGTAGCTTTCTTTGGGCGGCATCAGGCAGTTGGTCGTGAACAGCACCGGCGCGGGTAGGTTTTTGAACTCGTTCTGCTGGTTCTGCCACGCCGTCCCGAAGTGGCCCTTTAACTGCGGGTGCTTTTTTAGTTCCGGATAGCCGTGGGCGGGCAGCATCTCGCTGTGAGTATAGATATTGACGCCTTTGCCGTCGGTCTGTTCGAGAAGCATCTGCAAATCGCGCAGGTCGTGGCCTGTCACGACTATAAACGGCCCCTTCTCCACTTTAAGAGGGACCCGCGTTGGCACGGGATCTCCGTACGCGCCGGTGTTGGCCTCGTCCAAAAGGGCCATGCACTTCAGGTTTACCCCCCCGAATTCCAT
>Ga0209629_10001410_pt1 | contig 15154 bp, 13 predicted proteins | sample TergutCu122P5_FD_187286 | JGI IMG/M metagenome (GOLD analysis project Ga0209629, IMG submission 187286) | Cubitermes ugandensis P5 segment gut microbial communities from Kakamega Forest, Kenya - Cu122 P5 (SPAdes) (version 2) | ecosystem: Host-associated > Arthropoda: Insects > Digestive system...
AACGCAGCTTGGTCGCGCAGCGGCCAGGTCTCGCTTTGCGTCGCATGATGCCGGCTCTGGGCACAAAACCGGCAGTCCATCGCACACGCCCCGCTTTTGGCGTTCACGATTCCGCAAAGTTCGACCTGCCTCCCGAACCGTTTTTGCCGCAACCGGTCGGCTTCGTTCATCAATTCGTCCAGCGGCATGTTCACCAACTCGTGCATCGTTTTCCCATTCATTCAATACATTCGTTCGTACTCACCACTCGAAATCACCCGATTGCCCGCATGATGTCGATCCCTTTTTGCTTGTCCCGCTCTGCGTAGATTTGGGTGACATCGGCTTTTTCATGCCCGAGGATAATCTGGGCCGCTTCAAGGCCATATTCTTTCCGGATTTCCGTGGCCCGGGTGTGGCGAAGCTGGTTGGGTGACCATAGTTCCACACCGGCTTTCTCCGCAGCACGCTGGAGTGCCTGACGATACGATTGAACCGCATATCGAGTCCCGGGACCAACCTTGGGATTCTTTTTTGCCCGACTGATTTGGGATGGCTGAACCTTGGTTTTTCTCTTTTCTCGTTTTTCGATGTTGGCCATGCGCACAGTATCTCTGGGGCTAAAGAGATATTTTTCAGGATCGTCCGACGCATCCATGAGGTATGGAGTCAAAATTGCCTGGGCCCGGCTTCCGAACCAAATCGTCCGATCATGCCCGTGATGCGATGTTTTATGTTCGCGGTAATCAAATTCCCAAACATCCCCCGATCGATTGATGTCACAAAAGCGAATCGCACAAATCTCTCCTGGACGCATTCCAGCCAAATACTGAACTCTGGCCATATCCGCGATCACTGGAGAGCAGAATGGGAGAGTTTTTTCAACAATATCGTAGGGAACAGGCAGTACCTTTTCTGACTCCGGGCAAACCGATCTTCCTTTTTTAAGTCCTGATAGGATTTGTAATTCCTGATAAACACTTGCTGGAAGATCAATTGCCTCACATGCCCATTTGAAAATCCGTTTCACATGTCCTATGCGTTCATTGACGGTTTTTCTTTTCCAACCGCGGTCAATCACTGATTGTCTGATTGCCTTCAAATGTCGGCGTGTGAATTCGATCGCAGGTAGTTCCCCACAATGTTCATGGAGAAGGCGACAAGCCACCTCGATTTTGTTGACTTCAGGTGTGATTTTACCGTTTTTTCGATAGTAAACTTTTGCATGTTTAAGATATTCAATGCAAAGTCCATTGACGGTTATTGGTTCCTTGGCAGTGGAATTTCCTATAAGCTGACCATCATTCGTAAGCCACTCTTTGCGAATTCTATTGTACTCCTCTTTGGATGCCTTGGAGTTATAGGGACCGAGATAAATATTTGTTCCGTTAATACGCACAAATGCACGACCGGATGCTTTATGATGCAGATAGCCAGGAACGCTTTTGGGACGAGCCATGTCAAAACCTCCTCATGGGTGTATGATTCAGATAGTACAGTTTTGTGGTAATTACCACAAAACTCAGCTTACCAGAGGCAAAAAAAGATGTCAAGCGTTTTTATAAACGCTTGACATTTAAGAAGTTACAAATGGGCGATACGGGATTCGAACCTGTGACCTCTGCCGTGTGAAAGCAGCGCTCTAACCAACTGAGCTAATCGCCCCTTAGCACGCCAAATCTAATATTGCGTTTTTGCCACCATGACATCGGGGACATCCAAAAACGTTCCGGCCAAACAGGACAGCGAAAAATAAAGTTTCGGCGTATACTTGAATCATGATAAAATACCTTCAGCATAATAACATAAAACAAGTCGCTGACAAGACTGTCATCATGAAATACCGAATCTTTCCTGATTTGATGCGGTTTTCAAACGGTTTTGGGCAAATTTGGAATTGATGTGGAGGCAGTTTCATGGAAACAGAAGAAATTTATATGCCACGGACTGGTCAAACACAAGGAAAGTGGCAACCCTTGGAGAACACCAAAAGAAAATGGCATGTCGGGCGTCCGTATCATTGTGTCAAGTTAAATCCAATGAAGGAGGAAAGAATGGGTAAATAAGTCAGAGCTCATCGAAAACCTTGCGCTGAGCACCTTGCGGGTAAAGCCCGTCCGGTAAGTCGTGACCAGACGCCGGGAGCGAGTCTTGCGTGGTCATGGGTAACCATGTCTGCGAAGCGTAGACAGCGAGTCGAATGCCCTGTTATTGAGCCGCGAAATACCCTTTCATCGTCAGAGATTCCCCCTTTGATACACGAGGGAGCAACATTGACGTTTCCGCAATGGTCTGGAAGCGTTGGTCTGACCGGGGTCGTTGGAGCAGGCGCGAACGATTATGGAGGTCTCATAGGAACTTGAGAGGTTCTGCTGTTTCCATTATCGGGACAACCGGCTGGAGAACCGGGGCAACAACTCCCAGTCGCCGACACTGTACAAAACCGGCGGCGTGAAGAAATCGTACTGGACGTGATACCCACAAGCAGATATTCGGGTCAAGCGTTTTATATCGCAGCCGGTATGAGCGACAGCCTTCGGCCTCGCGCAAACGCCCTGCGATACAGGGCTTGCCGTGTCCAGCTTCCGGAATTTTCAACCGGCTTGAGTCTATTGAAAAAAAGGCGACACCCGTTGTTACGTACAGAACCTGACCGGCGAGTCCGGTGGTCACTTTACATGATTCCGCCGTGGAGTCGGTCAGGAGTCAAGTGACTTGGTTTGTCGATCATCCACCAGCGTTCCCATTCGTTTTCCGCGTTACGAAGGTCTTCTGACGAGTAAATTTCCTGTTGTGTTCGTCGTTGCGGATCTCCGCTATAAGCAGGAATAATACACCCGGAACTGGCGAGAGCCGCACAGCCCAAGAAAATGAATAACAGAAAATTTCGCATAAAAACTCCTCCGTGAAACTGATTCAGGGCGATCATCATCAACCGCTTGATAATCATCAACTGCACTTTTTATCGGATAATCACCTTCAGAACAACCAGCGAAAACTTTAAAACAAGAAAATTTCCCCTAAATTGCGCAAACTGAATCAAAAGGGGGCGAAACGGACTCAAGCAGGTTGAAAATTCCGGAAGCCGGACACAAGTAAGTTTAAAACCAAAAGTTGGATTCGCTTTTCAACTTTTCACTTTTAGTTTTTCGCTCTTCACTTCCATTCACGCCTCTTTACGGGACGCCGCTTCGCGCTCTTTGGCTTCTTTAATCTCCATCAGTTCACGAACCCTTTGTTCCATTTCCTTTCCCGGTTTGAATGTGACAACAAATTTCTCGTCGACAAAAACTTCATTTCCGGTACGAGGATTTCTCGCTTTTCTCGCGGCTCTGCGTTTCACTTCAAAAACACCGAAATTTCGTAATTCAATACGTCGCTCTTCAACTAATGTTTCAATAATGGCGTCGAACGTTTTCTGAACGATTTCCTTGGTTTTGAGTTGCGTTAAACCAAGCTGCTCTGAAATGGCCCTAACAATTTCTTTCTTAGTCACGACTCATACTCTCCTCTGACAAAATTGTGCCTCAAACAGGAGGGGCAAGGAGCGACAGCTTCATCAACGTCGAACCACAACGTCGAACCACAACGTCGAACCAACCCCTATTCAATATATTCAAGCCGGTTAGAAATTCCCGAAGACGGATACAAATAAGTTTAAAACTAAAAGTTGGATTCGCTTTTCAACTTTTCACTTTTAGTTTTTCACTTGAATGAGGTCGAAGGCCGCCGCCCACACCCGCCCTGCTACGGTATCAATTCTAAAACGTCTGAAACAGACGTACCAACTTGTTCACACGACCAAACAACTTGAGCGAGACACGATTCACCGGAACTTCAAAAAATTCTGAAAAAACAGGAAAAACCGCATAACAACTCAATTGTTTTAAATGTAAATGTTGCAATAAGTAAAGTCAATGCCTCTTAAAAAATATCCATCATCTTTTTCCATTTTTCGATATCATTGGTTCGAAAAATGGAAAAAGTGGGATTTATAGATAAAAAATCACAACTTGAGAATTTACATAAGGTTACAAAAAATAGATAAGACTTTTCCCATTGGGCGGCGCGAGGGATATCGATTTTTGAGTTGGCGTTGCCGCCGCCCCAATGGGAAAAGTCTTATTGGGCGTACACGGCTTTGTCGCGATTGGGCTGCCGGGTGGGAAGTTTCCGTCGAGTCCCACTTTTTTTACGAATTTTCTCCGTCCGGCGCGCAGCACAAAACGCGGCGCATGTTCCAACGTCATGCGCCGGACGACATTTCAACGGCTTTACCAGGTCTTTAACCGATGCCGAAGTTTAGTCAGCCTTTGCCGATGTTTGCCCGGTCTTGAGTCGATGCTTACACGACGTTGACCCGGCACTTTGCGGCAAGTCCTGGTGCTACGGTTGACATTGATGTTGCGACAGATGTTGCGGTTGTCCTCGTGACATGGCGTCGATCCAGTCGAACATGCCGAGCCGAATGAGGTGATATGGCATCGAACGCCGTTCGCTTTCGCCGATGATTTGCAGGCGGTCACTGCCGCATTTCGGGCAACATTCGCCGTAACGCTTTTCGCTTTCCGCCAGCAGTTCCGAACTCGGAAGATCGCTTGTCAACAGCGGCATCTCTTTTTCCGTCGGCTTGCGGAAGATCAACAACACGCGAGCCGCCATCTGCAAGGTTCGTTTACCGGGATGCCACAAGCCATAATACCTGACCTTGTGAAAACCTTTCGGCAGGACATGGATCAAGAAACGCCGGAGAAATTCAACGCCGGTGATCGTTTCGGTTTTCATGGTGTTGGCCTTGCGGTCTTTGTATCGAAACGTCACATCCGTTTCCGTCACCTCGACGATCCGATGATTCGTAACGGCCATTCGAAACACATAGCGGCTCAAATAATTCAGGACCGCCTTTTCGCCGCGACCATAAGGCACGCAGAAGGAACACCAACTCGCCTTCCATGCCTTGTCGGGAATCCCGGCGAGCAGTTCGGGACGTTGCTTCTCAATGGCCTTTCGCAACGACTTTGCGATCTGCTTTGAAAGTCGCTTGACCGGCACAAGAAACGAAGCATTCGCCTCGCGCCATTCGAGTCCGCAGTCCGCAACGCCTCCACCACTGACCAGCAGGTGAACATGCGGATGAAATCCAAGCCGGCCATTCCATGTATGCAGCACGGCAAGCACCGCCGGAGTCGCGCCGATGAATCGCTCTTCACGAGCCAACGCGATCAATTCCTTCGACACGATGTTCAGCAACAGTCCGTACATGAACTTCTGATGCTTCAAAAACACCGGTCGTAGTTCTTCAGGAACCGTCGCGACAAGGTGAAAGTAAGGGCATGGCAACATTTCGACCTCGCGATTCGCAAGCCATCTGGCAATCTGACCGCCGTGACACTTCGGGCAACAACGATTGCGGCAACCATGCCAAACCCAGAACGAGTGGTCACAGTCGTCGCAACGAAACCGGTGTCCACCGCGTACAACGGTCTGGCATGTCGCGATGTCAAAGATCGCTTTTTTCTGCGAGGGGAGCATCACATCGCAGAATTGTGTGATATAATCTTTGGAGAATCGCGACACAATGTCCGCGATGTCGTGGAAGGGGGTTTTCATTGAGAACCCCCTTCCACGCAAAGATCGTTGACGAACGTGTTGATGCAACTGCGAACATCGTCCTGGAGCGGTTGCGTCAGATGCAGATAAATCTGCGTCGAACGCCGACTGCCGTGACCGAGGAGGAGTTGAATCGTTTCAATGGGCGTGCCTTGCTCCAGCAATCGTGTTGCAAACGAATGCCGCAGGACATGCGGGGTGAATTCGCGACCCAAGCCGCATTGCTCGCGAGCCGCCTTGATCGCCTTGCCCAGGGAACTTTCGGCGATCGGCAGACCGTTGGGTCGGGAAAAGATGTGTTTGGGATTGCGATGAATCTTCCATGTTTCACGCAACAGGGTCAGGAGGGAAGGGCTGATTGGAACGACACGTTCCCGATTGCGTTTGCCGATGTTGCGCAGGAGCATCGCCTGGGAATCAATGGAGGCGACGGAAAGTTGGGACGCTTCGCCGATGCGCAGTCCGCAGGCATACATCACCGTGGCACAGGCTCGATAAACCGGATGCTTGATGGCAGCGATCAGACGCTGACACTCGTCGTGGGACTTGGCAACCGGCAGCCGGAAGCGCAAAGGCAGTTTGACTTTTTTTTCGTGAAGATGCTCCACTCGCGTCCGAGCGTCCGGTGAAAGAGGTGTTTCAGGCCATGAAATTCGGCCTGAAAAGTGCCGCGAGCGACTTCCAGCCGCCGACGACGGATGTAGCCTTCGAGTTGTTGCTCGCTGATGCGTTCCGGCGGCAGGTTGCCGCAACGTTGAACGCAGGTCAAAACGGCATTAATGTACGTCTTCTGCGTGCCGGGTACGAGACCGGCAAGTTCCATGTCGTCGATGAAACGTTGACGTAAGGGACTGATTCTAATCGAGTTAAGATCGGTTGTACTCATCTGAAACTCCTTGAGTCTGGGTGAAAAAATCGCCCCCAAGATCACTGCGACCGGGGCGAGACTCAAGGATACCACATCTCGCAAACCGACGAACGTTCAAGCAAAGAACGACCACCTCCGCTTCACAACCAATGCCCAATCGCGGCAAAGCCGCTTACGTCCAAACAAATTTCTCGTATCGTGGATATTACTTCTATATTTCGTAATATTGTATTTGTCAAGAAGTTAGGGAATTTTGAAAAATCGTTTTGATTGTAATGTGACTCACTGGATCAAATGACCTCCATGTTACGTTTTTTGCCTCAATGCGAAGTCGGAAGAGAATGGGGCTGATTTTCGTAAAGCCACTCTCTGACGTAGGTCCGTTCATCAATCCGCAATGAATCTTCGGAACTGGCCGGCATCGCTTCCTGACCGTTTCCGACGATCAGGACACAATCGCCGGGGAGCATTTTCGCAAGCGTCGACGAGATGGCATCCGCCCGATCCCGGATAATTTGCACTTTGTGCATTCCACTCACTCCCCGCAGCATTTCACGGATCGATTGGTCCGGTCTTTCCGTGGTGAGCGACTCCGCCGTCAGAATGACATGATCTGCGTGACAATGCAGGACTTTTCCAAGTTCCTCACGTTTTTCAGGGGTTGCTCCGTCACCCGTGGAACCGAAAAGACAATAAATTTCACCGGAGGTCACTTCGCGCAACGTGGAGAGATTGGCGGCAAGTGCTTCCGGATTTTGTGCCGAGTCGAGAAATACGCCGAACGGTTGACCACATTCGATCCGCTCCATCCGTCCCGGAACACTGTCGACGCGTTCAATCCCGCGAATGACCTGCTTGAGTTCAATATTCTGGCTGATCCCGAACGCAACGGCCAAAATGGTGTTGTACAAATGAGAGTCGCCAATGATTCGCGTGCAAATCGGCACCGTTTCGGAACCTGCCGAGACGTAAAACGTCTGATCCGCATTGGTACGTTCGATCAACATGCCGCTGATTTCGCTTTCATGATGCATTCCGACCGTTAAAAGCGGGTGGTCAATCAACGGAATCATCGCATGGATAACACAATCGTCGGCATTACAAATGACAATCGCATCCTTTTTTGCATGTCGGAAGATATTCAATTTGGTGCGCCGGTAATGTTCCACCGTTTGATGATAGTCAAGATGGTCGGAACGGATATTCGTCAGGCAGACCACATCGAAAAAAATACCCGAAAAATAGTGCTGGTCAATGGCATAGCTGGAGGCTTCCACAACGAGATAAACGCAACCGTTGAGAACCATTCGCGAAAGCCAGTAGGCAAGTTCATTGGCCGGGGGCGTTGATGTGACCGTCGGATACATGCGTTCGCCGTCGAAAATTCCGACGGAACTGATCACACCGACCGGATAATTCGCTTCCGCCAACACTCCGGCCATGAGAAACGAAGTGCATGTTTTCCCCAGCGTACCAGTCACGGCAACGATCTTCAACCGGTCGCCGGGATTACCATACAATTTGTGGCAAAGGATTCCATAAGCGTCTTTTGTGTTTTGCACGACAAAAAAAGGGACCCGAATGTCGGGAATCAAACGCTCTGCGATAATCGCCTTGCAACCGCGACGCTGCGCTTCATCGATGTGGTCGTGACCGTTGGACTGGTCGTTGTCGATCGCAACAAAAAGATCGCCCGCCCTCAGCGTTCGAATGTCACAGGTACATGAATTGATCCAAATTTCTTCTTCGGTCGAACAAAACACCGTTTTAATTGTCCGTTGAAGCAAGAGCGGTTGTCCGTTTCCTGTAAAACCAAGCATCTCTCGTAAACTTCCTTGTGATTCGTTATCTCGTATCCCGACTCCGGAATAAGGCTTGTGCCAGAAAATTTTCAGCAAGAACAGCAGCCGGGAACACAGTGAGTGCAACGAACGGAGTGACCGGAGAGTGATGTGGTCTCCCCAATCCGGTCGCTTCGCTGCGTCCCGTTCCCGGCTGCTGTTTTCTTGTTCTGATTTTGCTTGAAATATTCCGACGAAAGCCTAACACAAACAACTTCAGCATTATGAACCATATTACGCGATGATAACATGTTTATTCAACCGAAATCTCACTTTTTTGCCAAGAATTCCCAAAAGAACGAAACGTCAACAATTGCAACATCTTTTTTTTCACAAAGTCCCTTGTGCTTTTTATGTCGCTTGTTTTGTTTATTTTATTTATTTTTCGTATATTTTGGCAAGAATTTTTTCTGCAAGATCAACAGCTTTTGCCGCGCGATGCCCGGAAACCTGCGGCGGTCGATTTTGCCGAACCGCTTCCACGAAATCCGCCATTTCAAGAGAGAGTGCATCAACAGCCGGATGTTCCCATTCCTGCTTGTGAAAATGCGTTGACATAAACGTCGGCTGAACCTGCGGAATTTGGGGGGCGGTCATGTTTTCAGGCGAAAAAACTCCGTTTTGCACTTCCGGCGTCGTAACGATTTGTGTTGTGGTCCGTTTTGCGAAATCGATAAAAAGCGACTTGTGTTTTGCAGAAACCTTCATCTGTCGCACCGCTTCCGGTTCGATTCGGGAAGCCAACAGATTGGCAACCGTCCCATTGGCAAACGTGAGCCGGGTCTGGGCGAAATCCTCAAATCCGCCAAGCGTTGCAAAGCCAAACACCTCAATTTTTTCAACGGTTGCAGGAACGACCGACAACACAAGATCAAGATCGTGAATCATCAGGTCGAGAACCACTCCGATGTCCGTGGAACGAAACGTGTAACCGCTGGTACGCCGTGTTTCAATATAACAAGGCTCCGAACCCGGAAAAAGCGGCACGGCGGTCGACCAGGCGGGGTTGAATTGTTCCGTATGCCCCACCGCGATGATCAGGTGATTTTTTTCCGCCGATTCGAGCAACCGTTTCGCGTCATCCGAAGCGGTTGTCATCGGCTTTTCAATCAAAAGATGAATTTTTCGTTCGAGAAGTTTTTGTGCCAGCCCAAAATGCAAAACCGAAGGAACGGCGATCACGGCGGCCTGCACTTCGGCAGCAAGAGATTCCAGTGAATCAAAGCGACGAACACCATGTTTGTCGGCGACCGTTTTTGCCTGACCGGCATTTGCATCATACAACCCGGCCAATTCGACTCCCGCATGCGATGCCGCTTTGTCCGCGTGAAACGAGCCAAGTCTTCCTGCTCCGACGATTCCCACCCTGAGACGTTGCATTGCGTTGTTTACTCCAAAAAAAATTAATAGCCTGAAACTATCACCCGTTTCATAAAAGATGAGGCTCAAGAAACAACAGCCCGGAGCGCAAACGACGGGTTAAACGGTCAAAACCCGTCGCTTGCGCTCCGGGCTGCTGTTCGAGACAATTTTACTTTTTTGCGGTCAAGGCAGTCGTATGCGCCGAAACCGTATCGCTTTCAAGGAGTACGGTTTTTTTCAACAATTCGCGAACACAATCAATGTTCAAATGGTGACCCGAACGATAGGCAACCAATTCGCCGACCCAATCACAATTGCCGAGCGAAAAATCGCCGAGCATGTCCAGCACCTTGTGTCTGGCACATTCGTCCGGATAAATCAATTTGTTGTCGATCGGTTTTTTGTCGTCGTCGAAGACCAACACGTCTTTCGGCGACACCCTGGAGCACATGCCGGCTGCAAGCAATTGATCCGCTTCACGTTTCGTCAAAAAGGTGCGGCATGACATGAGATGCAGAACGAAATTTTCCGGGCTGAACACGAAGCGATAACTTTGACGTTCAATCGGGCTGTTCGGGCCGTAATCAAGATGATAAACGAACGTCGTCAAACCGTTGAACGACGGTTTCGCTTCAATCCAATGTTCGTCGTCACCGACACGAATATTTTTGTACACGATGCGTCGCGGCCGGATGGCCGGCTGGGTGGTAATTCCCCCCTGCAAAATCGCAGAAGCAAAAACACGGCTTGAACCGTCAATTCCAGGCATTTCAGCGGCATTGATCCGAACCTCGCAATTGTCAATGTTGAATCCATACAATGCCGCGAGCAAATGCTCTGTCATGTCAATCTGCACACCGTCTTTGGCCAGCGACGTCTGACGCGGCTTGATTGCATGACACTCCGGAATCACAGGGATCACCGGTCGCTCAGGCAAATCGACCCGAACAAAATACACGCCGGCACCGACAGGAGCGGGGTGAAGCTCGACCCGGACGTCTTTTCCCGTCCAAAAACCAAATCCCTCCACCGTCGATGGTTTTGCGAGCGTCTGTTGCATTCGGGCCGTTTCAGGCATAACAGTTTACTCAATGGAAAAAAGAATCGATTCTTTAATTTACACCATAATGCGGTGTCAAACAGAAGACAGCAGCACAAAAATCATACAAAATCAACAAAACAATTTTACACGATGACGACTGGCTTGTAAATCAGTATGGAACCTTGTTCCCAAATCAAAAGAAACCAATAAAAAACTCCCCCAAGCAAATCCTGGGAGAGTACCCTGTTTGACAGACTGCCTGACGGCAAAATCGCTCAAAATCACTTCACTATCTTGTTGGAGGTACCGGTGGGCTGGCAACGGCGTTGGCGTTGGGAACAAACGGGTTCATGTTCTCGTCCAATTGCACTTTTGGCAATGCCGCATATTTCTGATCAATATATTGCTGAACGGCAGCGGTAATGTCATAAGCGGGATTCGTCCAAACCAATGGTTGCTTGCTCATCAACTGGATTTCCATATCCATTTGCTGGAGCGTCGGTTCTGCGTTCGGTGCCTTCGGTTTCATGACCGTCGAAGGCTGTGTGAACGGAAAGACGGCAATCGCATTGTTCTGCTGGGCGATCATTCCGACAAATGTCTTGATTTCGACGTAAATTCCGTACATGACGGTGATTTCTTCATTTTGCGCCTGTTCGTCATAACGCATGGCGTCCGCCCGAATTTCCGCGTCTTTCTTGACCAATTCGTCTTTTTTCTGCGAGTAACCCGCCGTTCCTGCCGTCATTTGCTCCAGTTCTTTGGCCTGCTTTTGTAAAAGCTGACGTTTTGCCTCAAGTTCGGCTTGCCACCCCTTCATTTTTCCTTCAAACACTTGACGCTGCTGGAAGAGATACGGGTGTTTTTTCATCAACAAAGGAATGTCGACGATCAACACGGGAATCTGCTGAGCGGGTGCTGTTGCGGCAGGTTGCGACGGAGGTGCCGCCTGACGCTGGAGTGGGGGTTGCGTTCCCTGGGCCATGACATTTGCGACCATCCCTGACACCGTGAAAACGCCGGCGAGAAGGAGTGCCAATAAAATCCGTTTCATTTTCATTCTCCTGAGTATTTTCAAACTGTTTCTCTACGGAAAACGCCCAAAAATCCGGCCCGATTTTCAAAAAATCCGGGCACGTTTCGGTGCGGGAAACAATGAGAGAGCGTTTTCCGCTTTTTCAACGTCCTCCAAGACGTCGAAAATCGATTATTTCTTTATTTGAAAAGAAAAACCAACAGGCTCTCTGATCCATTTAGTACGAATTCCGGTCAAAAACCTGCTGGCGGTATTTTGACAATTATCGCCTTTCAGGTAAAGATCAATTTTCCAAGAATCCAAAATTTTCATCTTTTTTTTGAAAAAATCGGCCCGCACAAAACCCGGAAGTCGCACTGCACTTCATTTTCGGCTCTTTACGCTTCGGGCTGCTATTTCCTGTACGGCGCGCAAAAAAAGACGGGGCAACCGAAGCCGCCCCGTCCTGTCTGTTAAACTCAATGGATCACGCAACGAATTTGCGTGTGCCCCTTCGGGGCAACGTTGACTAATATAACAAGTCCATGTAGAAGTTCATTGCGGAAGTGGCAGGATTAAAGAATGCGTCGGTGCCCCAAAGATTAGTTTTGTCTGAATCCGCGTACCACACCCAATTATGTTCCGGGTATGTTATTCCAAATACAGCGAGTGCATCATAAACATAATTGGGGCCGCCATATCCCGTCCCGTATGCATAACATATCGGATCGCCAATTGCAACATGGCCTGTGTATAGCCAATTACCGTCCATGTCATAGAACGTAATGGGAACACTGGTTATCTTAATATAAAAGTTCATATCGGTATCGGCAGGATTAAAGAATCCGCTGGTGTACCAATAATTCTGTCTCTCTTTATCTGTATACCACTCCCAATTATATTCCGAGGATGTTATTCCAAATTTATCTTTGAGTGCATCTGCAACATAATTGGGGCCGCCATATCCCGTCCCGTATGCATAACATATCGGATCACCGTCTGCAACCTTGCCGCTGTATAGCAACTGATCGTTTTCATCAAAGAATTTAATGGTGTGCTCATTGGTGGCGGGGGCGGGAGCCTCTTCAAAACTTTCGAATTTGAGTTGGCCGGTGAAATTCCTCTGCAAATCCAACGGATTCTGTCCGGCGACAACATCATATGTGTATGGCTTTTTGTTGTCCGAGACCTTAAGCGTGCCTGCCACGTCGGTCTCGTAAAGCCATTGGTCTGCCACTTTCTTGAGAGTACCGGCCATTGCGGAGGCTGCCAGTGCGACGACGAGCGCAAAGGCGAAAACTGTCGTGATCATTTTTCTCATAAGTTTGTTCCTCTTCTTCATTGTTGAGGTTGTTAAAAAAACAGTGGAGTCAACTCTTGTGCCTCAATTTATATACCGCAGCCGGTATAGGCGGCAGCCGCGGCCTCGCGCAAACGCCCTGCGATGCAGGGCTTGCCGTGTCCCGCTGCCGGAATTTTCAACCGGCTTGAGTCTATTGAAGTTTTGGCACCCCTTGTCTTCCGCCGCGTTTTCGATCTTGCCCGATCGGAAACATGGCACAATACCGGTCCGTGAAATGTGATTTGATGACGGGAGAAACGGTGACATGATCCCCCGAAAATAGTGTCCACAAGAAACAGAGTCCCCGAGAACTTTGCGCAACAAAGAAAACCGTTTCAAGAGAGAGAAGGAGACGATCCCTGAGCAACAGGGAAAAAGATTGCGGTCAACGAATGGAAGCTCGCGGTATGAAAGAGAATACGGACAGAGGCGACGACACCACGTCAGTTTGCCCCCCCCCCCCTATTTTAACAAGAACATCTGACATTTTTTTATGATCAAAATAGTAATATTTATGCAGCGTGATCGAAAAGCGTTCGTTTTTACAGGAAAAGAAAAAATTTGCTGACAATCACCCTTGTTTCATTCGGGATTTCATACCCAAAAAAACATAAAATAATCCAATTGAGTAAGATACAATACCAAAAACTAAGCGTGTTGTCAACACAAAAGCGGAAATATTTGCAGTTTCTTAATCCCTATTCGGAAATATTTACGGTTTTTTAATCCCTCTGCGGTCTCCGCGCCTCTGCGTGAGACAAAATTCTTCGTGGTTCTTCGCGTCCTTCGTGGTGAACATGACTTTTTTTCAACGCGGAAGGCGCGGAAAGACGGAAAACGCGGAAATTTCAGGGCGACGTCTCACAACAAATTCCGCCCCTTCCGTGCCGGTACTCCGGCCAAACAATGCCGCGCGCCTTCCGCGTTAAAAAAATCCCCGCATGATCCGATTGCGTATTAAAACATGTCGTTTGTGGGTCGAAACACTGCGGAATTTGTTCAAAAAAAGATGACCGGGGATGAAACGATGCAGATTTTTTCTGGAACGTTATCACCGTTTGGTGGAACGATGCAGATTTTTTCTGGAACGTTATCACCGTTTGGTGAAACGATGCAGATTTTTTCTGGAACGTTATCACCGTTTGGTGAAACGATGCAGATTTTTTCTGAAACGTTATCACCGTCTGGTGGAACGATGCAGATTTTTTCTGAAACGATTCATCCGCCGGATGAAAAAATTTGCCGGAATTGTCCGAACATTCGGCAAAGTTGACGACAAATCCGAAAAAACGGATCATAAGTTCCGTGAAAAAGGTGAGAAATCAGGAAAGACGGGCAAGTTTTACAGGGTAAAGACTTGTTTTTTCATCATTTTTTTCGATCAGTGCGATGAAGGCATCTTCGAGCGTCGGGTCGGGGTTCGCGTCGTTTGTCACAAGATGCTTGAGCGCGTCGGGGGTTCCTTCCGCGATACTTTCGCCGCGATAAATCAGGCTGATCCGGTCGCAGTATTCCGCTTCATCCATGAAATGCGTCGTGACCAGAACGGTGACGTTTTTTTCGACCAGTGCGTTGATGTGCGACCAGAATTCGCGGCGGGTGAGCGGGTCGACGCCGGACGTCGGCTCGTCGAGAAACAACACATCCGGCTCGTGCATCAGCGCACAGGCAAGTGAAAGACGCTGTTTGAATCCGAGCGGCAGCAATCCGGCATTGGTTTCAGAATATTGGTCCAAATCGAACATGGCAAGCATTTCGTGGACCGCCTGTTTTTTGGCGTTCCATTTGAGACCATATGTGCCGGCAAAGAACGTCAGATTTTGCCTGACCGTCAAATCGCCGTACAGCGAGAATTTTTGCGCCATGTAGCCGAGCCGGGAACGTGCCATCGACGGCGACTTCAAAAGATTGTGGCCGGCGATGAAGCTTTCCCCTTCGGTTGGTTTGAGCAGGCCGCACATCATTTTGAACGTTGTGCTTTTTCCGGCACCGTTTGGACCAAGCAGTCCGAAAATCTCACCCCGTTTGATTTCAAAATGATTGTCGCGCACGGCGGTGAACGAGCCGAACCGTTTTGTCAGTCCGCGTGCAACGA
>Ga0209629_10001411_pt1 | contig 15150 bp, 15 predicted proteins | sample TergutCu122P5_FD_187286 | JGI IMG/M metagenome (GOLD analysis project Ga0209629, IMG submission 187286) | Cubitermes ugandensis P5 segment gut microbial communities from Kakamega Forest, Kenya - Cu122 P5 (SPAdes) (version 2) | ecosystem: Host-associated > Arthropoda: Insects > Digestive system...
TATTTGCACCTGAAGGAAACCGAATGGAGATTTAATCATAGACAGGAGAATATCTATTTGTTACTATTAACCGAGCTTAGGTCGAAACCGATCTAAACTTATCTTGAACCTTTACAATTGCTGATTTCGGATTTAAGATTTGACTACCTCGGATTTTCATCGGCGGCAGAGCCGCCGGAAAATCCGGCCCTTCTGGACCCACCCCACAAAAACTTCGTTTTTGCGGGGGCCCCGGGGAAGGGCAATTTAGGGCTCATATCTTTAATCAAATGAGTGCTAGTTCCCCTTCTGCGAAGGGGAGAAAACCTGGGAGTGTGCGATGTTGCGGGCGACCATAGCTTTCCGGGGTAGGCAGATCTTAAATCCGTAAATCTTAAATCTGAAATATCCAACTATGGCGAATGAAAAAATTATTGCCATTGAATCACGGCTTTCGGAACTAAACCGCGAGAAACAGCAGTTAGAGACAGAGCTGGCGCACTTGCGCGCAATGGCGACGCGGTCCCTGCACCCATACACCCCCGAGCAAAAAATCGCGATTTTCCGAAACCTTTTCCGCGGGCGCGACGATGTTTACGCGACATACTGGGAAAGTGAAAAGAAGGGCACGCGAGGATATGCGCCGGCCAAGGACTTTTACGGCAATTACCTGAAACCGACCGATGCGACGATAAAAAACCATCTGACGGGCGTGGATGCCCGCGGCCGCGCGTTTGCAATGGGCGTTTACCCCATGACGTCCGATAACCGGTGCTGGTTCTTGGCGACCGACTTTGACGGCGATGATTGGCGCGCGTCGGTCCGGCATTTTCGCAATGTTTGCGATGCGGCCGGATTGCCGTGTTATGTGGAGATTTCACGCAGCGGCAACGGCGCGCACGCATGGTTCTTTTTCGCGAATTCGGCCGCGGCCGCGGATGCGCGCAAGATGGGCATCATATTGCTGTCCCGCGCAATGGCCGCGCATCCGGAAATAGGGTTTTCTTCATACGACAGATTGTTTCCGAACCAGGATATTCTGCCGCGGGGCGGGTTTGGAAATCTGATCGCGCTGCCGCTGCAACACGCATCGCGCGCGCATGGAAATACTTTGTTTGTGGATGAAAATTTCACGCCGTATGCGGATCAGTGGCATGTCCTGGCCAACGCGCGCAAAATCACGCCGGATGAATTGGAAAGATTTTTGTCAGAGAATGCGGCGCTGCCGACCGAGATGGAAACAGAGCCCTGGCTGATACCGCCGAACGATGATTTATCGCGCATTAAATTGCCGGCAGAGGTTGATATTGTTCTGGCCGACCAGATTTATATTTCGCGCGGCGGCATGCCGCCACGGCTGGTCAACAGAATCCAAAAGTTGGCCGCGTTCAAGAACCCTGAATTCTATCGCGCCCAGGCGATGCGTTTTTCCACTCACGACATCTCGCGGATTATTTCGTGCTCGGAACTTTTGCCGGAACATATCGTCATGCCGCGCGGAACGCTGCCGGCGATTTTGAAATCGCTGAAAGAGTTGGATATAAAGCCGCGGTTGCACGATAAACGCGAATCCGGAACAAAGCTGGATTTTGAATTCAACGGCGCGCTGCGGCCCGACCAAGAAGCGGCCGTGAAAAAAATAATGTCCGCAGACACGGGGGTGCTGGCCGCGCCGACGGCGTTTGGAAAGACCGTGACCGCGCTTTGGGTCTTGGCGGCGCGCGGCGTCAGCGCGCTGATTCTGGTCCATCGCAGCCAGCTGGCAGAGCAATGGAAGGAACGCATAAAGCAATTCCTGGGGCCGGATGCAAAGGTCGGAATGATTGGCGGGGGCCGGCATAAGCAAACCGGCCGGATTGACATTGCGTTCATTCAGACCCTTGCGCGCCGCGATGATTTGCCAGAACTGATGTCCAAATACGGGCAATTGATAGTGGACGAATGCCATCATATCGCGGCGTTCAGCTTTGAATCCGTCGCCAAGAAATTCCGCGGGAAATACGTTCTGGGCCTGACCGCGACGGTAGAGCGCAAAGACGGGCATCAGCCGATAATAATGATGCAATGCGGCCCCATTGTCGCGAATATTCCGGCGCATCAGGTTGAAAAACAGTTTTCAAAATATATCGTGCCGCGGCGGACTTTCTTTAACATGATTGGCGGGGATAACATTCTGATCGGGGATTTATACGCCGCGCTGATCGGCGATCAGGCCAGGAATGAAATGATTTGTTCGGATATTGCGGCGGCTCTGAATCATCGCCGCGCATGCATAGTTTTGTCAGAGCGCAAGGAGCATCTGAATTACTTCGCGGATCATTTCCGCGGCCATTCGGACAATATGGTAATCCTGACCGGGGGAATGGGTAAGAAGGAGCGCGCGGCCGCGATACAGAAACTGCGAAACATTCCGGATTCCGCGCCATTGCTGATTCTGGCGACCGGGAAATTCCTGGGCGAAGGGTTTGATTTCGCGCGTCTGGACACCATGTTTCTGACCATGCCTATTTCTTGGCGGGGAACATTGGCGCAATACGCCGGCCGCCTGAACCGCGATTTCGCGGCCAAGAAGGATGTGGTTATATACGACTATATTGACGATCGCGTTCCGATGCTGGCGGCCATGTCCAGAAAGCGCGAACACGGCTATCGCGCGCTGGGATTCACCTCGCTCGGCATGGACAAGCTGCCGATATTATTTGCGATTGGTGCTGGTGGCTAGTGCTGGTGGCTGGTGGTTGGTGCTGGTGGTTGGTGCTGGTGGTTGGTTAATTTGTAGTGCTGTGTGCGACAAACAAATTTAATTTTGTGGTTACATGCGCAATGCTATTATTCTACCAGCCACCAGCACGAACCACCAGCACGAACCACCAGCACGAACCACCAGCACGAACCACCAGCACGAACCACCAGCACGAGTCACCAACCATCAGCACCAACCACTATTTAGTTGAAATCCGAAATTTTTAATGTATGCTTTTTGGCATGGAAGTCGCAAACCTGAATTTTTCCCCAAAGACTTTGCCAACTAATCTAGAGGCCGAACAAGCGGTCTTGGCCGCTGTCCTGATGAACAACCGCGCGCTGGAACGCGTTGGCGAATTCCTGAAACCCGAACATTTTACCCATCCCGCGCATCAAGAGATTTACAAGCTGGCGCAAAAGCAATTCGCGGCCGGCATTCCGTTTGACATAATCACGGCGAAGAATTATCTGGAACAGCAGGGCGTTTTGGAAACTGTCGGCGGCATAGATTATCTGACGCAATTGGCCAGCGCGGGCGTCGGCGTGATGAATGTGGAACAATACGGTCGCATAGTATATGAAAACGCCCTGCGGCGCGAACTGATTAATATCGGCCAGGAAATCACCGAATCCGCATTTGTAGAGGACTTGGACAAGCCGGTCGCAACCCAGATAGAGGCCGCGGAACAGAAATTGTTTGAACTGGGCGTCGCGGGCACAATTGACAAGGGCGCGGAACCGCTGGGCGCCGCATTGCGCGAAGCATTGGAAGAAACGGAGATAGCATACAAGGCCGATGGAAAGATGTCCGGCCTTACCACGCGTCTGACCGATCTGGACAAATCCATCAGCGGCCTGCACAAATCGGATTTGATAATAATCGCCGGCCGGCCGGCGATGGGAAAAACCACGATCGCGCTGAATATCGCGTTCAACGCGGCGTCGGCGATCTGGGCGGGCGCCGCGAATCCAAAGTATCGCGGCGCTGTGGTGTTTTTCAGCCTGGAAATGTCTTCGTCCCAATTGGCGGCCAAGGTGTTGTCCAGCCAGACGGAAATTTCCACCAGCGCGATGCGCCACGGCACCATCACCGACAAGCAGTTGCTGGACTTGTCCACAAAGTCAAACGCGTTGGCGAATGTTCCGCTGTTATTTGACGACACGCCCGGAATGTCGGTGCCGATGATGCGGACGCGGGCCCGGCGCATCGCGCGCAAGCACGGCGGGATCGCCTTGATTGTCATTGACTATCTGCAACTGATGACATCGCCCGGCGGGCGGCGCAACGACAACCGCGTGCAAGAGGTATCGGAAATCACGCGGGGCTTAAAAATGCTGGCCAAAGAACTGGACGTGCCGGTGATCGCATTGTCCCAGCTGTCGCGCCGCGTTGAATCCGCCGACAATGCGGACAAGCGCCCGCAGTTGTCGGACCTGCGCGAATCCGGATCAATTGAACAGGATGCGGACATAGTGATGTTCACGTATCGCGAAGAATATTATTTGGAGGGCCGCGATCCGCAGTTTAAGATTTCCGGCCGTAGCGAGCAGTATTTGAAGAAAGAGCATGACGATTGGGCCGCGCGCCTGGCGTCCGCGCGGGGCAAGGCCGAATTGATAATCGGCAAAAACCGTCATGGAAAACCGGATACGATAAGGCTTAATTTCAACGGCGAATACAGCCTGTTCAGCGATGACGACATCTATGCGAATCGCGGCGGCGCGGACGAGAGCCTGGGCCCCGTATACACCCCGCCGCCGCCCAACGCCGTGCCGGACACGATGGAAGATGTCCCGGATGACTTTTGATCTGCTGATTTATGATTTAAGATTTACGGATTTACTGATTTAAGATTTGAGATTTGCGATTTGACTACCCCGGAAAGCTATGGTCGCCCGCCTACGCTTTGCTACGGCGCGGCTCCCAGCTTTCCTCCCCTTCTGAGAAGGGGAATTGCGCGCTCATTCGCTTAGCATTTAAACGCGCTAAATTGCCCTTCTCAGAAGGGCCGGAAATCCAGCAATCTCTGATTGCGTGGATTTCCGGGGTAGTCGCAAATCTTAAATCCGTAAATCTTAAATCACTTTATTTTTCCCTTGCAAAGTTTTCAAAACTTGACTATTATTCTGTCAAGAAAAGAAAAAGGAGCGGTCAATGGCATGGGAACTTATTATTTTTCCAAATAATATCAGAAATATCCGGCTTTCGCGCGGCATGCGCATGACGCGGCTCGCGAAAGAGGCGGGGCTGTCGCTGTCGGCCATGTCAAAGATAGAGAAAGGCGTCCGCCGTCTGAATCAGAAACAGATGCTGACGCTCTGCAACATTCTGAACTGCAAGCTGTCGGACGTGTTTATCAAGGAAAGCGACGACATCGCGGCCAAGTGGCAGGATGAAATGAAACGCCGGCTGAAAGAAAACGAAACCGGCGGATTGGAAATTTTCGGATCCGGTCTGCGCTATCTTCGCCGCGAATTGGGCAAGACAATTGCCCAGGCCGCGAAAGACGCCGGAATGACGTTGTCCGTTTATCATAAAATAGAAGTCGGCCAGCGCGAAATTTACGAAGATGAGATAAAGCCGCTGGCGAAATCTTTCGGCAAGACCCAGGAATCATTGTTCAAGGCGATCGCCGATCTTTACAAATCCGGCAAGCTGACAAAACAAATTGATAAAGTGGAAGAGAAAGTGAAATCAGTCCTGATACCGGGCAGCCCGATGTCGGGCGTTAATCTGGCCGGATCGCTCTATGGCGCGAAACTTTACGATTCCGCGCGCAAGAAACTGGTGCCGATATTCGGCCAGCCGGGCGACAAAGACATAATATTCAAAAAGTCCGACGAGAAAATGATTGTCGCGCCGATAAGTCTGGAGGGCAAATCGTCCATCTATGCGGTAATTCCGAACGTGAAAAGACTGGGTGGCGCGTTTCCGGCGCGCGCGTATGTATTTGTTGACGCGGACGCGGTCGCCCAGCCCGGCGATATGGCCATAGCGTTGGAAGGTGATTTTGAAAAGATAGAGCCTTATGCGAAAACGCACGCGAATCTGGTTCTGGTGAAAGAAGACGCGAAAGGCAAACTTTACGGCCAGATGTTCAATCCGGATGAAAAAATCGCAATCAAAAATACCGACAACAGCCTGCACAAAGTCGTGCAGATTGTGACGGAATAAGAGGACGTGAAGCGTGATGCGTAAAGCGTGATGCGAAAAAACTTCGCGTTACGCTTTACGCGTCACGCGTCACGCAGAGAGAATGAAAGAACGCCCCGCCATTGTCGCGCAAAGGCTGCTGAACCTGTATCGCCAGGCGCATGTTATCGCCGGCGGCTGGCCCGCGGTCAATCCTATATTTGTTTCGGATTCCGATTCGTCCGTGATTGCGGAATTGAAAAAACTGCCGACCGGCGGAAAGCTTGCGCAACACATAGCGAATCTGCAGACCGGCAAGACGCCCATGAATTCCATAGACCGCGAGCTGATGCCATACGGCGGCGCGATGTTCGTTCCGTCCGCCGAATCGGAAAAGTTTTCGGACGGGGAAGTCGGGGAACTGGAACGCGCCCTTAACAAATTCGCTCCCGATGAAGATCATCTGAAAGAAATAAAAGAACTTGGCGCCGTTAAAAAATTCGGCGACGACTGGCTGGCCGGCGTCGGGTTCGCACTCTCGTCTCGTCCCGATTTGGCAGAGAAATGGAAAATCGTTCAACAGACGGTCCGCGCGTATGATTTGTGGAGCACCGCGAACAATATTCTATCCAGCCCGGTGGCAGAGCGCGAGCGCGCCCGCGTCCAGGCCGATCTGCCCGAATACGAGACATACCTGCCGATGTTCGGCGACGCGGGGAAAGAACTGCTGTCCAAACTCCGCGCCGCGGTCAGCACAGTGTAATGGCCGTCATTGCCGCGTCACGCTCGCTGGCATTTCATGCCGGACCCGCGCCCCTCGCAATGACGGTTTTAACTTTTATAAATCGTGTCAACCGCGTGCGGCGTGCCGATGTAAATCATCGCGCCATCGGGCGAGAGGATAAAATCCAATTCGCGCAATCGTTCGCGCAGATTCGCGCGCTTTTGCGCGGTATTGCTGGTATTCGGAACCTCCACATCATCGCAGATGACCAGATCGGACCGCAGTCCGGTTATATTGCCGGCGATGCCTTGGCATATAACGCTGGGCTCTCGGATGCCGATCGGCCGCGCGATGGTGATTCGGTGAGATGCCCATTCTTTTTTAACGGTCGGCAACATTTCCCGGCATTTAGGATGATTCTCTAAAATATGCTTTATGTGGGACACCATGCGCGAAGACAGATTCGTTTCCGCGGACAGAATCAGAATCCTTGTCCGCGGGCGCATGGTCAGAACCCACGCGGCGAATATTCCGACCACGGACGATTTTCCAGAATGCCGGAAAGCCAGCAGCAGTCCGCGCCTTGGCGGGATTTCCAGAATATCCACCAAAAACCGCAAGATTTTTTTATGATGACTCGGCGTGTTCAAGCCGATGATTTCATTCCATTCGTTCAAAAATTCCAACGCGGAAGAATACATGATGGTCATTGGTCGGTGGTCATTGGTCGGTGGTCGTTAGTCGGTGGTCGTTAGTCGGTAGTCGTTAGTCGTTAGTCGGTAGTCGTTAGTCGTTAGTCGGTGGTCGTTAGTCGGTGGTCGTTAGTCGGTAGTCGTTAGTCGGTAGTCAGTATAAATGAGTTATCTTAACGACCAACTACCAACGACTAACGACCACCGACTAACGACTAACGACCACCGACTACATCTCTCCGTAATCGTCTTTGTTCCCATCCGGCACTGGATCCGCGATACTGCCATAATCGTTGATCAGCGCGGGCAGGGCGTCGGAAAGCACGGCCAGCAAATTGTTATACAGCCCCAGCGCCGCGCCGCCGCCCAGTTTGTCTTCTATCATATCTTTCGTATATCGCACCAAGTTCAGGACATTGTCGTGTATGTTCTGCCACGCGGCCAAATCTATATTAACCGCGTCCAGATCGCGGAAAGCTTCCAGCAAGAAATTAAAATCATCGTTCAGCCTTTCCGGATCTATTTTCGCCGTCGGCTGGTAATCTATGAATCTTTCCAGGCATATCTTGCGGAATATGTCTATGGCCGCCCCAATTGCGGGCGGCGTCGCGAACGTTATTGTTCCGCCGGTCAGATCTTCGTTTGCGGACAGGTTGTATGACGCGCCATCCATTACCTCGCTGTTAATCGCGACATGCACGTCGGCGGGCTGAAAGAAAGGAAAGTTAAATGCGAATTCGGAGACGGCCGAATCGCCGGTGTAAGATATTTTATACATGGTAAATCCGTATGTTATAGGGGCGGATGCCGGGCCCCGACAAAATCTGCGATTTTGTTGGGTGGTTATTATCCGCCATTACAAATTTATGCCAGCAGGCTTCCAAACTGCGTTATCAATGATTTCAGCAGATTGCCGCTTTGCGGCTTTTTGATTTTTGAAAGCTTTTCCATACTCGCGGCGATGCTTTGGTTGACGGGTTCCTCGGTTTCGGAACGCAGGCGGTTCAGCACGGCCTCTTCGGTCATTCCGGTTCCCGCCATTCCGCCGGCGCCGTATGCCGCGCGTTGTTTGGCCAATGCCTTTTTGACCAGATTGGCCTTGGCCGCCTGGTCGCTCGCGATTTGGGTCAGAATCTGCTGGCGCTGATTCGCAACGTCCTTTTTGTCTTTTTTATAATTCAGGACGCTGGTTACGTCCGATACAAGTTGTCCCATTTTTTACTCCTTTCAGTCGTGAAAAGGCGCTGGGCACTGGGCACTAGTTACTAGTGCCCAGTGCCCAGTCCCTATATTGAATATCTTCCCTCTGCCGTTACCGAGAGCACGGTGCAGGGCAGGGGTTCGCTGCCTGTTATTCGCCACAGCGGATCTATGGTATCCGTCGTGGTGCCCAGCAGCGAAATTTCCGTATCCCCGGAAAATCCGGGGGTTTGATTCGCATAAATTTCATTGGGCAGCGGCGCGCGGAAAGTTTTGTCGCCGATGCGGAAAAACAGAGATTTGGTATCCAGAACGCGCGCGGATAATTTCAGCAAGCGCAGTTTTTTTGGATTGTGCCCGCTATACATTGCCGGCATTGATTCGGCGCTGTGCGCAAATCCGAAGCCATCCGAATCGGTCGCGGCGTCGTCGGAAAATTTTTCTATGAACGTGCCGTTGTCGCGCCGGACAGTAACGTATATCTCGTCCTTTACGACCGCGACGGAGTTAAAGCGCCCCTGGGTTTTATACGCGCCCCATGCGGAAATGCCCAATGCGGAATTCTTGGTCAGGACCGCGCACGATCCGTCCGCCTGCGCCACCAGAATCTGGTTTCTGGAATCGCAGTATGCGATGCTCTGCGGATTTTTCATCAGATGGGACGACAGCGCGCACAAATCAACCGCGCTGTAATTCTCGGCGAGAGAGTCCAGAACCAGCTCTCTGATTTCGCGTCCGTTCTTTGCCACGAAAACCGTCTGGCCCTCTACCTGCTGCGGCGGCAGGTAAGCGTTGGCCAGCGATCCGACCGACGTATGCTGCCTGATGTCCACAACCGACGGGGTCAGCGGCTTTGCGGTGATCGCCCATTCGCCGACGGTCGTCAGTATTTGCAGGTTGTTGCTGCTGACCACTGTCGCGATCTGCTGCTGCCGGTCGGACAGCAGGGTTATGAAAATCGCCTCGTCATCCAGTCCCGTGCCGACGTCAAAGTTCATGTGGTCGCCGGTCTTGGACAGCCACACTCCGCACGGCCAGTCGCGCGATCCCCCGAACACCAAACGGTCTTGGTGGAAAGTAATGCTGCGCGGATATCCGCGCCGCGCGCTGAACGCCGCTTCGCGCCAATCGGAAAGGGGCGCGGACGGCGTGGTGTATCCGCCGTTGGTGTATGCGATTGCGACAGTCGGGCTGACATAGTCGGACACAACCCATTGCTTGCCCAGGAACAGCAGCCGCCCGCCTACATTGGACGCGTTCCATATCGGCGCGCCCGCCGTCACGGTTGCAAAGCTGTTGCCTTTCGCGGACGGCGTGACGGTCAGCTTTACGCCGCGCGAATCGTCAAACCGCATGAACGGAATATTGACGCTCATATCGTCGTTCGCGCTGAACGCGAAATCGCGCAACTCAAAGCTGTTGGAATTTTTTTGCAATACGGCCGGTATGTGATTCGGATGGGTAAAAATCATCGTGTCAAATCTTTGCGCGTATTGAACGGACTTTATGTCCGCGGCTGTGAACGGCGACATCAGGTCTTGAACGAACGCGTCGTCCTTGAATATCCTGATGTGCCCGTCGGACATCGCCAGCAGATAAGCCTCGTCATCGCGGTAAGTGAACGGTATCAGAATCGCGTCGGACGGAATATCGGTGATTCGCAGCAAACCGCGCCGTCGCGTGATCGCGCCGCTGGCCAGAACGTCCATGTTTTCCAAGCGCGACAGGCCGGCGGCCGAGAACTTGTCCCCGCGTGCGAAAAACTCGGGCGATATTTCGCCCAGTGCGAAAGAATTTTGAGTTGCAAGAAATTTTCCCATGTTCCGCTCCTTGGGCTAGAATCGTGTAGAGATTAATGAAAAGTCCGGGATAATCGGCGCGGTCGCCGACGCGGAATCTATGAATTTTGCCGCGCGCAATTCCGACTCAAACAGCGCGGCCAGAATTTGCAAAGTGTTCTGGTTGTCGGTCAGCGGAATGCAGAATTCTATCGCGAGCTTTGTCGCGGCCAGCGAAGCAAAGAACGCCGGATAATTTTCCGGCCCGATTCGCGATATGGCGGTGACCGATATTTTATCGGCGGCCGCGATGATTTTGTTCCCGACTATTTCATAAACGGGGACAGAGCAGGCCAGCACGCGCAGCACTTCGCCCGGAATCAGGAAATCGTTTTCGGTCGTTTTCGCCAATTCAAATTTGCGGGACGCGAATCGCCACGGGTGCATGCATAGCAGCGAATCGGTCACGGTATCGGACAGCGTGCGCGACAATTGCGCCGCCGCGGTGTCGTCGTTGAAAGACTGTATCGGCTTTTCGCCCAGCTTCAGCAGCGCCATAGAGCACAAATCAATTTTTGTAAGCATGTGGAAACCTTTTATTTATAGCAAGCCGTGAAGCGCAAGGCGAAATCGTATCGCCTCACGCCTCACGCCTTACGTCTTACGCTAGCGTTCCGACCGTAACATCCGTCGCGGTGGCGGTGACGCCGCGCAACGCGCTGCCGTCGCTGCCGTTGACCATGATTATATCGCCGGCATTCATCAATGTTTTGACATCGTTGAAATATCCGTTGGCGGTAATCGCGGCCTTGGTTTCCGCCGCTGCGTAATGCCACAGGGTAAATCCGTTCGCATACGCGATCACTGAAAGATTTTTATTTTGAAATGCCATGGTGATTTCTCCTCTCCCCCTTGTTAAAGAGGGGATTTTTGTTAATGAGCAAACGCCGCGAAAGCGGCGTTTTGCAAGTTTACAAAAATAGGGGGATTATCGGTTAAAGAACAATCGCTCGCTCTTCAAAAAATAATCCCCCTAATTTGCCAGACTCGCGCTTGCGCGCTCGCCAAGCAAATTTCCCCCTCTAACGAGGGGGAATAACTACTCTTTGCACTTGATCTTCACGATGCCATCGTGGTCTATCAGGACCGCGCCTTGGGACATGCTGTTTGATATAAAGTGCGCCGCGCGCTCGCCATGCCAAGTGATGTCGGTCTTGACTTCCTGGCCGCACGCGTGTCCTATTGCGGACGCGTGATAGATAAAGCAATCGCGCTTGCCGGCCGTGCCGCCGGTCGGCAGTCCGTTGTGCAGGACCCAATTGACGCCCAGCCATTTGCGGATTTCCGCGCCGCTCAGCATCGGCAGATCGTCGCCGACGTAATCGGCGGATATGAATTCGTCCATGGACAGCAATTCGTTCCACTGGTGCACGCCGACCACGCAGAAACGGCGGCCGTCATCCGGCACGTCTTTCGCGTTCATCTGCTCTACCGCGGAAAGAATCAAGTCTTTGGAAAGCCCCTGGGTATAGTCGCCGACGGCAAAGGTTCCCGCCGACATCGCGCCGATGATCAGCTCGTCCGTCTTGCGGCCCAACGCATACGCGCCGGCGGATGCGACCACGCGGCGTTCGTCTATGTTGGTTTTCAGCTCGTCCAAGCTGTCCACCCAGTCGCCCGCGTAATAATCCTGCAACAGGCATTCCACAGGCTCGTGATTCAGGTTCATAACCGGCACCATTCCATGGCGCGACTTTGTGCTGGCCGTGCCGCGCCCGACTTTCTGGAAAGTCGTGCTTGCCCCGACAACCCCGCTCTTAGAGCGTATGGTCGCGCGCAATTTTGTGCCCATTTGCTGGTAAGACAAATGGACGTCGGCTTCAAATTGTTTTACGAAAGCCGCATCTATTGTGATAGACATTAATTTGACCTCTTGTTTTTGAAAAATAAAACCGGATGAATATTGATTCATCCGGTTGGCAAGGTTTATCGCGACGGTTATGCTTTCGCGCCATCGGGATAAAGAAAGCGGGTCGGTCAAGATTATCCGCAAAACTTTTTGTAGGGGCGCATTCTTGCGCCCTTTAATAATCGTAAATTGAAATGGGGCGCAAGGCCCACCCAACGACGCGCTTCGCTTGTCGTCGGGGCCCGGGGAATGCGCCCCTACAATATTATTCATTAAAAAAATCCGCCTTGCGGCGGATTTTCAAAAGAAACTGATTATTTCTTTTTCTTCGCAGGGGCCTTTTTGGCGACTGCTTTTTTTGCGGCGGGCTTTTTAACGGCCAGTTTCGCAACTTTCTTTTTCGCTACTTTTTTCGCCGGGGCTTTCTTTGCGGCCGGTTTTTTTGCAACCGGCTTTTTCACCGCGGCTTTCTTCACGACTTTCTTTTTCGCCGGGGCTTTCTTTGCGACCGGTTTCTTTGCGACGGGCTTTTTGACGGCCAGCTTCGCAACTTTCTTTTTCTTCGCCGGGGCCTTTTTGGCAACCGCTTTCTTCGCGACGGGCTTTTTGACGGCCAGCTTCGCGACTTTCTTTTTCACGACTTTTTTCGCCGGGGCTTTTTTAGCGACCGGTTTCTTCGCCGCGACTTTCTTCACGGTTGGTTTTTTGGCCGCAGGTTTTTTAGCGGCGGGCTTTTTGGCGGCTGGTTTTTTCGCCGCGGGCTTTTTCGCCAAGAATGAAAATGCCATAATACTCTCCTTCCTTTTGTTGTGTAGAACAAAATTTATTTTGTTCATGCTACAATTGTATATGAAATAAAAAAAATAGTAAAGGAAAAAGTGAAAAAAATTTATGATTTATGATTTTAGATTTATGATTTGTGCAATTAAATCTTAAATCGCAAATCTTAAATCATAAATTTACTTCACGCATACAACTTTTTGAATCCCGTTTCTATCTTTCTGATATATTCCGCGTCGTGGTCGCGCCAGTATTTCGGATCTTTCATCATCTCGCGCAGATCGCTCTCGCTTGCCGCGTCCGCCGCGCTTTTGCCGGTTTCAACAGATGGCTCCATTGATTGCATCATGGCATAGATGCTGCGTATGCCGGCGGGGCTGGCGGACAAGGACTGAAAGGTGTCGGCCGGCAAAAACTTTTCGCCGAACGCCGCGATGTCGGAAATGGCGGCGCGCATCTTGTCTTCGCCGCCGAAAAAGTTTTTCAGCTCGCCAATCGCTTCCTCTTCGTATCTCTTGGCGAAAATGTCGGCGAGCGCGGGCTGCAGATACTCGTTCGCGATTTCGTAAATCTTTTCTACCTGGGCCTTGTTCAGTCCGGCCGATTTGAATTTCTCGCGAATCGCGTCGTCGTCAAACAGGGGATTCGCCGGATATTCCGAAATATCGTCCGGCACGCCGGCGGCGCGCAAAAATTTTTCCCGCACCTCCGGCTCGGAATTTTCCATGGGCACTGTGACCATGCCGCCGATTTTCTTTTCCAGTTCGGAATATGATTTGATTATGGAATCCGCGTTCAGCGTCCCGTCGTCATTTTGAAACTTTTTTGGTATTTCCATTTTTGTTTCCTTTTTTGTTGTGTGATTCGTTGATTCCCTTGCGCAGGAAATAAATTCCCGCAAGCGGAAAGAGAGCTTGCAGCATTCCGAACACATCGGTATCGCCGACGAGGTATCCGCCGATCGCGGACAGCATGCCGATCGCCGACACTATATATGTGCGCCGTCCGGACAGATACCCGCCGCTGAAAATTTTGTTCATGTAAAAACCTTTTGGTGTTGGTGGTTGGTGCTGGTGGCTGGTGCTGGTGGCTGGTAAAAGGAATATGGTATGAATTTAATTTCATCAATACCAATCACCAGCCACCAGCACGAGTCACCAGCACCAGCCACTATAAATAAAACAGCATTCCGCCGATTTCCGCTATGTATCCGGCATTCACCGCCCATTGGGGCAGATTCTCGGCGCGATGGAATTTCGTCGCGCCCATGACGGAATCATTCAACAGGCCGTTCATCATCCTCCGCACCGTGCGCAGGCACATTTGAAAATCCCTGCGCCCCGCGTCCGCATCCAGCGAAGCATGCCGCGCCGAATCTTCCGCCAGGGATTCAAATATGCTTTTATCAGTCGCGATGTCCGGCAAAAGCCGCGCGGTTTTCAGATGCAGGTTGGCGATCATAGAGCATAACGCCTCTGCCGCCAGCAGCGAGCTGCCAAGCGTTTCCGCATAGACCACCCGCGCGAGTTTTTCCGTCACGACTTTTCTTTCATCGTCGTTTTTAATGTATAAAGGCTGCATGCGGGAATCCTCTTTGGATAAAATAAAACCCGCGAGGGAAACGCGGGTTATTCAGATAATGCGATCTGATTCGGCAAGCATAAAAAAACCGCCCCACAGAGCGGACGGAATTCGTATCTTGATGAAAGTCATTATATCACAAATCAGCGCGCAATTCAAGTTAAAAATCTTCTCGGCCTGAATTTGTATAGCTTGAAAAAGCCTTTTTTGATATAATTTTTAGGTAAAAATCATAATAAAATTATTCCGGACGAGCAGAGCCGCCCATCGCGGATGCGCGCAACGTGGGACACATTTGAAAAGGTATCGTTTATTTTTGCCGTTATTCCTGGCGCATGTTTGCTTTTGCGCGCCGGCGTTTGCGGCCGATCAAGATGGGCTGGGCTCGGCGCGGGCGACCATTTCCGGAATCCAGGCGGGGCTCAACGCCAACTCTGATCCAAATATCAAAGCGGCCTATGATGATTTGACCAAGTCCGTCCAAGAATATGAAGCGTTGCGACAAAGCTATGCAACGGACCTTCGCGGCAATGCGGCGGCGATGAAGGCGACGGAGCAATCCACGGAGAACAAACTGCTGGGCGGGGCGGCGATAGGCGCGAGCGGGATCGGTGGTATGCAGCTGATGC